>Ga0207937_1000001_pt1 | contig 91461 bp, 95 predicted proteins | sample LakMenEpi04Sep11_FD_150668 | JGI IMG/M metagenome (GOLD analysis project Ga0207937, IMG submission 150668) | Freshwater microbial communities from Lake Mendota, WI - 04SEP2011 deep hole epilimnion (SPAdes) | ecosystem: Environmental > Aquatic > Freshwater > Lentic | place: Lake Mendota, Madison...
AACGCCAGAGGATGCAAGTGGGTGTCCAACTGCAATGGCGCCACCATAAATATTTACCCGCTTATCATCATCTGCAATACCAAAGTGATCTAAAAAGGATAGAACTTGAATGGCAAATGCTTCATTTATTTCAAATAAACCAATATCGGTAATATCTAACCCAGCCTTTTTTAATGCTTTTATGGTGCTAGGCACTGGTCCATATCCCATAATCTCTGGCTGAACACCAGCGAATGCGAATGAAACCATTTTTGCTTTAATTGGAAGGTTTAACTCTTTTGCCTTACTTTCTGAAGCCAAAATTGCAGCTGTGGCGCCATCATTTAAGCCGGCTGCATTTCCTGCAGTTACTCTGCCGGCAGCTCTAAATGGAGTTTTTAAAGCACCTAGCGCCTCTAAGGTGGTTTGCGGACGAGGTGGTTCATCAACAGTTGCCACGCCCCAGCCCAGTTCAACAGTTCTAGTAGCCACTGGAATTAAATCAGGTTGAATTTTATTTGCACTATAGGCAGCAGCAGTTTTTTGTTGCGAAGCTAATGCGTATTTATCTGCGCGCTCTTTAGTTAAGTGTGGAAACTTATCATGCAATCTTTCTGCAGTTGCACCCATCTGCAATGCATCGGTGTCAACAATTTTTTCAGCTAAATATCTTGGGTTTGGATCCATACCATCACCCATTGGGTGATTTCCCATATGCTCAACTCCACCAGCAATTGCTAAATCATATGCACCCATATTTATGCCACCGGCAATTGTGGTTACGGCAGTTAAAGCGCCAGCGCACCATCTATCTATGGAGTAGCCAGGAACAGAATTTGGAATTCCAGCAAGAATTGCAACTGATCGACCAATATTCATTCCTTGATCGCCAGTTTGTGTGGCGGCAGCAATTGCAACATCATCAATTTGATCTAACGGAATATTAGGATTTCGCTCTAGTAGGCCTCGAATACAACGAACCATAATGTCATCGGCTCTTGTTTGGGCATATAACGAACCAGCTTTACCAAATGGGGTTCTAACGGCATCAACTAATACAACATTGGTTTTTGATGTGGCGTTCTTACTCATTTGCTAGGCCCTGACCATTTCTATTAGGTATAGGGCTAGGTTACTCGCCAGTAATCAAAATGGGTAGTGATCTTTAGGGTGGCCTTAAATCGGCTGCTCGAGCTCTAAATCACTTTCAACTGGCTCAGCAATGATCAGCGGCTCCTTTTGCCCAAGGGCAAAGGTTAATTTGTTTTTGATCTGCTCGATCTGCCAAGACCTAGCGCCCATTTGCGCTAAAGATTTTTCGACATACTCGAGATGCTGCTCTGTATTTATAGGGGGATCTTGCCAGCATAGTTTTCGAACTAGCTCTGGGGTGACCAAGTTCTCCTGGGGAATTTTTAACTCATTTGAAATCTCTAATAGCAATGCTCGAGCGTGGGTGAGTCTGGCATATCCGATTGGATTCTTTTCCTTCCAAACTCTAATTGGTGGCAAACTTTGTGAGGCTACTTTGTATTCAGGTTGGTCATCAAGGGGTGTATCTAGCGCAAGGTTAATTGTTTTGAGCCATCGATTAAATGGTGGGGCTTCTAATTTTGTCCGCCAGCCAATAGTTTTCGCCACCGTCTCTAAATCCTTTGGGCAAGTAATGGCCAAAGTAATTATTGCCTCATCTGCCAAGACTCTGCCAGGAGCAATATCTAGCTCAGAAGCTAGCTCATTACGGGAGATCCATAGATCTCTAACAATTGTAAGTGTTAGCCGATCTCTAACTTTATGCATGCCCGATGTCCTGCGCCAACGATCAGCTTTAGGTTCATCTGAGAAAACATAATTATCATAATTTTTCAAAATTGCAGCAAAATCTTGCTTGGCCCAATCAAATTTATTTTGTTCAATTAACATGCCTTCAATAGCATCTCTGATCTCAAGCAAAATATCGACATCAAGAGCTGCATAGTTAAGCCACTCACTTTTTAGCGGTCGGATAGACCAGTCAACTGCGGAGTGCTCCTTTGCAAGTTGAAGTTGTAATAAACTTTCGGCAAGTGGGCCTAAGCCAACGCGCTCGCAACCGGCAATTCTTGCTCCTAATTCAGTGTCAAATAGTTTTTTTGGTTTTAATCCAACCCCGATTAAACAAGGAAGATCTTGCGTACTTGCGTGAATAACCCACTCTTGAGAAGAAAAATTCTCATTGAATGTATCCCACAATTTAGAATTTTTCAGCGGTATTGGGTCAATTAGATGCAATCCACCACCATCTCTAAAAATTTGAATTAGATAAGCACGTTGGCTATAGCGATATCCCGAGGCTCGTTCTGCATCTATAGCAAGTGGCCCGGAACCAGCTGCTAGATTTGAAATTGCTTGTGCAAAGGATGCTTCATCTTCGATTAATTTTGGCAGACCGTTTCGTGGAACTAGTAATGCACTAACCATCTATTTACTGTTAACTTTTACGAGATATTGATGAGACGCCCTCTGGAATTGGCTCTAACCCTGCAGTCAACTCAAGTAATTCCAGCCAAGCTTGTAAGTGATTTACTAACTGAGCTTCAGAGGTTGGGGTCCATGAAGCTCTAATTTCAATCTCTGAATTTTCATCTTTATCTTCTAATTCACCAAAGGAAGCACTTGCAACCCGAGTGACTGTGCCACTGGCTGCAATGTAATCACAGTTATGTTTTTTTAAAGATTCAATTAACCAAGCCCAGCCAATTTCTGGAAGTAGTGGATCTGAGGCCATCTCTAAATCAATCGCCGCCCGGGTAAAGGTTACAAATCGCCACTGTCCGCCCCAGCCCTCTTGCCCATCTGGGTCATGCAATAACACTAATCGCCCAGTAGCTGCATCCTCTAAAACATCGGCAGTAAGTGCCAATGCATGTGGTGCAAGTTTTTGTGGTGCAGGAACAACCTCAAGCAAAATTTCACCACGTGGCTTTAACGCCAAAATTGGTGCTACTAGTTGTTCGAAATTTGGATTCACTCCCAAATGATAAATTGATTTAAAGGTAAGTAAGCGTAGGCGCGAGCGCTAAGATCATAAATCCAACCAAATCTAGATAGTAGGCTACCGAAATGGCCACATTGTTAGCACTTTTATCTTCAGTTCTTTGGGGAGCTGCAGATTTTTTTGGCGGCAAATTATCTAAGAGATATCAAGCAATTGCAGTAACTGCTGTTTCGCAAGCATTTGGTTTACTAACTGGAATAACCATAGTTTTGGTCAGCTCCTCCTGGCTTGCGCCAAGCTTAAGTTGGGATAACTACTTTTTATCTGGCGTATTAGCTGGATTATTTGGCTTTGTGGGATTAATTGCTTTCTATACCGGATTGGCAACTGGCAGGATGGGTGTAGTTTCACCAATTGCCTCCCTTAGCGTTCTAATTCCACTAACTATCGCATTTATAAATGGTGAGAAGCCAAACTCAATCCAATTAATTGGCATGAGTATCGCTTTATCTGGCGCAGTCTGTGCAAGTGGGCCAGAGGTTAGAGGGGGTGTAGCACTAAAACCTGTTCTCCTAGCCGTAGTTGCTGCGATTGGTTTTGGCTTTGCAGTTAACTTTATCGCTAAGGGATCTAGTTCAAGTGCGATTATGACTATGACCACCATGCGGTTTACTACATTTATAATTGCAATTTTCTTATTTGCTAAATACCGAACCTTTGGCGGGTTTACTAAGAAAGATCTACCAGTTTTAATCTTGCTTGGGGCAGCTGATTTTATCGCTAACCTATTGTTGGGTGTAGCAACTACCAAGGGGTTAGTCTCACTTGCGGTCGTACTTGGTTCGCTATTTCCAATTGTTACTGCGCTAATGGCATTTAAACTTTTGCATGAGAGATTACATAAGGTGCAATATATTGGCATTGCATTGGCAATTATGGGGGTAGCAGTTATTTCAGCTGGCTAGTTTTTTATACTTTCTAAATTCGCAATCTTCAATTTTTTCACTTTCCAGCAGTTCAAAGTTTTCTACTAAATCACTTATCGAGATCCTATTCTCACCCTGCTTATCTAGATTCACGGTCAGGTATAGGTAATCAATAAGTGATTGATCAATCATTTGCATAAGTAGGTTTGGACCTGCCTCAACTAGAACATTTATCTGTGGTTGCTCGGATTGAAAGTTATTACTTATTTCAGCTAACAGCTGGGCTGGGGTTAATTGAAATTGCTTAGCAAGTTGATTTTTTGGCTGTAATCGAATTTTTGCATGGGTGAGGATATAAAGCGGGATGGGGGTGCGCTTATACGGCTCTCGCCGGGCGGTATTTCCCCCGATGATTATTAGCTCCTGATGATCTCTTAATTGATGAAATCGCAATCTATCTGGCGCAGTTGAGAGCGCAGTTGATGAGCCATTTAATGTGGTGGAGCCATCCTGGCCAACAATCAGATTGGCGGTAACGATTAAAGGCTTCATAGGCACAGGCTACCGCCACTGTCAGTGGGGGCAGATAACCTTATTTTCTATGATAATCAATTGTGATAGTTGCACTATGAAAAACATAGCTTGCAGTGATTGTGTAATTACTGTCTTGCTAAATATAAAGCCACTTCCTGGCAAAACTGCTGAGTTCTCAGCTCAAGATCAAACAGCGATCAATCATCTTTCAACTGCTGGCATGGTGCCGCCACTTAGATTTAAGCCAGGCCGGGCCGGATAGGTCAGCTCTGAAAATTAGGCATAAACCCCGCTTAGCAGCCTTAAGTTTTGGGTAATTCTCAGCACTTTACGCTTGAGTTAGGTTGAGTTCTGCCTATTGTGGTGGTTAACCTTAATTAATGAGGTTACTTCTTCGGGCAGCTATGGCCTTTTTTTTGGCAGCTGGCATCTTGCTACCAATTCCAGCAAATGCCGCTCCCTCCTTACTTGAGGTGCAAGGTCGAGTTAGAGATCTAGAGGAGCAAGCCACCACCGCAGCTGAAGGTGCCCAAGAGGCTAAGTATCAATTATCTAAATTAACTAAGACTTTAACCTCTGTGCAACAACAAGCAAGCCAACAGGGTGAATCAGTTAAGCAGATGAATAAAACAATTGGTGCGATAGCGGCTGAGCAGTATAAGGCCGGACCATTAAGTCAATCTCTTGAACTTTTATTCTCAACTGATCCACAACTTTATTTATCTTCAGCAGGTGCACTTGAAGCGGTAACTAGAAAAAAGAGTGAAGATTTAAAGAAGTTCTCAGTTGCAACCCAAAGACTTAATGCAACCACCTTTACTGTAAGTGATAAATTAGCCTTAGTAAAGGCAGCTGAGGCTAGATTCAAAAGACAATTAGCAATTGCAAATTCAAAATTAGCTGAGGCAGAAAAACTCCTGGCTAAGTTAACCGCTGCCGAGCGGGAGCGACTTGCTCGATTAAATGAGGACCAAGAAAATGCCGATCAGAAAAATTCTCTCGCCGAAGGTGGTAAATACGCTGGTGTATCAGGCAGGGCTGGAACAGCCATTAAATATGCTTTAGCTCAAATCGGAGATAAATATGTATTTGGTGCATCAGGGCTTACCTATTGGGATTGCTCTGGTCTAACTATGCGCGCCTTCAAGTCAGCCGGAGTGTCATTGCCGCACTCATCACGAGCACAGTATCGATATGGCAAATCAATTCCTAGAAATCAATTACAAGCTGGGGATTTAATATTTTTTGGTAAACCAATCTCTCATGTGGCAATTTACTTAGGACCCAATCGAATGTTGCACGCCCCTAGATCTGGTAGTCGAGTAAAGATTGCAACTATGGATATGGGTAGAAAACCTTATATCGGGGCTCGCCGTTTATAACTTGGAAAAAGTTTTATTAGTTACAAATGATCTAGGACCAAGAGCTGGGGGAATTGAAACCTTTATTCTTGGACTAATCGCCGGATTACCAAACTCTTCATTAGTAGTTTATACATCCTCCCAACCGGGTGCTAAAGAGTTTGATAAACAATTATTTGAAAAACATGGAGTTGAGGTAATTCGAGATCGCGCCAAAATATTACTGCCAACACCGCGCATTAATAAAAAGGCAGCCAAGATTTTAAAGCAACATCAGATAACTCGAGTTTGGTTTGGAGCAGCTGCGCCATTAGCACTGATGTCAGGTAATTTAAGAGCTGCTGGTGCAAAACATATCATCGCACTTACTCATGGGCATGAGTTGTGGTGGGCTCGTATTTTTATCCTTAAATCCTTGATGCAAAAAATAGTAAAACAGGTGGATTACTTGGGCTATTTAGGGGAGTATACAAAGAGTATTTTAATAAAATTAGATAACAGCGAGGATAAATTTGTTCAGATTGCACCAGGAATAGATACTGAGTATTTTTCACCACGGCCTAAAAATCAGAAGTTAATTCTTAAACATCGACTCGATCAAAGAAGAGTAATAGTTTCAGTCGGACGCCTAGTACACCGTAAGGGGCAAGATCAATTAATTGAGGCCCTGCCAAAGGTATTAATTAAATATCCAGATGCAGTTTTACTATTTGTCGGTGATGGCCCGATAAAAAGTATGTTACAAAACTCAGCTAGGCAGTTAGGGGTTACCAACAGTATTGCGTTTACTGGAAAGGTTTCACACAATGATTTGCCAGATTACATAAGCCTAGGTGAAATATTTGCCATGCCAGTTAGATCACGATTTTTTGGATTAGAGGTTGAAGGGCTAGGTATTGTTTACCTAGAAGCTAGCGCATGTGGCCTGCCGGTAATTGCTGGTAATTCAGGTGGCGCCCCAGATGCAGTCCTTAAAGATGTTACTGGTCTAATTGTTGATGGTACTAGCTCAGATGAAATTGCAGATGCAATCTGTAAATTACTAGAAGATCCAATGCGAGCAAAGCAAATGGGCCAGGCTGGTAGAGGATGGGTAATTGATAATTGGCAATTATCAATCTGGTCAGATAAGTTTAATAAATTATTATTTAAGAATTAGTTTTTCAGAGATAGCAATACTCACAGCCTGTGCTCTATTGGCAGCTTCAAGTTTTCGATAAATCGCAGCCAGGTGGGACTTAATTGTTGCCTCGGATAAAAACAGAATACTTCCCATGGCTGATGCAGTTGCACCTGAGGAAAGCAGTTGCAGCACCTCTAATTCCCGCTCAGTTAGGCCAAAATCTTTCCGCTTAGCACCGTCTTTAAAACTACCTAGTTTTATGAAATCTTTCCGATCCGTTAGCACTGTTTTTACGACCTCAATTAAATTCTCTATGGGGGAGCCTTTAGTTATGTATGCCCGAGCGCCAGCCGCTTTAGCTGTTATGAGAGTATCTAAATCATCCTCCATAGTTAAAACTACAAAAGCACAGTTTGGATTTTGAACCACACCTACTTTGATTAATTCGATACCACTAGCTGATCCGAGATTTAAATCAACGATGCAGATATCTGGTGTAGTTGAGTTAAGCAGGGCCACCCCTTCACTTAGGGATGAGGCTTCACCAACGACACTTATCTCATCCTTATTTAACGCTTGACTCAATCCTTTTCTGATAAGTGGGTGATCATCAACTAAAACTACCTTTATCAATTTAATATGATTTCAACTTTTGTACCATCAGTATTTGAATCTATATTCACCTTAGCGCCAATTAAATGCATACGCTCACTTACTCCAGTTAGGCCATAACTACCATTTCTACCCTTGGCACCCCCTGATCCATTATCAATAATTGTTATTTTATCTGGCTCTAAGTTGATAGTGATTTGGGAACAGCCAGAGTGGCGCTTAGCATTAATAACTAGCTCTCTGACCGCCCGCAGTACATCAAATTTAGTGGTAGAGCGCAATTGAATTTGGCCGGTAAAGATTAATTCGATATTAGAGTTTTCTAAAATTGAGCCAACTTGCTCACTTATTTGAAGAGTTGAAGATTTACTTGAATCATTTCGCAGCTCAAATATTTCATCACGAACTTGCTTTATGACACCAGAAAGAGTTGAGCGAATCTCCCTAATTACCCGGCGATTGTTATTGTCCAGGCTGGGATCACCTACTACTTGATCTAGTTGATATCCAACTGCAGCAAGCTCTTGCGCCAAACCATCATGAAGCTCTCGAGCAAGTCGAGATCGCTCAGTGTTAGGCGAAGAGTTCATCAATCTCGCGAGCAAACTGTTGCGAAACAACATGTCGCTTGACTGATAACTTGGCAGTTAATTGACCGCCGGCAATGGTGAAATCAACTGGCAGAATAGTAAATTTTCTAATTGATTCAGCACGGCTGACTGCCTTGTTAGTTTCATCAACTGCGGTCTGGATTACATCAATTAAGGTTGGATCTTTAGCTAAGTCAGCAATGGATGCACTCTCTTTTTTATTTGCAACTGCCCACGGCTTAATTGAATCTGGATCTATGGTAATTAGAGCTGCGATAAATGGTTTGTTATCGCCAACCACCATACATTGGCTAATCAGTGGATGTGAGCGCAAGCGATCTTCTAGAACAGCAGGTGCCACGTTTTTACCACCTGCGGTAACAATTAATTCTTTCTTACGGCCAGTTATTGATAAGTAACCCTCTTCATCTAACTGTCCAAGATCTCCTGATCTAAAGTAACCATCTGAGGTGAAGACTTCGGCATTAGCTGCATCATTTTGCCAGTAGCCATTCATCACGATTGCGCCTTTAATTAAAACTTCACCATCATCTGCAATCTTTATTGTGGTGCCAGGGATTGGCTTACCAACTGAACCGACCTTATGTGACTTGGTTAAATTCAACGTTGCACCAGCGGTAGTTTCTGTTAAACCATAACCTTCTAGAACTCTCACGCCAGCGCCACGGTAGAAATGGCCCAATCTGGCACCAAGGGGAGCACCTCCTGATATTGCAGCCTCCACCCGGCCACCTAAGCCAGTGCGAATCTTTGAATAAACTAATTTATCAAATAGCGCGTGCTGTAATTTAAGAAGTGGTGAAATCTTTTTACTGTCTAGAGATTTACTATACGCGATTGCAACCTCAGCAGCTTTATGAAATATCTTTCCCTTACCCGCTGCTTGAGCTTTTGCTTCGGCACCGTTGTAAATTTTTTCAAATATTCTAGGTACAGCTAAGACGAATGTTGGTTTAAATGAAGCAAGATCTGCGGGCAACTTCAGGAGATCACTGCAATGACCAAGATGTAGCCCGGCAGTAATTGAGCCGATCTGAACCATTCGACCAAAAACGTGGGCAACTGGTAAGAAAAGAAGGGTTGATCCACCTGATTTTAGGAATAGATCACTGGCACCATTTACAACATTTCCACACTCAGAAAGAAAGTTTCCATGAGTAAGTTGTACGCCTTTTGGCTTTCCAGTCGTACCAGATGTATAAATTAATGTCGCAAGAGTTTCCGGCTTCAAATCTGCCCGACGTTTATTTATCTCTTCCTCACTTACGTTTTTTCCTTCGTGAGCTAAAGTGGCAAGTGCGTTATAGGTAATATTCCAAATGTTTTTACAGGTCGATGGCATAACTGGTTGGACTAACTCTGCCAATGCTGGCGTTTCCACAATTATGGCGACCGCTCCTGAGTCGGTAAGAATCCACTCAACTTGCTCAGCACTTGATGTTTCATAAATAGGAACAGGAACTGCTCCGGCATACCAGATTGCAAAATCTAAAACTGTCCACTCATAACGAGTTTTCGCCATAATGGCAACACGGTCACCAAATTTGATCCCAGAAGCAATTAAACCTTTAGCAACAGATTTAATTTCCTCTTCATAATCTTTGGCAGTTACCGGCTGCCAGCCATTACCCATTGGACGGGATACCAAAATACGTTGTGGCTCCATAAGAGCTCGATCGGCAATTAGGTTAGTTAGGTTGCCAGTGGTCGCAGGTGGAACTAGTGCTGGAATGGTTATCTGATTCATGACCACACGCTACTGGCAGGGGGGCGTATTTTGCTAGAGCCCAACCCAACTTTTTACTGGTGTTTAGCAACGGGGTTACTTCAGGGTAACCTTGCGCCATGTCTAATCCAACTAGTTCAACCGTTTCTATATCCGCATCCGCCGATGAGGTAAGAGCGGTGTTATTTGATATCGCAAATTACCCAAGCTGGTCGAGCTCATTTAAATCAGCAACAGTTTTGGCAAGTGATGGTGATGGTAGGGCTACTCAGGTAAAACTCAGCGTTGACGCCGGCGCGCTAAAGGACAAACCGACATTGAATTACGATTGGTCAGGCTTTCCAGATCGAGTTGATTTCTCATTAGAGGATGCTGATTTGTTAACTGAAATGAGCGGGGCTTACATTGTTAAAGATAATGGCGATGAAACTGAAGTAACTTTTGAAATGACCGTAGCACTTTCAATGCCAGTACCCGAGATTATGCGCACTAAGGCAGAAAAAGCGACAATTGACCTGGCTTTAAAGCAGCTAAAGGAAAAACTGGAAAATTAATTTGAGCAATCAAATTCCCAACTCTGCTTTAACAATCGGTATTGATATTGGTGGCACCAAAGTTTTAGGTGGTGTAGTCGATAGCTTAGGGCAAATATTATCAACTGCCAGACGAGATACTCCAAAATCAGGTGGCGATGAACTTTACTTACAGATATCTGAAGTCATTAGTGAACTATCAAATAACCATAAGGTTGCAGGCATTGGAGTCAGTTGCGCAGGAATAATTTCATCAGATCGAAGAACTGTTATTTCTGCACCCAATATTTCAAATTGGAAGGCGGTAAGCTTAGGTGATCGGCTTGAAAAAGAGTTTTCACTTCCAGTAGTTGTTGAAAATGATGCTAATGCGGCAATGTGGGCTGAATATAAATTTGGAGCTGCCAAAGATTTTAATCCGGTTATGTTTTTTATTATTGGAACTGGTATGGGCGGTGGCTTTGTGGTCGATGGCAAGCTATATCGAGGCGCTTTTGGAATTGGTGCTGAGTTTGGTCATATGAAAATTCAAAGCGATGGCATTTTATGTGGCTGTGGCGCAAAGGGTTGTATTGAGCAGTATGCATCTGGAAGTGCACTAATGAGATATGCCAAAGAGGGAATTGCTGTCGATGCAAATACAGGCCAAGATTTATTAAACTTTGGAGATGGCACACTTAATGGCTTAACTGGCTCAGTGCTGACTAAAGCTGCGCAAGCCAACAATAAGATTGCAATTTCAGCTTTTAATACCTGTGCAGATTGGCTTGGCAGTGCGATTGCTTCATACACGCTCTTGCTAGATCCAGCGGCGATAATTATTGGTGGCGGAGTGGTGGATGCTGGTGAACTTTTCTTAACACCAGTTAGGGATGCAATGGCAAAATACATGCCATTTGCCGATACCCACCCCTCACCAAAAATAATTGCAGCCAAATTTGGTAACAACGCTGGTTTAGTAGGAGCTGCAGTGCTAGTTAGAGGCTAGCGCCATCATCAAAGTCATCATTGGCTCTAGCGGTTCGCCAAATTATTGTGGCTACTGAGGCGATAAATCCCAGCACTGCTGGCCAGGGACCATATATTTTAAAATCCAAAAATAAGTATGAGATTAAATAGAGAAAACTTGCCCCCAATAATGCGATAGATATGCGTTGGGTATTGTCTAGATCAATAGCTTTTGGGTTAGGAGCAGTGAATTTCTCACCAATCTCAACTTGATCCAACTGATCTAAATAGGTAGTTGGCGCGGATTGATCTAGGGATAGACCTGAAACTATTGAATCAAATTCAGCATCGACTAAATCGCGCTCATTAAAATCAGTACCTCGCTTTAAGCCACCAGATAAGACATCTTCAATAAATAATTTACTTTCGATATTTAACTGCTCGGCATCATAATCTAGCGGGACATTATGAAATGATTTTTCAAAGATAACCTCTCGAATATCAACTGAAAAGACATTATCGATAATTGTGTTGGAGTTTTCTGGATCAACTGCATGATCATTTATTGAGTAAGCAACCATTAGGGGGAGATCAATTAGGTAAAGATCTTTTTCGACTAGCTTCCAAAATTTGCGAAGTGAATCTAGGGCTTTTAGTGGAATTCGGCCGTAGCTATGTTTTGGTGGATTTGGTTTAGCAATATCTGTTGGCCCCTTTTTGACTGACGGAATTAAGTATTTAAGAACCGGTGTAAATTTAAGAATAAATCGGCGATCATGAATTGCAGGATTAAGTATTATCAAGCCTTCTACTTCAGCGCCTCGAATTTGGCACAACCTAAGTGCTAAGGCTGCGCCCATTGAAAATCCAGCAATAAATACTCGATCACATTTTTCTTGCAGATCTAAATAACTTTTTTCAACCTCAGCAAACCAATCTTGCCAGGTGGTTTCATTTAACTCTTCCCAACTACTGCCATGACCTGGCAAACAAGGAGCATTAATTGTGTAACCAGATTTATTTAAAAATTCAGCCCATGGCCTGATAGTTACCGGAGAACCAGTGAAACCATGAATTACCAATACCCCGATTTTTCCACCAGAAAGGGTAAAACCAGCTGAGTCGGGAATTGAATTCACGCTCAGATGGTGTCATAGATTGGCTTAGCCACTAAATTAGCCCAGTGCCATACAAGATATTGAAATCATTTCTGATCCCGCTTTTGATGTTTATCTTTCGGCCTAAGGTCTCAGGTCTTAGGTATGTGCCAAGTAATGGCCCAGTCATTATCGCCTCTAACCACCTGTCATTTAGCGATTCAATCTTTATGCCCCTGGTCGTCTCTCGTAAGGTCACATTTTTGGCCAAGAGTGAGTACTTCACCTCACCTGGATTAAAAGGATTTATTAAAAAACTTACCTTCATAGCTTTAGGCCAGGTGCCAATTGATCGCTCTGGTGGAAAACGCAGTGAGGCCGCACTGTTAACTGGCTTGCGCTTATTAAAAGAAAATCACTGCCTAGGTATATACCCAGAGGGAACTAGATCTCCGGATGGCCGGCTGTATAAGGGCAGGACTGGAATTGCTCGAATGGCGATTGAGTCGGGCGCACCTATTGTGCCGGTTGCTATGTATAACACCGCTGAGATTCAACCAACTGGTCAGATTGTGCCTAAGGTAAGAAGAGTTGAAATGGTCTTTGGTGAACCAATGTATTTCACCGGGGATTCAACTGATTTAGATGTATTAAGAGAAGCAACAAATAAATTAATGGAGAAAATTGCTGAACTTTCTGGTCAAGAGTACGTACCAAATATGTATGCCTCAGAGGCCAAGGATGCAATCAAGAAAAGTCGAGAAGATGATGATCAAATAGAAGCTGATGAGGAGTAATTACTCAGCTCCAATAAACTCTTTTCTAGAGCTTAAATAATTACAAAGATCACAATTATCTTTAGAGCTTGGCATTCCACCACTTACTACCGTAATAAAATCAGTTAACCTACTCTGCAGCGCTTGAGGATTTCGCTCAATTGGTCGCCAAGTATGTTTTAGTTTAATTCCAAATCCCTTACTTACATCACCAGCTGGTTCAAGCAGTGACCAAACTAGTAATCCCATTAATGACACCTTTTTTGCCTCACCGGTGGCTGGATGTTCTAGTGCAAAGGCATACGCCTCTAATTGCGGTTGGTATAGATCAGTTTTATCTGAATCCTTTGCTTGAAACTTACAATCAATAATGCCAAAGGTGCCATCGGCAAACTCAATCAGCAAATCATATTTTCCCCGAATGGCATACTTTGTTTTCTTGCCAGTTACATCTATTAGGGAAGACTTTACCCAGCCGCCTAAATCTGCCACCTTGCCAGCAGGTAAAACTGGTGCAATATCTGCTGTAGTTTTACCGGCAAAGTAGTTCTCTTGCATATTTGCCAAATCGCCCACTAGTGGCATAAAACCTGGCGTGCGTAAGCCATGGTTGTAATTAAGCCATAGGCAGCGATGACAACTTCCCCAAGAAAAAGTTAAATCTGAAGGGGAGATAAATTCCCTGGCATTTCCAACTGCATTTGATGAGGCCATAACAACTCTTTTCTGCGCAGGCACTCTTAGGCCTGCCCTAATTTAATTTTTTTTTCACTGCCTGATAAAGAGTAAGTCTGCCTGCTAGGTATGACATTTTGGTCAAACGCCACGAGAATTTAAGCCCAATCTAGCTAGCTAAGAGCGCAGATAAGATGGTGAATATACCCAGAGCAATCATTACTACACCGCCAGTTAAGCGCATAAAGATCAACCTTTTTACATCACCAGCGAGCCATTGGCGAATTGTGCCGGCCAGTAACCCATAGCTGCCATCTGAGATGAGTGCGATTAAGGCAAAGATAGCGCCAAGTAAAAGTAATTGAGCGGTAACATTATTTTTTTCTTGGTCGATAAATTGGGGCAAGATCGCAGCAAAGAAAACAACTGATTTTGGATTTAACACCCCTACCCAAAAACCGTTTCGAACTGAGGTAAAAAAGGATGGCTTGCCACCAACAGTTTTTTGCATATCGGCAGCATCTACCTTGCTGGCTGCAATTGCTGCATAACCTAGATAAATCAGATAGGCACCTCCAGCCCACTGAATACCGTTGTATAAAATCTCTGATCTTTGTAGGAGTGGTCCAATGCCAAGTGCGACCAAGACCGAAACTAAAAACATGCCAGCTGCGTTGCCGATAACGGTGGCGATAGCTGCAACCCTGCCCCAGGCGATCGCCCTGGCAATTGTGAAAAGCACTGAAGGGCCAGGGGCCAAAATGATCAATATCGTGGCAATTAGGTACTCCCAGAGCCTGCTGGGAAGGGCGCTTTGGGTAAACACGCGGTAATCCTATGGGTTGCCTGAGAGTGGATTTTAAGATTTAATACTCGATAGTATCGATTCGATATATCTAATAGATAGGAAGAAATGCGCTCCAGGGCTGAGTCATTAGAGTTTGCCCTTCTTGGCCTGCTCTCGCAAGGTGCTCTGCACGGCTATGAGTTACGCAAGCGCATGAGTGCAATCTATGGCCCGTTTCGGGCATTGAGCTTTTCAGTTCTATACCCACAGCTTCGAAAGATGTTAGTGGCAAATCTAATTAAGCAATCTTTTACCGATGCCGGTGGTTTATCCCGTAGATCGCGCATTGTTTATGAGTTAACTGAAAAAGGCGTGGAGAGATTTTCGCAATTAATGCAAAGTGTTAGCCCAGATACTTTTGAAGATGAAGGCTTTGAGGTTCGATTCGCATTTTTCGGGCCCACCCCTAGAAATAACCGAGTGAGAATTCTTGAAGGACGACATCGAAAATTAGTTGAGAAGGCAGAGATACTCCAAAAGGAGCTAAAGAAAATTCCAGAGGGAATAGATACCTACCTAGTTGAGTGGCGCCGTCACTCATTGGAATCAGCAGAGCGAGAGATCGCTTGGCTGGAAAAGATGATAAATACCGAAAGGAAAAACTCGTGAGCAAAGAAGACAAGGGTGAAATCCGCGTAGCCATCATTGGTGTTGGTAATTGCGCAAACTCTTTAGTGCAGGGAATTACCTACTACAAGGATGCCACCAATGAAACCGAGATCCCTGGGTTAATGCATCCAGTACTAGGTGGATACCACATAAAAAATATTAACTTTGTTTTAGCCCTGGATGTAGATGCTAAGAAGGTTGGCTTGGATTTAGCTGATGCAATTTGGGCCAGCGAAAACAATACAATTAAGTTTGCAAACGTAGCTAAGACTGGTGTTACTGTAAAACGTGGCACGACTTTGGATGGTTTGGGTCGATATTACAAAGAGACTATTTCTGAGTCGACAACTGCGCCAGTAGATGTGGTGGCTGAGTTGAAAAATAACAAGGTTGAGGTAGTAATTTGCTATCTACCAGTTGGCTCTGAAGAGGCTGCTAAGTACTACGCACAATGTGCAATTGATGCTGGTTGCGCATTTGTAAACGCACTTCCGGTGTTTATTGCTTCAGATCCAGAGTGGGCAGATAAATTCACTAAAGCCGGACTACCAATTGTCGGTGATGACATTAAGTCTCAAGTTGGGGCAACTATTACTCACCGAATTATGGCTAAATTATTCCAAGATCGAGGCGTGCACCTAGATCGCACATATCAATTAAATGTTGGCGGCAACATGGATTTTAAGAACATGTTGGAGAGAGATCGCTTAGAGTCAAAGAAAATTTCTAAGACGCAATCTGTTACCTCGCAATTAGATTATGATCTTGGTGATAAGAATGTTCATATTGGTCCATCTGATTACATACCTTGGCTAGATGACCGTAAATGGGCATATGTACGACTTGAAGGTAGAGCCTTTGGCGATGTACCACTTAACCTTGAATACAAATTAGAGGTATGGGACTCACCAAATTCAGCTGGCGTAATCATTGATGCACTTCGATGCGCAAAAATTGCATTAGATCGAAAAATTGGTGGCCCATTGCTATCACCTTCGAGCTACTTCATGAAATCACCACCGGTGCAATACACCGATGAACAGGCTTTCCAGAAAGTTGAACAGTTCATTGCTGGAAGTATTGATCGATAAAAAAAGAAATTATAAAAAGCCCCTAAGGTTGTTTTAAAACCTTAGGGGCTTTTCCCCTCTTGGAGAGCGAGGGCGTTAAATCGTCGCGTCAGCTTCTACGCGACGAATATGCGCAAAGCCGAGTAGGGAAAGTACTAACATTAAAATTCCGCCAACAGCAGCAGCCCATGCGGCATACATTGCTATCTGACCAATTTGCCAAAAGGCGAAGGAATAAAGAAGCAAGCCTCTTAATGTCTCACCCATAAATAAAGATGTGCGCTGTCCCATAAGTGCTCCTGCCTCAGTTGCTAAGGCAATATTTGCTGGTTCAGCTTTTGATCTAGCAGATACAGCTAATGCCGCACCACTAACCTCTGAGTAAACCTTGCCACCTGCAATACCTTTTAAGTGTGAACCAATGTAGTAATCGGCATACACCTGGGCTTGCTTACCGCTGGTTAGTGGCATGTTTGAAAATGGTTCCAAAGCTGCTTGTGACTCAGCAGATAGTGATTTAAAACCAGCGCTGGCTTTATCTGGCATAGTAATTTTTTGCTGAGCTAGCTGGGTTGCAACAGATTCATTAGCAAAACTAGCTCCCCAATTAAGCAGAGCAGCTGCTACAAATAAGAATACCGAAAGTCCCAAACCAACAAAGCTGACGATTCGATCGAAGGTCCGACGTTTCATTTATTTTCTCCTAATTTCTCCAGTTTTATAACTATTGAAGAGTTACAAACTCTTCATTGCTATTACTACTCTTGAATTAGGTGCAGTAAATGAAATATCACCAGGGCTAGCACTTACAACAAAATAGTAAGTGCTAGCCCTTAGAGGTAGATCACAATAAAAATATTATTAACTATTATTCGACATGCTGCGAACAGATCTGCTCGCCATTTGGTCCAATAGTTAGATGGGCACAGGTGATTCCTAACTTATCAAAAGCTTTATCTCCAAAGTGAGATCGATATGCAAGTGCTAGCAAAACTCTCACATTTACCTCTGCGGTTGATTTAATCGAAAAAGCATGAGCCGCACGCGAGACTGTATTCTCAACAACTTTTTCAGTATGAGCTGTGGTCTTTGCAATTGCTGAATTAGTCATTCCTTCACATAGGTGCTCACAAACTAAATGTTCAAAGGGCGTTAATTCTCTTAATAAGATATTAAATTCCAAGGTGGCTCTCCAATTCCATCTCCAATTGTGCTCCTTTTATGTCTTACAACTCAACTAATGTGAAAAATCGGCGATTATGCCTATTATTGTCCGGTGAATCAGATTCTGGATCAGATTGAAGGCGCAGTTTTGCGCCTAACGCTCAATCGAGCTGAGAAGAAAAATGCAATAACTCAAGAGATGTATCAAACCCTGGCTGATAAAATAAATAATGCTGCCGGAGATTTTAGTATTCGGGCAGTAGTAATTGATTCAAACGGCGATTCATTTACATCAGGTAATGACATAAATGATTTCGCAAATAATCCACAGATGGGTGAAAATTCACCGGTTTTCAATTTTCTATTTGCAATTCACAACTTTCCAAAGCCATTAATTGCAGCGGTAAAGGGCAGAGCAGTTGGAATTGGAACTACTATGCTTTTGCATTGCGATTATGTAACTGCAAATCCAGATACCAAATTTTCCATGCCGTTTGTCTCCCTAGGCTTAGTAGCTGAAGGCGGATCAAGTTATTTATTTCCAAGATTGGTAGGGCATGCAAAGGCAAGTGAAATCTTTCTAACTGGTAGAACATTCTCAGCTGATGAGGCAATGCAAATGGGTGTGATAAATAGAGTAGGTGAAAATCAATTAGAATTAGCAATGGAGTTTGCAAATGAAGTATCAGAACAACCACCTACTGCAGTTATTAACACCAAAGCACTTTTGAAAAGTTCATCCCATGAGGCATTAAATCAAGTAATGCTTGCAGAGGGGGAGTTGTTTAAAATGGCAACAGAATCAGATGAGGCACAAATTGCGTTCATGAATTTCTTAGCAAAAAAGAGCAAGGTTAAATAATGACTCTAGCTGGCAAGAGAATATTTGTTACAGGTGGCTCCCGTGGTATTGGTTTGGCGATAGCACTGCGTGCTGCCAAGGATGGGGCATCAATCGCAATTGCTGCTAAAACTACTGATCCACATCCAAAATTACCCGGAACTATTTTTACAGCCGCTAAAGAGATAGAAGATGCCGGCGGTAAAGCTCTGGCAATTCAATGCGACATAAGAGATGAAAATCAAATAAGTGAATCAATGGAAAAGGCAGCAGCTGAGTTTGGTGGAATTGATATTCTCATTAATAATGCATCCGCAATTAATTTAACCAACACCGAAAGTACGCCGGCAAAGCGATTTGATTTAATGATGGGTGTAAATACCAGAGGAACTTTTTTAACCTCCCAGGCCGCTCTTCCTCATTTGCGCAAGAGTGCTAAAGAGGGTAGAAATCCTCATATCTTGATGCTTTCACCACCACTTTCTATGAAAGGAAAATGGTTTAAACCACATCTGGCTTACACAATGGCAAAGTATGGAATGAGTATGTGCGTTCTAGGTTTAGCCGAAGAATTAAAGCAAGATGGAATTGGAGTTAACGCGCTATGGCCAAGAACAGCCATTGATACTGCTGCTTTAGCGATGATTCCAGGTATTGATACTGCCTTTTGTCGTACCCCAGAGATTATTTCAGATTCTGCCTACATAATTTTAAATCGTGCTGGAAAAGAGTGCAGCGGAAACTTCTTTATAGATGATGAAGTTTTAGCCAGTGAGGGTATAACTGATTTGGATAAGTATGCAGTTGTTCCTGGTACAAAAGAATTTATAAACGATCTATACGTTGATTAAAGGGTAAACCCGACCGGCAACTCTAATCTATGTTTTTTCAGTAGCGCGCTATCTTTAAGTAAATCAGAGGTTTTTCCATCGGCTGCAATTACACCACCTGAAAGTATTAAGGCTCTTTCACATAATTCGTTAGCGTATGGCAGATCATGGGTCACCATAACCATGGTGATATTTAGAGATCTTAGAATATCAGCTAGTTCACGCCGGCTGGCTGGATCTAAATTTGATGAGGGTTCATCTAAAACTAGAATCTCTGGCTTCATAGCTAATACAGTTGCGACAGCTACTCGTCGACGTTGGCCAAATGATAAGTGATGTGGTGGACGATCTTTATACTCAAGCATTCCAACTAAGGAAAGTGAATCTTCTACAACCTTATCTAATTCACTATCTCGCAACCCCATGTTGTACGGACCAAATGCCACATCTTGGCCCACAGTAGGCATAAATAATTGATCATCTGGATCTTGAAAAACGATTCCAACTTTAGATCTAATCTGCTTTAGCGCCGCTTTATCGGTGCTATCCACCAATTTTCCGGCAACAAAAACCTTGCCATGGCCAGAGGCTAAAATTCCATTTAGGTGCAAAATCAGAGTGGTTTTACCAGCTCCATTTGGACCAAGTAAGGCAACTCTTTCACCTTGTTTAACTTTTAGATTCACACCAAACAATGCTTGATTGCCATCTGGATAGGCGAAAGCTAACTCTTCAATTACTAAAGAATCATTTGTCTGCATCACTGATTTATCCTAACCATTAACTTAGAATCGAAATCACTAAGGCAAAAAATGGAACACAAAGTGAGATCACCCAATATCTAGGGTTATTTGGAATTTGCGCTTCTTTTGGTAGATCACCTTGATATCCACGGGCGATCATTGCAAGATGAACACGTTCACCTCGCTCATAAGATCTAATAAATAGTGCACCAGCTGCCGTAGCTAAAACTGGCCACTGCTTCACTCCAGTTGCTTCAAATCCTCTAGCAGATCGAGCAACTGCCATTCTTTGCATCTCGTCATTGACTACATTTATGTAGCGCAGCATAAAAGAGGCTATTTGGACCATAGGAGTTGGCAGCTTAAGAATCTCAAGTCCTCGCAAAATCTCTCTGGCAGTGGTGGTTGCGGAAAGATTTATTGCCACCAAAATTCCTAAAGTACCCTTTGTAACGATGCTAGCGCCAGCTAGTAAGCCATCTCGATATAGATTTAATGAACCAATCTCAAATCTTTCGCCCGTGCCAAAAAATGGCATCAAAAGTGCAAAAAATACAAAAGGAATCTCAATTAGAGATCTCTTAGCCACAGTGGTGATCGGCAGCTTAGCAATTTGAGTAACGGTAATAATCATTAAAAAGAAGGCAACAAAAGCTGGCCAATTTGAGATATCGGTGGATACGGCCACAATAATAAAAAGCAGGCCAGCCACAATTTTAATATGTGCTGGTATTTGGTGAACTATAGAGTGGCGATGCAGGTAGAGCCGCTCACCAACATCATGACCATGGTGATGGTCTGATTTTTCGTTACTCTCTATTTTATTTATTTTTATTCGGTGCTTTCTTTCGGATCAACCTAAACAAGCCCATAGCTATTAGTGCGGTCGCAGCAACGCCAATTAGGCCGGCAAATCCAACTGATAGGCGGGCATTCTCAAGACCTTTAAAACCGTAATCAGCTAGGGTGAAATCACCAAAGGAATGATCTTTAGCAGTTTCAATAAAACCCACATCCTCGGCTGCTTTTTCTAATCCGTCTGGGGATGAAGATGCGTAGAAAGAAACACCACCAGCGAGAATGGCGCTAATCAGGATCGCGCTAGCAAAAAATTTACGGTTTGAAATTTTCATAATCTATGACCTTATTTCTAGTGGGCTGTTTTTACTATCCCAACCAAAAACTAGATCTGAGCGGCTTGCTAGGACTGCGCTAACTGTTAGAGCCGTAATTATTGCTTCGCCAATGCCAATCAAAATATGAGAACCAACCATTGCATTTAAAACAGCTCCCACCGAAAAAGTTGCATTTGCGCCAATTGCATACTGAATTACAAATCCAATCGCTGCTGCTGGCACTGAGATAAGTGCTGAAATAAAAGTTGCCACTACTAACCAGGATTTCGTCTTAGGCAGGATCTTTTTTAGGATCATAAAGACTATAAAACTAACCCAGACGCTAATTACTGCCATATTAAAAATACTTAAGCCAAGAGCGGTTAATCCGCCATCGGCGAATAGAAAAGCTTGAATGATCAAGACAACAACAAGTGCCAAGGTTGCCGCATATGGCCCCACCAAAACCATTGCAAGTGCTGCACCAATTAAGTGACCGCTGGTACCGGCAGCTACTGGGAAATTGAGCATTTGAACTGCGAAGATAAATACCGCAGTAAGTCCAGCAAGTGGTGCACTTTGCTCACTTAACTGTTTTCTAGCTCCCTTAACCGCGCCAGCAACCGCAACGGAGGAGGCTGCCGCAAAGGCAGCTGAGGTAGGGATATCGATAAAACCATCAGGGATATGCATGAGCCTAGGTTAATGCAAATGATTCGCATCTGCAAAGATTCGCAATAGATGTTGCTACCCTTAAATCATGAGTTCCAGCCGTATGCCAATAGCCGCCCTACTAGCTTTGATGATTGCCGCTTTCTCCACCCCGCAAGGAGCCTCGGCTCACACCAGATTAATCTCATCTACTCCGGAAGTTGGGGTAACACTTAATACTTGGCCAACCCAGGTGAAATTAGAGTTTGATCAAGCATTGGTAGATATTGGGCAAGAAAAATCAAATTTCGTTGTCGTAAATAACTCACTCGGGGATCAAGTTAGCCAGGATGATGAGGTTATAAATGAAAATGTAATCTCAGTATCTTTAACGCCAAATGAGGTTAAGGGGCCGGTTTTGGTCTTCTACCGTGTGGTTTCAGCTGATGGGCATCCAGTTGAGGGTGAATTCATCTTCAATTTTTCTGAAGAACAAAGTGCTGAGGTCAATTCAATCAATCAGGAACCAACAACAGATTTTCCACTTACTATTTACATAACCTCAGCAGCTTTTATTGCCTCTGGAATATTTTTTGCAATTTACTCATATCGACGCAGAAATCTAGGATAAATAAAAAACGCCCCAGAGACTGAGGCGTTTTTTATACTTATCTTTATAGATCGTAATACAGTTCAAACTCAGCTGGATGTGGACGTAACCTGACGTAATCCACCTCCTGCTTGCGCTTAAAGTCAATCCAGGTATCAATTAAGTCCTTGGTAAATACACCGCCGCGAGTTAAGAACTCATTATCTTTTTCAAGATTATCCAGTACCGCATCTAATGATCCAGGAACCTGAGGAATTGCTGCTGCCTCTGCTCCTTCTAATTCATATAGATCCTTATCAACTGGCTTTGGTGGTTCGATCTTGTTTTGAATTCCATCTATTCCAGCCATCAACATTGCTGCAAATGCTAAGTATGGATTTGATGATGGATCTGGGCAACGGAATTCAATTCGCTTTGCCTTTGGATTTGATCCAGTAATTGGAATACGGATACATGCAGATCGATTTCTAGCAGAGTAAACCAAATTAACTGGTGCTTCATACCCTGGTACTAACCTCTTGTAGGAGTTAACTGTTGGGTTGGTAAACGCTAACAGTGATGGCGCATGCTTTAGCAAGCCTCCGATATACCAACGAGCAGTATCTGATAGATCGCCATAGCCATCTCCCCAGAACAATGGTTTGCCATCTTTCCAAAGCGATTGATGTACATGCATTCCAGAGCCATTGTCACCAAATAATGGTTTTGGCATAAATGTTGCAGTTTTACCAGCTGCCCAAGCAGTGTTCTTAATGATGTATTTAAATTTCATTAATTCATCTCCAGCAGTCAAAATATCGCTGAAGCGGTAATTAATTTCCATTTGTCCAGCAGTTCCAACCTCATGGTGGGCTCGCTCAACAAGTAGACCTACTTTGCCAAGATTCATCACCATTTCATCACGTAGATCAGCAAATTGATCTGTTGGTGAAACTGGGAAGTATCCACCTTTAATTCTGGTGCGATATCCACGGTTTGGAGTGCCATCAGCATCCGCTTCAATTCCAGTATTCCAAGCACCCTCATAAGATTCAATATGATGGAAAGCTTGATTCATTCCAGTTAAGAATCTGATTCGATCAAATACATAGAACTCAGCCTCTGGTGCAAAGAATGCAGTATCTGCAATTCCAGTAGAGCGCATAAACTCAACTGCTTTTGCCACAATTCCACGTGGGTCTCGGGAGTATGCAGAGTTATCGCTTGGATTATGTACTGAGAAAATAATTATCAATGTTTTCTCTTTACGGAATGGATCAAGATAAGCAGATGATGGAACTGGTAGAAGTTTCATATCTGATTCATGAATTGATTGGAATCCTCGAATTGAAGAGCCATCAAACATCAGTCCATCTGTAAATACGCTTTCGTCAAAAGATTCAACTGGAACGTTAAAGTGGTGTTGAATACCAGGTAGATCTATAAATCTTACGTCGATCAACTTCACATCATTTTTCTTGATGTAATCAAAGATCTCAGATGAGTTTTTAAACATCTTTTCTCCCGTTTACTAAAGTGCTGAAAGTAGGGCCACATTGCACCGCTTCAGATGGGTAAAACCTAGTAGAAAATAGTGAAAAAGTAGTAAAGCCTGTGTTACAGCCATGTTTCCTACCTCGGCTAGGAGATAGGGTTACCCGCATGAATTGGCAAGGGGAGCCCCAATTACTGCCAGAGGCCTCATTATTAAGGCGGGTAATCGCCCTAATAATTGACTGGACGATGTCTAGGTTGATTGCTGGTCTGATTGGACCATATCTATTTTTTGAAAGTGATTTTAATACACTGCTTGTATTTTATTTAGAGGTAACTTTATTTACCACTTTGTTTCAAGCCTCTGCTGGTCAGCGAATTATGGGCGTTAAAGTACTTGGCTATCCTGATCAAACTAGAATTTCAGCAAAGCAAGTCGCCCTAAGAACATTACTAATATGTATGGTACTTCCGGCAGTATTCACAAAGGATGGCAGGGCGCTTCATGATCATTTCACTAATAGCCAGACGGTAAGAGAGCTTTACTAGAAGAGATTACCTTCTTGGCATTCTGATATTAGTTGGCATGGGTCCTTTTGGCATTGGAAGATTTAAGCCACCAACAGATTTAACCCGTGCTCGCACCTCTCTAAGCTGAACGGTACTTAATTTCTTAGGCAATTTCTTTAAATGCTTTTGCAGCTTACGGATTGAAACCTGACCTTCGCCATCACCAACAATAACTTCAGTTACTGGTACGCCAGATAAAAATCTTTCCATTTTACGTCTTTCATCCAGGATTAAAGATTTAACTCCAAAACCACCTTCGCCAACTAGAATAATGCCAGCTTTACCTGATACCCGATGGACCATGTCTTGATTACGATTAACATTTACCGCCGGAGTAGTAAGAAAACCTCTTCTAATTGACATCAATACACTCGCGCCAGCGCCAATCTGACCTTCAATTGAAGAAAAAGCTGCGGTATTGGCATATCGAGTAAAAAGGAAAAAGGCGGCTAAGAATGCAAGTGGGAGTGAGAGAAATCCAGCATAGATTGGATGATCAAGGTTGTATCCAATAATTACGCCAAATGTAAGGATCAAAACAAAAACTAATAGGCACCAAAATACTGCAAGTGGTGAATCTTTTTTAACTAACCGATAAGCATCTTTAACAACTGCTAATTGAGATTGTTTTTCTGGCGCACCTGTTTTTGCTTGAGCTTCTTTTTTCTTTTTGCGTCCAAACATTTTCTCTCCTTATTTAATTGCTCGGGCAGCCATTGCCTGGTTATACAAACGGCCTGCTCTATAGCTAGAACGTACCAATGGACCACTCATAACGCCAAGAAACCCAATATCTAAAGCCTCTTGGTTTAACTCTACAAACTCATTTGGCTTAACCCACCTAAGAACTGGGTGGTGTTTTGCCGAAGGGCGAAGGTATTGGGTAATTGTAATTAGGTCACAGCCAGCAGAGCGAAGATCTTTAAGCGCTTGAGTAACCTCTTGCCTACTTTCTCCCATACCTAGAATCAAATTAGATTTTGTGATCAGGCCAAAATCCCGAGCTTGCGTAATTACATCTAAGGACCTTTCATACCTAAATGCTGGGCGGATTTGTTTAAAAATCCGTGGCACAGTTTCTAAGTTATGTGCAAAAACTTCAGGTCTAGTTTCAAATACCTGATTGAGCAGGTGAGCATGCCCACTAAAATCAGGAGCCAACATTTCAACACCGACCCCTGGATTTAATGCGTGAACTTGTGAAATAGTTTCTGCGTATAGCCAAGCTCCTTCATCATCTAAATCATCTCTAGCAACTCCAGTTATCGTTGCATACTTCAAATTCATCTTCTGAACTGACTGCGCAACTCGTCTTGGCTCATCTCGATCTAGAGGCTTTGGCTTTCCAGTATCGATGTTGCAAAAATCGCATCTTCTGGTGCAAGCCTCGCCACCAATTAAAAAAGTTGCTTCTCTATCTTCCCAACATTCGAAAATATTTGGACATGCTGCTTCTTGGCAAACAGTATGAAGTCCCTCAGCCGCTACTAATGATCGAAGTTTTGTGTACTCCGGACCCATATTTGCTCGTGTCTTAATCCACTCTGGCTTTCTTTCAATGGGAGTTTGAGAATTTCGAGCTTCAATTCTAAGAAGTTTTCGACCGGCTGGCTCAATGCTCATAAGCAAACTCTTTCTAGCATTGGATTAATATGTTTTTGTAAAATTGGCATCACCTCTAAAGTTGAAATTGGTCTATTTAGCTCAACTGACAAAGATGTAACTTTTGCATCCAAAATTCCACAAGGAATGATTTGGTCATAGGCGGAAAGATCTGGGTTAACGTTTAGCGCAAAGCCATGCATTGTGACTCCTTTAGCTACCCGAAGACCGATTGCTGCAATCTTCCGATCACCTTTAGCATCTCGTATCCAAACACCGCTGCGCTCACAATATCTTTGAGATTGAATACCAAACTCGCTACAAACCTGAATTAAGGCATTTTCTAACTCTCTTACAAAGCCAACTACATCGGTTGAATTTTTTAATTTGATTATTGGATAGCCAACTATTTGACCAAGGCCATGCCAGGTAATTTTTCCACCGCGATCAACATCAATTACTGCTGTGCCATCGACTGGTCGATCAGATAACTCGGTTCGTCGGCCTGCGGTATAAACCGAGGGGTGCTCAAGTAATAACAATGTATTTGGAGATTGGCCAGAGATAACCTTTTCTTGAATATCCTTTTGCAACTGCCAAGCTTGCAGATAATCAATTACCCCTAATTGATCAACATGTAGTGATCTATTAATGGTCATGATTGAATTCACAAGGTAAGCCTAATTGCTGGGTGAATATTTGGCTAAAGAAGACGCCTAGTATCGCGGTTGGTGTGAGCAAAATGGCATCGCTGATAGATTTCACCCCTTACCTACTTAAGTTTTTAGAAAGGCTGCTAAACCCATGGTCGGAAAAAGTAAAGCAAAAAGCACAGTAAAAGGTCGCAAGCCACTTTGGCTAGCGATTGTCATGATTATCGCTTGGCTTGGAATCTCATCTGTGGCGGGTCCGACCTTTGGAAAACTTTCGACAGTTCAAGAAAATGATAATGCAGCATTTTTACCAGATAGCGCCGAATCGACTTTAGCTAGCAAAATCACAATTAAATTCTCTGATAGCGATAATGACCAAATTCCAACCCTACTTTTATTCCTAGGTGATGTTAATCCGGCAACAAACCCAGCAAACTTGGCAAAAATTCAAAACTATCTAGATCGAATTGGAAATGAAGTATTACCAGAAACTGGTAAACCACTTTCTACCTACTTTGTCCCAGGCTTTCCAATTCAAGCAATTCCTTCTGCGGATGGAAAGGCTGCACTCGTAAATATCTCTTTGAACTCGGAGATAATTGAGCAGCGGGTTGAAGAAAAACCTACATTATCTTTGCTGATAGATTTTATGCGCGAGGATTTAAAGAAGAACTTTGAAGCCCAAGAGTTAACCACTCACGTCACCGGCTTTGGCGGAATTTTTGCTGATTTGTTCGGCGCATTTGGATCAATCGATTCAACCTTGTTGCTGACAACTTTGTTAGTTGTATCGATCATATTAATTGTGGTTTATAGATCTCCATTACTTTGGATCCTGCCACTTTTCTCGGCTATTACGGCACTCTCACTTGCTGGCACAATTGTTTACTTTGCAGCAAAGGCTGATTTATTGGATCTAAATGGGCAATCACAAGGAATTCTTTCGGTTTTGGTATTAGGAGCTGCAACCGATTATGCACTCTTACTAATTGCAAGATACCGAGAAGAGTTACATCATCATGAATCTCGATATGAGGCGATGAGAGTCTCATTGCGTGGTGTATTTGAACCGATATTGGCATCTGGTTCAACAGTTATTGCTGGCTTGTTAGTTTTATTGTTAAGTGATTTATCTGGAAATCGTGGGTTAGGCCCAGTAGGTGCAATTGGTGTGGCTGCATCCATGTTAACGGTGTTGACCTTTTTACCAGCGCTATTAGTAGTTTTTGGTAGATGGATATTTTGGCCAAAGATTCCAAGATTTGATGATGTAGATGAACAGTTAAGTGGTACCTGGGCAAAGATTGGTAATGCAGTTGAACGAAATCCAAAGAGAATTTGGATCTCCACTGCACTCTTACTGACAGTGCTAGCCGGCTTTTCTTTCACCTTAAAAGCTGATGGACTTGCAAATACTGAGGCCTTTACTAAAAAAACTGACTCGGTAATAGGTTTAGAAAGATTGGGAGAGCACTTTCCAAGTGGAGAAGGCTCACCAGTTGAAATAGTTGTAAAGCAGGATGATGTAGCTCGTGCTACCGCCGCACTACTTACTGTCGAAAATATTTCCTCGGTTGAACCAGTAGTTGCTGGGCAGAAAATTCCTGGCCTACCTACGCCACCGGTAAAGGTGGTCGAAGGAAAGGTATTACTCAACGCTACCTTGAAAGTGGCACCAGATTCTGTTGAGGCTAGAAATACGATTCCAGTAATTCGAGAAGCTGTGCATGCAGTTGATAAGGAAATTTTGGTTGGCGGTGGCACAGCTGTTCAATATGACACAGATGTAGCTTCCAGGCACGATAATCGAATAATTATCCCGGTGGTCTTAGTGATAATTGGAATAATCCTAGGATTACTGCTTAGAAGTATTGTGGCAGCTGCATTGTTACTGCTCACAGTTGTGCTTTCATTTATGGCAACTTTAGGTGTGTGCCAATTAGTTTTTGAGCATGTATTTAATTTTGCAGGAGCCGATGCTTCCTTCCCACTATTTACCTTTATTTTCTTAGTAGCGTTAGGTATTGACTACAACATATTCTTAATGACAAGAGTAAGAGAAGAATCTATAAAACTTGGCACTAGAAGAGGTGTAATCAAAGGGTTAACTGTGACAGGTGGCGTGATCACTTCAGCTGGAATTGTTCTAGCAGCTACCTTTGCTGTGCTTGGTGTCTTGCCGCTGGTTTTCTTAGCGCAATTAGGTTTTGCAGTTGCCTTTGGCGTACTCCTAGACACAATCATTGTTCGATCTCTATTAGTACCAGCACTGGTGCATGTAATTGGTCCAAAGATCTGGTGGCCATCTAAATTGCAGTACGAAAACATTAAGTAGGACATTTTTAAAAATGGCGCCTAGGGTTGGTATTGCAGGATATGGCCTAGCTGGGCGCTATTTTCATGCACCCTTACTTAAGGCTGCAGAGTTTGATGTTGCCGGCACACTAACCACAAAGCCAGATCGCAAAGCAGCTGCTATTTCAGATTTTCCTGAGATTAGTGTGGTTGAAAGTATTGAAGAGTTGCTTAAGTTAAATCTAGATCTTTTAGTTGTAGCATCTGCAAATAATGCTCATGCCTCACAGGCAATCGCTGGTTTAAAAGCAGGTGTACCAGTTGTAGTTGATAAACCAATGGGACGAACGCTTAAAGAGACTAAAGAAATCATTGATTTTTCAAAGCAGGTAAATGTTCCCGTTACAACTTATTTCAATCGTAAGTGGGATAGCGATGCATTGACAATTAAGAAAATTATTAAAGAGGGAACCTTAGGTAATATTTTTAGACTTGATTCAAGATTTGAAAGATTTAAACCAGAGTTAACCCCTGGGTCCTGGCGAGAGAGCCAGACAGCAAGTGAAGGGGGAGGAAATCTGTTAGATCTCCAGCCGCATTTGGTATCTACCGCGCTCGATTGGTTTGGTCCAGCAGAGCTAATTTCATCATCAGTTCGTTCAATTAGAGGAGGATCTGACGACGATATAACTTTAGTTTTAAAACACGAAAGTGGTGTTGACTCTTATCTTTCTGCAAGTGCCATTAATGGCGCACCAGGACCAAGAATTAGAGTTACTGGCGATAAGGGCTCATTGATCATTAATGATTTAGATCCGCAAGAGCCACTTTTAAGAAGTGGTAAGTATCCAAAGGGTGGCCAGTGGTCAGAAAGTACAAAGAGTGAAGCATTTTTACACCTTGGAGATAAAGTAATTTCCTACCCAAGTGTCGATGGTAATTATTCATTGTTTTATATTCAGGTGAAACAAGCTTTGTCAGGAGGAGTTTGGCCCGTCACTACCGATGAAGCACTTAGTGTGGCTGAAATTATCGACAAGGCGCGAGAAATATCATTTAGATAGCATGGATTTTGATTGCATTGTTATTGGTGCTGGCTTATCAGGCTTAACTGCAAGTAGACAATTAGAGAAGCTTGGTAAATCTGTACTCTTGCTTGAAGCAACCAATCAGGTCGGTGGCAGAGTTAAAAGTGATGTAGTTGATGGATACATCTGCGATCGAGGCTTTCAAGTCATTAATCCAAAGTACCCACAGGTGGCAAAGAGTGGAGTAATAAATCAATTAGATTTTAAAAAAATATCGAGCAAGATAAGAATTGATGATTTAAATCTAAATATCGGATATTCATTGGGATCGTTATCAAACAAAATTGGTTCAGTAAGTGAGAAACTTCGATTTTTAAATTTTGTATTTAGCAAAAAGGTATCAAACTCTAGAGAGTTTGGTATGTATGTGAGTAGATTTTCAAATCTATATCAAGCCGCCCTAGAGCCGTTCTTATCCGGAGTGGTACTGACAAGCCCACGGCAAATTGCTGCCGATGTAGTTCAGGAGATATTGCAAAGTTTTGTGAAATCCCTACCTGGTGTTCCAGCACTTGGAATTGGAGAGTTTCCTAAAGCACTTGCAAAACAGATAAAAAATCTTGCATTAAGTGAAAAAGTTGAGAGCATTACAGATAACTGTGTAAATACTAGTAAAACAAGTTATCAGGCAAGGTATATTGTGGTGGCAACAGACTCAATCTCTGCCTCGAAATTAGTTACTAATCTGAGCACGCCACAAATGCTATCTAGCATCACCTCTTACTTTTCAACTGATGGCAAAATAGCTAACCCCAAAAATCTTGTGGTTTCAAAAAATTCTAAATTGGTCAACTCAATTGTTATGAGCGAGGTCTCTAAAAAGTATGCGCCAGTTGGCAAGAGCCTAGTTTCAGCTACCTCATTAACTAACTTAACTGAAAAAGAGTTTAAAGATGAGCTTGGAAAATTATGGCATACCAATACAAGTAGCTGGGAGAGTGTTGCTAGGTATGAAATTCAGCATTCACTGCCACTACATTTACCGGGTAAGAAAAAAGTAAGTAAATTACAGATCAATGACTGGTTATTTGTGATTGGCGATCATATGGCAATTCCCTCCCAGCAAGGTGCCATGCAAACTGGTGAATTAGTTGCAAATAAAATTAATCAACTAATGCAGTAAGTGCAGCTGAAACATGCTGGTATTCAAATTCAAATTTAGCGTCGGTTAAAACTTTAGGTATGACTCTTTTCGAGCCTAATACTTCACTAGAAAAACCACCAAGCACCGCTTTTAATGCAAAGGCTGGTGCTGGAAATATGGCAGGTCTATTTAAAACTCTTGCCAATGCAGCGGTAAATTCCTGATTGGTAACAGGGTTTGGTGAAGTTAAATTCACCGCACCCTCTAATTTGGAATTCATTAAAAATATCATTGCTCTAATTTGATCATGCAAGGTAATCCAAGACCACCACTGTTTACCTGAGCCTAACTTTCCACCAAAACCAAACTTAAATATTGGCAACATTCTTCCCAAGGCGCCGCCAGTTGGATCTAAAACTAAACCAGTGCGCAGTTTTATAGTTCTAACACTCGGTGCTAGATCTGCCGCTGCTTCCCATTCTCGACAAACAACTGATAAGAAATCCGTACCACCTTTATCAGTTTCAGTAACTGCGCGATTTCCAGTCTCACCGTAATAGCCAATTGCACTGGCGGAAATAAAGACGCTAGTTTGTAATTGTTGGCAAGCATTTGCGATTGTGGTTGTGCCAAGCAGTCTCGAGTTTAAAATCTCAGATCTATAAGCAGCACTCCATCTTTTATCGCCAACGCCAGCACCTGCTAAGTGAAATACTGCATCAACACCTTCTAATGCCGCTAGATCAATCTGGCCCTTAATTGGATCCCAGATAACTTCATCAGTTGCCCTGGTTGGTCTTCTTACAATTTTTTGAACTTGATAGCCATTTGCTTTCAATTGTGCCACCAGTGCACTACCAATTAACCCAGATGATCCGGTAACTGCAATTTTCTTAATGCTTTGCAAATTACAATCCTAAGTCAGATTCGAAACGACCTTCTTCAAGTCTTTCTTTTAGGGTAACTAAGAATCGAGCAGCATCTGCACCATCAACTACCCGGTGATCATATGAGAGAGCTAAATAAACCATTGATCTAATGGCGATTGTTTCTCCACCATCGGCACCCTTAACCACCATTGGTCGTTTAACAACTGCACCTAAGCCCAAAATTGCCACCTGAGGTTGGTTGATGATCGGGGTATCAAATAACGCTCCTCTTGATCCAGTATTAGTTAGCGTGAATGTACCGCCGCCTAATTCATCTGGCGTAATTTTATTCTCTCTAGTTCGGGCCGCTACATCTGCAATTTTTCTAGCAATGCCACCCATATTTAAGTCACCTGCATCTTTAACTACTGGGACTAATAAACCACGATCTGTATCAACTGCAACACCTAGGTGCTCTGCAGCGTGGTAAGTAATTTGGTCACCCTCAACAGAGGAGTTTAAAACTGGGTGTTGCTTTAGTGCTTCACATATGGCAACTGCAAAAAATGGTAAAAAAGTTAATTTAACCCCTTCGCGCGATTCAAAGGCGGCCTTTGCGGCATTTCTTAAGCGATCAATCTTTGTGACATCAACTTCAACTACGGTGGTAAGTTGAGCTGAAATCTTTAGCGATTCAACCATTCGATCTGCAATAACTTTTCTTAACCTAGTCATTCCTACCGTTGTGCCACGAAGTGGTGAGGTGATAACTGAAGATTTGGCAGTGGTATTTGCAGATGCCATAACTTGAGCAGTTGGCGTAGCTGCTGCTTTTGGCGTAGCTGCCAAAATATCCTCTTTACGAATTCGACCGCCAACACCTGTGCCTTTAATGGTAGAAAGGTTTACACCAGCTTCAGCGGCAAGCTTTCTAACTATTGGTGTCACATAGGAATCATCTGGTCTAGCTGAATTAACTACTGGAGCAGCAGCAACTGGTGGTTGTGAAGGTTTGGAAATTACTGGTGGAGCAGCAACTGGTGCAGCAGTAACCACAGGTGCAATCGGAGCTGGTTTTTCTACAGCTGCAACAACAACAGGTGTGCTGCCAGAAACTCCAATGGAAGCAAGTCGTGCGCCAACTGCAACAGTTGAATCAACTGGCACATCAATTGTTAATAATGTACCGGTTACTGGGGATGGAATTTCAGTATCGACTTTATCGGTTGAAACTTCAAGCAGTGCTTCATCGGCATTTATCTGATCGCCAACATTTTTTAACCACCTAGTAACAGTTCCTTCAGTTACTGATTCGCCAAGTGCTGGCATCGCAACAATTGTGGCGCCAGAGGTAGCTGGCGTAGCAGGTGTTGGAGCAGCAACTGTTGCTGCAGCAACTGGCGCAGTTGGTGCGGTAGCTTTTGGTTGCTCAACAACTTTTACTGGTTCAGAAATTTTTTGTGGGGCGGCCGCACCTGATTCAGATATAACTGCAAGCTCGGCACCAACTGCAACAGTTGAATCAACTTGCACAACAATTTTTTGTAACACTCCTGCAACTGGAGATGGGATCTCAGTATCTACTTTGTCAGTTGATACCTCTAGTAATGGCTCATCGATTGCAATTTGATCGCCCTCTTTTTTAAGCCATCTAGTAACAGTTCCTTCAGTTACTGATTCACCAAGTGCTGGCATCGTAAGTGAGAATGTCATCGGCTAACTCCTTTAACCATGTGCATGTAGTGGCTTGCCAGCCAAGGCTAGATGAGCTTCACCCATTGCCTCTGAAAGTGTTGGATGAGCATGGATATGTTGGGCAACATCATTTGCATCAGCTTCCCAATTAAAAATTAATTGTGCCTCAGCAAGTAGTTCACCTACTCGAGAGCCAACCATATGAATTCCTAACACTGGGCCATTTTTCTTAGCAATCAACTTTACCGATCCGGCAGTCTTTAAAATATTAGCCTTGCCATTACCAGCCAAATCATAATTTAACTCCACTACATCATGTCCAGCAGCTTTAGCAGCGATTGCGCTTAAGCCAACTGATGCCACCTCTGGTTCAGAGTAGGTGACGCGGGGGATACCATCATAATTTATCGATCTTGGATTTAAGCCGGCAATCTCCTCGGCCACCATAATTCCTTCGGCAAAACCAACATGAGCTAATTGTGGGGTTGGAATTAAGTCGCCAACTGCCCAAATTCCAGCAACATTAGTTCGACACTTGTTATCGACTAACACATAGCCGCGGTCCAGCTTGATTCCAGCCTCTTCATAACCTAAACCTTGCGAGACTGGGCCTCTGCCAACTGCAACTAGCAGGATTTCAGCTGAAAACTCTTTTCCATCCTCAAGTACTACCTTTACATCTTTTTTGTTTTTAGTAGCAGATTTAAATTTAACACCTAATTCAAAATTAATACCCCGTTTACGAAATGCTCTTTCCAATTGCTTACTGGAGGATTCATCCTCTAATGCCACCAAGTGGGGTAGGCCTTCAATGATTGTTACCTCAGAACCAAATGATTTCCATACGGAAGCAAACTCACAACCAATAACTCCGCCGCCTAACACAATTACCGATTTAGGAACATAATCTAATTTGATTGCCTGCTCGCTGGTAATAATCTGTTTGCCATCAATCTCAAGCCCTGGCAGCGTCTTTGGATATGAACCAGTAGCTAAAATTACATTTTTACCGGTGTACTTTGTACCCCCGGCCTCAACTGTGTTATTTGAAATTAATTTACCAGCCGCTTGCACATAGGTAACATTTCTAGATTTAACTAAACCCTCTAAGCCTTTATGTAATTTAGCAATTACACCATCTTTATATGAATTAACCGCACTCATATCCATAGCGTGAAAGTCAGCCTTTACGCCAAACTCACCAGCGTGACGGGTGTTATCAGCAATCTCACCAGCATGTAATAAAGCCTTGGTGGGAATGCAACCTTTATGTAAGCAGGTGCCGCCTAATTTATCTTTTTCAATTAGCACTACTTTTTGACCTAATTGTGAGGCCCGAAGTGCTGCGGCGTATCCGCCAGAGCCGCCTCCTAGAATTACTAAATCAAAATCGGCCATGAGGTAATCTTGCCACGAATTTGTAGTTGTCCCTTACGGCGCAGATTTAGCCTGTTACGGCTGTGAGCAAGCCAACTCAGCCAGGCAAACCAGGGATCGAAGAGCAATTCCAGTTCCGCCCACCGGCGTGTAGCCATGTGCTGCGCCAGTGTTAAAGGCCGGGCCTGCAATATCAAGGTGTAGCCATGGAATTTGTGGATCAACAAACTCTTTCAGAAACAAACCAGCTACCAGCATCCCACCCATGCGCTCGCCAATATTTGCAATATCAGCAATTGGTGAATCAAGGGATGCTCGTAATTCAACTGGTAGTGGCATTGGCCAAAATTGCTCACCTGAAATTGCAGATGCACTTAAAAATTGATCACATAATTGATCATCATTTGTCATTACCGCCGATGTTCTAGTACCTAATGCCACAACCTGAGCACCAGTTAATGTCGCAACATCAATTATTGCGTCCAGCCCACCAGATTTCTTTCCAACTTCGGTTGCTTTTACCAAAGCATCGGCAAGTACTAATCGACCTTCAGCATCTGGATTTAATACCTCAACACTTTTACCGCCATAAATAGTAATTACATCACTTGGCCTAGTTGCAGTGTCGCTGACCATGTTTTCCGCAAGTGGCGCCCAACCATCTACGGCAACTGGCAGTTTTAATTGGGCAATTGCAAAAACAGCTGCTACAACTGCAGCTGCACCAGACATATCTGCCTTCATTGCCTCCATGCCATTTGCTGGCTTTAATGCCAAGCCGCCAGTATCAAAAGTAATTCCCTTACCAACAAAGGCAAATCTCTTTTTTGGTTTAGCAGGTTTGTAAGAAAGGTGTACAAGGCATGGTGGATTTACCGATCCCTGACCAACACCAATGATTCCACCAAACCCCCCCTTTTTAAGAGCAGATGCATTGAGGATCTCTATCTTTACGCCATATTTGCCAGCTAACTTTTTAACTTTTTCAGAGAAAGAGATTGGAGTTAAGTGACTAGGCGGGGTATTAATTAGATCTCTTACTAAGAAAGTTTGTTCGGCAATTATTTCAGCACGCTTTGCGGCCTCTTTAGCTTGCGCGGTAGTGGCAAATTTAGTCAAAACACTTACCTGTGAAAGTGCTTGCTTATTGTCATCCTTACTATTTCCTTTAAATTCATGGAATGAATAAGAGCCAAGGCATGCACCCTCGGCGATAGCTGAAATCTCAGCTACTGATTTACTAGGTAATGCAAAGCAAGCGCTTTTATTGCCAGCCAATTCTCTGGCAGCAGCCCCTGCCGCTCTACGTAAAGTTTCAACCTCTATCCCAGATCCAATTTCACCAAGGCCAGTGAAGGCAATTATTTTGCAATTTTTACCAGGTAACTTAATCACTTCATCTGCTTTGCCACTAGCTCCCATGGCAATTAATGTGGCTAGCAGGGCGGCGGTATCTATTTGAGATGGACCGGCTTCGATCTTCAACTTTTTATCGACGGTGCCAAAACCAACAACTAAGATTTCACTATCTAACTTTTCAGTTAGCTTTACCTTAACCACTCTAACTCCAATTTAACTCGGTAAGTTATCAATTTAATTGCTTAAGCCTAGAGGATATTTTACGGTGCCGTTAACCTTAGAAGTTGGAGTTTAAGAATTAGGATCACTAATGCATTTAAAGCAGCTTTTGGAGTGTAGGTTTAACCAATGAAGAATTCGCCAATCGTGGGCAAACACCAGGGCTTAAGCGCCAAGATGGCAGATTTTGGTGGCTGGCTAATGCCAATTGAGTACCCAAAAACTGGTGCAATTGAAGAGTACAACTCAGTTCGAAATAACGTTGGAATTTTCGATGTTTCCCACTTAGGGAAAGTTTCAGTAATTGGCAAAGGTGCGACAAACTTTTTGAATGAACAATTCACTAATGATTTAAGCAAAATTATAGATGGTCAAGCACAGTACACATTAATGTGTAACTCCCAGGGTGGTGTGATTGATGATTTAATCGCCTACCGCAACTCAGATTCAGATTATTTCCTGATTCCCAATGCGGCCAATACAGCTAGCGTCTATGAGGTGTTAAAGGCGAATGCGCCGGCGGGAATTTCGGTAGAAAATTTACATGCACAATTTGCAGTCTTTGCACTGCAGGGGCCAAAGTCAATTGATTTATTAAACTCATTAGGAGTTGACTGTTCACTAGATTACATGGCATTTAGCAAGAGTAATTTTGATGGCACCGATGCGATTTTATGTCGAACTGGATATACCGGAGAGCTTGGTTTTGAAATCATTCCCACTTGGCAAGATGCAGGCAAGGTATGGGATCTATTGTTTAATTCAGTAATTAGCTTAGGTGGGGCAGTATGTGGATTAGGCGCTAGAGATCTACTACGAACTGAGATGGGTTATCCATTGCATGGACATGAACTAACTTTAGATATCTCACCAATCCAAGCCTCAGCAAGTTGGGCGGTAGATTTAAATAAACCAAATTTTACTGGCAAGCAAATCTTGTTGGACCAAAAACAAAATGGCACCACTCATAAGTTAAAGGCAATTTTAGCTACCGATCGAGCCATTCCCCGTAAAGATATGCAGGTTAAAGATCAAAGTGGCAACCTAATAGGTCAAGTAACTAGCGGCACATTTTCACCCTCATTAAAGAAGGGAATCGGGCTGGCTTTAATCAGTTCAGAAATTTCAGAGGGTGATCAGGTCATTGTTGATGTGCGAGGGCGTGATTCAGTTTTTGAAGTAGTAACCCTGCCATTTGTGCCATCAAGGGTGCGTTAGCAAAAAATCTTTAACTTTTGTTTCTCTCTAATACTTTTTAGTGCTACTTTAAATGCCTACAAATCAAGTAAGGATGGGTTAGCAAATGGAGTACCGACGCTTAGGTAGTACTGGAATGTATGTCTCAGAGATTACCTATGGAAATTGGATTACCCATGGCTCCCAAGTTGAATCTGATGCAGCGATTAAGTGCGTTAGAGCAGCCCTTGATTTAGGAATTACTACCTTAGATACCGCCGATGTTTATGCCGGCACAAAAGCTGAAAGTGTTATGGGTAAGGCATTAAAGGGTGTCAAGCGTGAGTCCTATGAATTATTCACCAAAGTTTATTGGCCAACCGGTACTGGAAAAAATGATCGTGGTCTTTCTCGCAAACATATTATGGAATCTTGTAACGCATCTTTAAAGCGTTTAAATACTGATTATGTAGATCTTTATCAAGCCCATCGATTTGATTATGAGACGCCACTTGAGGAAACACTTGGTGCTTTTGATGACCTAATTAGATCAGGCAAAGTTTTATATATTGGTTTTTCAGAGTGGAATGCAGAGCAAATTGCGGCCGCGCTTAAGATTCAAGATCAAAAGGGTTACTACCGATTTATCTCCAGCCAACCTCAATACTCAATGTTGTGGCGAGTAATTGAATCTAAGGTTGTACCGTTAAGTCAGAAAGAGGGAATTGGCCAAATAGTTTGGTCACCAATTGCACAAGGAGTGTTAACTGGTAAGTACCTACCTGGCAAAAAAGCGCCGGCTGGCTCTCGAGCTACTGATAAAAAAGGTGGCGCCGAGATGATCTCAAAGTTTATGAATGATCAAGTGCTAACTGCAGTACAAAAATTAATACCAATTGCCAAAAAGGTTGATTTAACTCCTGCTCAACTAGCAATTGCTTGGGTATTGCAAAATCAAAATGTATCTAGTGCAATTATTGGAGCAACTAAGCCATCTCAAATAAAAGAGAATGTGAAGGCTGCTGGAGTTAAATTAGATAAAGTCATTATGGATGAAATTGACCAAGCACTTAGTTCGGTTATTGAAAAGGATCCAGCAAAGACAATTAGTCCAAAGCCAAGAGCTTAAATTACTTTTTCTTACTCTTTACTGTTGGTCCAGTCTGTGGGGCTGGCGCTCGTAATCTACGAAGTTGAGTAGATCGCATCCAGCCATACATACCAATTCCTTTGATTGGCTCCTCTGGATACTTCTCGGCTACTAGTTTTTTTAGTTTTCGAGAGAGAAAAATTCCATTTACCGTCATGAAAATCATTGAGCTATACATCAGGGCAACAGCCGCTAGTTGAACTGCGGGAATAGGAATAATGGTTAGGAATAAGACCAACATAATTAAAACTAAAAAGTATTCCGAGATACTTCGGCGTTCATCAATATAATTTCTAACAAATCTACGAGCAGGTCCCTTATCTCGATATGGCAGTGCGCTCTCTTCACCTCGCATATAAGCAGCCCGAGCCTCTAATCTTCGAACTCGAGATTGCTCTTTAAGGGCGCGCTTGGCATCTTTACTTGCAGTTGGCGATAGCGGTGAGATCTTTAACTTAGCCTCAGCATCTTTGCGCTTTGGAGTTGGTTTTCCTTTTTTCTCAGCCATGTGATTAAGGTAGAGCCAACATTCGCTCTAATGCAACTTTTGCTTGCTTTGCCACCTGCTCATCAACCTTAATCTGATTTACTACCCGCCCGGCCACCAAGGCCTCCATCGCCCAAACCAGATGAGGCAGATCAATTCGATTCATGGTTGAGCAGTAGCAAACAGTTTTATCCAGGAAGACAACCTCTTTATCAGGATTTTCTCGGGCAAGACGTTGGACAAGATTTAACTCCGTCCCAATGGCCCACTTACTGCCAGATGGGGAGTCGGTCACAGTTTTGATAATCATCTCGGTGCTACCGACAACATCAGCCTTTGCCACCACCTCATGTTGGCACTCTGGATGGACCAGCACCTTTACCTGTGGCAACACTCTTCTAACATTTTCAATATTTTCAACGGTGAATCTGCCATGAACTGAGCAATGTCCGCGCCACAAAATAACTTTGGCCATTTTAATTTGTGCCTCACTTAAGCCACCACTTGGTTTCCATGGATTCCAAATCACACAATCTTCTAGCTTTAACCCTAAGGATAAAACTGCAGTATTTCGGCCAAGGTGTTGATCTGGTAAAAATAATACTTTTTCACCCTTTTCAAATGCCCACTTCATAGCCCGCATAGCGTTAGAGGATGTACAGACTGCGCCATTATTTTTTCCCGTAAAGGCTTTAATTGCCGCAGAAGAGTTCATATAAGTTATTGGAATAGTTTTTTTAGCCACCCCTAATTTTTCTAACACCTGCCAACAATCCTCTACTTGAGCTGCGGTGGCCATATCTGCCATTGAGCAACCAGCAGCAAGATCAGGCAAAATAACTTTTTGATTTTGAGTAGTTAAAATATCGGCACTTTCAGCCATGAAGTGCACTCCGCAAAAGAAAATAAATTCAGCATTTGGATTATCTGCTGCTGCCTGAGCTAACTTAAATGAATCACCTCTAATATCGGCATAGGCAATTACCTCATCACGTTGATAATGGTGACCTAAAATCATGGCTCGATCTCCCAGGGAAGATCTGGCCTGGTTTGCGCGTTCTACTAGATCAGGATCACTTGGTGATGGCAGAGCGCCATCACAGGAGACCCCGCGCTCGCTGCCCAGGTCAGCCTCTTTACCAAGCAGTAGCAGATCAGTTATTCCCATAGAGGTAAGTGTAAACGCTCACAGGTTTTAGTGCAGAAATCATCTGCAATTACTAGTAACCTATGAGCCTGAGCAAACATTGGAGAGCAGTGAGTATGAGCACAGAGACAACAAGCACCACAGATATTGCAATATCTACAAAGGGAATTTCTTTATCCGATGTGGCTGCTGAAAAAGTGTTAGCTCTTTTAACACAAGAAGGCAGAGATGACTTAAGTCTTCGTGTTGCCGTTCAACCTGGTGGTTGCTCTGGACTTCGTTACCAACTGTATTTTGATGATCGTCAATTAGATGGCGATAGCATCAGTGAGTTTGCTAGTGGCAAAGTAAAGGTTGTAACAGACAAGATGAGTACCCCTTATTTAATGGGTGCCACAATTGATTTTGTAGACACAATCCAAAAGCAGGGTTTCACAATAGATAATCCAAATGCTCAAGGCTCTTGTGCTTGTGGAGATTCCTTTAATTAATCTTTGATTTTAGCTGCGTAAATTTTCAACTGCACTCTTAAGAGCTAGGCAAAAGTTTTTTACTATCTCTTGATTTAAATCTTTATGTAAAGTTAATCGAATATTGCCGATTATGGGTCTACCCATAGCCGCCAGTACATGACTAGGTTGCATATCAGCTGACTTACAGGCTGATCCTGAGTCCACTGAAAAACCAGCATCCTCTAACGCCAAAAGCAGGCGATCTGCCTCAACTGATTTGATTGAGATAGAGATCTGTTTACTAAGCCCAGATAGATTAGAGGCAATATCTACATCTTTAATTTGGTTAGAGATGAAATTAATTATGTACTCTTTTAATTCAGCTCGAATATCTTGATCTTTAAGGTAATTTTCAAGAGCGACCGCACTGGCTAGAACTAAGGGAAGTGAGAAGGAGTTAGGTACTCGAAGCAAATCATTATGGGGTAGAGGATTGCGCCAGCTCGATTTGGATTTAATGACCAAAATGCCCACTCCAGATGGTCCAGCCCAGCTTGTGCTATCAAATAAACCAGTTTGATAATCAAAGTCAGGCAGTAAATCCACGCCACTGCTTGTGCAGTCGGCAAAAATTTGGCAATCAACTTTTGGCGCAGATTGTTTATTGCCAGTCTCACCATTTGCCATCTGCCATACCAAAACATCATCTTTAGAGAATTTACTGACTTGAATTACACCCTGATTATCAACTGGTAATTCCTTGATAGTTCGACCTAGGTTTTCTTCAGTTTTTGCAACTGCAAAGACTTTTTGGCGATCAATTGCTGAGTAAAATAACTCACTACTTTGTTTAAGTAGTCCTTGGATTCCTAATTGAAATCCCAGATCTGTTTCCCCTAAGAACTCGATCTCAGATACATTTACTTTTAAGGAAGATGCAAAAGTTTCTTTAGCTTGCTGCAACAAAATGGCGCTCTGGCGAGATTGTTGATTTAACTTTGCAGGCTCATGCCAACCCTTAGCAAATAATTCCGGCAAAAGGCTAAAAGCGGCAGGGTGTAACTCTCTTTCCTGCTGAAAGTTGCCTGTGATGCGAACCACCCGCTACCCCTATCTGCGCCAGTGCGACATTGCTAGAGCAGAAGGTTATCCTTAACCCTATGCATCTGCCTCACCTAAAAACCTCAGTGGGCCTACTGGCGATTACACCATTACTTTCTGGTTGTGCCCAGGCGGAAATTTCAGGCCTTGGGTTTGAAGAGGGATTATCAAGCGTTAATGATCATTCATTATCTCTATGGCAGGGTGCTTGGATTGCCGCCGCCGTTGTTGGCGTTATTACTTTAATTTTGATTTTATGGCCAGTTTTCTTTCACCGCAAAAAAGATGAGAATTTTCCAAAACAAACTCAATACAACATTCCAGTTGAAGTGGCATACACATTAATTCCATTTTTAATTGTGGCAGTCCTGTTTTATTTCACCGTACAACGAGAATCTCGAATAGTTAAAATTTCACCAGACTCACAAGTTTCCCACTTCATAGATGTGGTTGGCTTCCAGTGGTCTTGGCAGTTTAAATACCGAGATGCTGGTGATTTTAAGAGCGCCACAGTTACTGGGACGCCAGCTCAACCACCAACCTTGTATTTGCCACAGGGGCAGAAAGTTCGATTTACCCTCGATGCCAATGATGTAGTTCATGGGTTCTGGATTCCAGCTTTTATGATTCAAATGCAAAATCTTCCTGGCGTAACAAACAAACTAGAGTTCACAGCAAATAAATTAGGCACCTATCCAGGCCGTTGCAATATCTTGTGCGGCAGAAATCATGCTCAAATGCTATTTACCGTGAAAGTTGTAACTTTGCAGGAGTATCAGACTTATATTGAAGGATTAGTAGCCGAAGAGAAAGCAGCCATCGCATGACCACTTACGCGCAGCGTCCAACAATTCCAGGTAGCAGGCCAGCTCCTGCGCCAACCTCTAAGGGTAAGTTGCTAGTTAAGTGGCTAACTTCAACCGACCATAAGACCATTGGTTATTTATATCTAATTACTTCATTTGCCTGGTTCTTAATTGGCGGAATTTTAGCGATGCTTCTTCGCGGTGAACTTGCTCGTCCGGGCATGCAGTTTTTAAGTAATGAGCAGTACAACCAGATATTTACAATGCATGGCACCATCATGTTACTTATGTTTGCCACCCCATTATTTGTGGGTTTTGCAAATGTAATTATGCCGCTACAAATCGGTGCAGCAGATGTGGCATTTCCTAGATTAAATATGCTTTCTTATTGGTTGTATCTATTTGGTGGAACGATGGCCTTTATTGGATTTCTAACTCCAGGTGGAGCGGCATCATTTGGTTGGACAGCTTATGCGCCACTTTCCAACGCAGAGTACTCACCAGGAATCGGTGCAGATTTATGGTTAGTTGGACTAGCAATTGGTGGTTTAGGAACGATTCTTGGTGGCGTTAACTTTATAACCACGATATTAACTATGCGAGCACCTGGTATGACGATGTTTAGAATGTCTATATTTAGCTGGAATGTTTTGTTAACTTCGATCTTAGTATTGATTGCATTCCCACCACTTGCTGCTGCGTTTTTAGCTTTGGAATCTGATCGATTGTTTGGCTCGCATATCTTTGATCCGGCAAATGGCGGAGCTATGTTGTGGCAACATCTGTTCTGGTTCTTTGGCCATCCTGAGGTATACATTCTGGCGCTACCATTTTTTGGTATTGCAACTGAAATTTTGCCAGTATTTAGTAGAAAGCCAATCTTTGGTTATAAAGGATTAATCGCAGCAACGATTGCAATCGCAGCTCTATCGGTGGCAGTTTGGGCCCACCATATGTATGCCAGCGGGCAGGTACTTCTACCATTTTTCTCATTTATGACATTTTTAATTGGTGTACCAACTGGTGTGAAATTCTTCAACTGGATTGGCACGATGTGGCGAGGTTCGGTCACATTTGAAACTCCAATGTTATTTGTATTGGGCTTTTTAGTTACCTTCTTATTTGGCGGAATCACTGGAATTATCTTGGCCTCACCACCACTTGATTTCGCAGTATCAGCCTCCTACTTTGTTGTTGCCCACTTTCACTATGTGTTATTTGGTACGGTGGTTTTTGCCATGTTTGCTGGTTTTTACTTCTGGTGGCCAAAGTTCACTGGTCGCATGCTGGATGAAACTCTAGGCAAGATTCACTTCTGGACTTTATTTTTTGGCTTCCACTTAACCTTCTTAATCCAACACTGGATGGGAATTAAGGGATTTCCACGTAGGTATGCAGATTATTTAGCCTCGGATGGCTTTACCTTTATGAATATGGTTTCCACAGTTGGCTCTGGCTTACTGGCGTTATCAATGGTGCCGTTCTTTATAAATATTTGGATTTCAAGGAATTCACCTAAGGTTGAAACCGATGACCCATGGGGATATGGCGCATCATTAGAGTGGGCAACTTCATGTCCACCACCTCGACATAACTTCACCTCCATGCCAAGAATTAGAAGTGAACGCCCAGCCTTTGATCTTCACTACCCACATATGGCTGAGAAAGCTAAGCACTAATGAAAACCAGTTGGATTTTATTTGTTGGCCTATCAATTTTTTATGCAATTCTTACTGTGGTTTACTGGCAACTAGGTGGGGAAGCGGTTGGTATAACGGCGATTGCATTAAGCGCCGGACTAGCTTTAATTGTTGGATTTTATCTTTGGTTCACCGATCGAAGATTAGGTAACTTACTGCCGGAGGATAATCAGCAAGGTGAGATTGCAGACTCTGCTGGTGAGATTGGATTTTTCTCACCGCACTCTTGGTGGCCACTGCCGGTTGCACTATCTGCCAGCGCACTTGCCTTAGGTTTGATTATTGGTTGGTGGTTAGTGTTACTTGCCCTAGGGGCTTTGATTGTCTCCATTATGGGTATGGTTTTAGAGTATGAGCGCCCAACTACCTCAGCTCATTAGGAGTTTATGAATTACCGCGCTGAAATTTTAGATACTAAAAATCCATTATTTTTTAAGGTCCAAATCGAGATTGATGCCCCTGCTAAGAAAATCTTTGATTTTTTAATTCAACCAAAAAATCACCGACTAATGGATGGATCGGGAACGCTGCGGGGTGAGTTTAAGGGGCCAGAAAAACTTTATTTAGGTGCAAAATTTGGTATGAAGATGAGAGTTGGCATTCCTTATGTAATCACAAATCAGGTGGTTGAATTTAAGGAAAACTCAGCAATTGCTTGGCGACATTTAATGCATAATGTTTGGCGATATGAGCTGGTATCAATTAGTGATCACAAGACCTTAGTAATAGAAAGCTGGGATGGCACAACTGCCAGATCTAAGTGGTGGGTCAGTGATTCAGGTAAGTGGGTGCCAAAGGCGATGGCGAAGACATTAGTAAAACTAAAAGAGATAGTTGAAAAGTAAGAACTTACCTATTTATTAAAGGATCGATAATCGCTGCTAGCAAACTTGGCCGCTTAGTTATCTTCTCTTCATAATCTGCAGCAACGGTGGCTTTAAAGCCGGCATTAACTGCAAAGTAGCGAATAGGTTCAATCTCCCATTTACCAATTTTTTGATCAATAAAGGCAAGATTTGGTGTGGGTTTATTGCTGATACTTTGTGCCAAAGTTTTGGCAACTAGATAGGACAAAGTCACGCCATCTCCAACATAGCCACCAATTTGAGCAATACCGGAGTTTCTATCGAAATTTAAGTAAGCCTGCCACCTGCGAGTTAGCGCGACTGGTCCACCCCAGCGATACTCAAATTTAGTATCTGCCAATTGTGGAAACCAAGCCCTAGCTCTTCTTTCCAGTGCGGAATGCATTCGATTATCAATCTCACTTCGCTCGGAAAGACGAGAGAATAATTTATATCTAACACCGCGACCGCCTAAAGCCAATCTGTTATCACCAGTAAATTGTGCGTAGGTGATTAAGTGACAAGCCTGTTGCAACGTAGCTCGGCTAGAGTTTTTAACTTCAGCCATAAGCTCATTAGATAATGGCTCAGTTGCCACCATAAGTGAATAAATTGGAATCTGCTTGTTCTCTTGCCAAGCTCTGGGCGTAAATGCCTCAGTAGCTCTGATTGAAATTTCACTCTTAACCTTAAAATCATTTACAACTATTTGACCCTTTTCAACCTTAGAAACTTGAGAATTTTCAAAGATTTCTACCCCTAGCTTTTCTAAGTGAGCTGCTAGAGATTGACAAAGTAAAAATGGATTTAAGGCTGCGCAGTGTGGTGTAAAAACTGCGCCTAGAGCTGCTGGAATGTTTACTAACTCTTTTACCTGCGCTTTTGAGAACAGTTGATGCTCATCATCTATTTCAGTAGAGATTCGAGTTAATTGAGGTTTGTTAGTTGCAAAGAGAAGAGAACCACCCTTGGCATAATCAATCTGCCATTTATTCAGGCTGGCAATTTGGCCAATCTCATCTATTGAGTTAATTAATGCAGTACGCAACTGTTTGTAGCTATCTAGGCCATGCTCTTTAATTAATCTTTTACTTGAGGTTGGATATTCAGCAGAGGCCCAGCCACCATTTCTGCCACTTGCGCCAAAGCCGACATACTCTTTTTCAAAGATAGCAATTTTCAGCGCAGGTTGTAATTGTTTTAAGTGGTAGGCACTCCATAAGCCACTAAAGCCAGCACCAATAATTGAAATATCAAAGGAATCATTCTTGGCAATAGCAGATCGATAGGTTATCTCTGATTTTCCTTGCCAGAGTGAGGTATTCATTTGCTTGATTATAAGCGAGCTTAATTCATTAATCTAAGGGCAGAAAAAATACGAGTTTAAGAGTTAGTGGTGACCACTTTCAAGCTCTTTTAGCTCAGCAGCAGTTGGTTTAGCAATGTTTTCGGCATTTGCAGCACTAAAACGAGCTTGTAACTTGGCTCTAATGCCCTTTGGATTTAATACACCCCGAGCATCCTCTTTTACCATCTCAATAGCAACAGGTTGCTCATGTTGGGTGAGTGTGTATTTCTTTTCCGGAGTTAACTCTTCATGAACTTCAACAAACTCACCATGTGGCAACATCACCAAACGGCCAGTCTCTCTGCCATGCAGTACTAGCTCACGGTCTTTGCGTTGTAATGACAGACAGATTCGCTTTGTAATAACAAACGCCAGCGGTGGTAGCACAATTATGCCAATTCGAGAGAACCACATAATCTGATTAATAGTTAGATCAAAATGAGTTGCAATAATGTCATTACCACCATTGATCATTGCAATCACCATAAATGTTAACGACATTGCACCCAGGGCAGTTCTATTAGGGACATTTCGTGGTCGATCTAATAGGTGGTGCTCACGCTTATCACCGGTTAGCCAACTTTCAATAAATGGATACAGCGCCATACCGGTAAAAATAATTCCTGGAATTATCAAGCCTGGGATTAAAATATTCCAAGAGATAGTCTTACCAAATAAATAGGTTTCTAGTGGTGGTGCCATTCGCACCAAGCCATCTAACCAACCCATATACCAATCAGGTTGTGAGCCGGCTGAAATCTGACCTGGGGTGTAAGGTCCATAAAGCCAAAGTGGGTTAATCGATGCCACCGCACCTAAGAAAGCTGTGATTCCAAAAACAATGAAGAAGAAACCGCCAGCTTTTGCCATGTAGACCGGCATTAATGGATAACCAACAACATTTTTTTCAGTTCTACCAGGTCCTGGATACTGCGTGTGCTTCTGGTACCAAACCAACATCAAATGGATAGTAATTAAAGCTAGAAATATTCCAGGCAGAAGCAGTACGTGCACAATATAAATACGTGGAATAAAGACCTCACCTGGGAAGGCACCACCGAAGGCAAAGAAGGAAAGGTAAGTACCAACTACGGGGATGGATTGAATAATTGCATGCGCAATTCTTACCCCAGTTCCACTCAACAGATCATCAGGTAGCGAGTAGCCAAGGAAACCTTCAACGATAGCTAGAGTTAAAAGTGCAACTCCAAGAATCCAGTTAAACTCACGTGGTTTTCTAAATGCTCCTGTGAAATAAACACGAAGTAGGTGAACCACAATTGCGGCCACGAAAATCAAAGCCGCCCAGTGGTGAATCTGTCGCATCAGTAATCCACCGCGAACATCAAATGAGATGTGCAGAGTAGAGGCATAGGCAGCACTCATCTCGACATCTTTTAACGGTTGATAACTTCCCTCATATGTCACATGTCGCATCGAAGGATCAAACCAAAATGATAAGAATGTACCTGAGAGTAATAAAATTATAAATGAGTAGAGTGCAATCTCACCTAACATAAATGACCAGTGATCTGGGAATACTTTATTTAAATTCTTTTTCATCCATGCGGCAGCGCCAGTTCGCTCATCAACATAGTTAGCTACATTGCCAGCAACTCGCTCACGTGCGGTCATTATTTCCTCTCCCAGAAGCTAGGTCCAACAGCTTCAGTGAATGGCTGCTTGGCAACTAGATAACCATCAGCACCGACGGTAATGGCTAATTGTGGCAGAGGTCGAGCAGAGGGACCAAAGATAACCTTTGCCGCTCGCGTCACATCAAAGGTTGATTGGTGACATGGGCAGAGTAGATGTTTAGTAGTTTGTTCATATAACGCAACCGCACATCCCATATGGGAGCAAATCTTAGAAAATGCAATGATGCCCTCATAGGTCCAAGAAAGTCGCTCAGCATCTAATTGAAACTCAGAGGGGCGTAATCTAATTAACAACACCGCATCTTTTGCAATATCTTCTAGGGTGCGCTTTTTACCAGGAGCTAGCTCTGGCATAACTTGCGCAACCGCACCAACCTCTAAATCACTTGGCTTGATTGGTCGATCACCTGGATCAGTTACCAATCTAGTACCAGTTTTCCAACTTGTTTCATTTAGCGAATTACCTGGCAGTGGTCCTAAATCTCTTAATAAAATCACCGCTGGCAAACCTGCCAAACCAGCAGCTGCAGCCAGAGTTCGCTTAATTAATGGCCGCCGGCCAAGACCTGCTTGTGCTGCGCCATCTTTAGCGGTTTTAACAAAATCTTGTCGATCACTCTCCTCTGATTTCATTTCATGACGAAGTGCAATTACCTCTTGATCTGGCATCAAAGTCTTAGCCCAGTGCACAGCGCCAAATCCAATAAATAATAAGCTTGCGGCAATACCGATTCCAATTCCTAATTGCTGGGCATTATTGCTTCCCATAATTGGAATGAAGATAAATTGATCCTCATCAATAAAAAAGAATGAGTAGATAAATAACAAAGTACCAATTGCCGATAGTGAGAATAAGACTGCTACCTGACGCTCTGCCCGTTTAGCAGCAATTGGATCGGTATCAGCTTTTCGATGAATATGTTCTGGTAACCCTGGATCTGCCAGTGGCTCTAACTCTTTTGACATTTTTTAATTACCTAGCCTTTGCCGTTAACCAGACAGCAATACCAATTAATAAGCCAAGACCTAAGGTCCAAACAAGTAGACCTTCAGTTACTGGTCCTACTCGGCCAAGGGGAGCGCCACCTAAATTTGGCTCACTCTCGGCAGCTTTAATCCATTTAATGATAGAAAGTTTTTCCTCTGGGGTAATAGTTTTATCCGAGAAAACTGGCATCGCTTGTGGACCGGTAATCATCGCTTCATAAATATGTTTTGGCTCAACACCCATAACAGTTGGGGCATACTTTCCTTGAGTTAACGCCCCACCTTGACCGGCAAAGTTATGACACATGGCGCAGTTATTTCTAAATAACTCACCACCCTCGGCGGTATTACCATCGCGCTCCCACTTAATCTCTTCATTTGAGTAAGCCCTTGGTCCTGGTGCTAAGGATGCAACATAGGCAGCAAGAGCTGCGGTCTGCTCTTCATCATAAACCGGTGCCTTACGCATCGCTTGTTGGCTCATATCTTGCATTGGCATTCGGCCAGTTCCAACTTGAAAATCAACTGAGGCAGCGCCAACACCAATTAATGCCGGACCAGCACCTGCACCCTCACCATTTAAACCATGGCAGGATGAACAACCCTTTAAAAATATTTGTTGACCCTCTTCAATTAAGGTCGATCTGGCATCAGCTGCCATTGAGTTACTAGCTGGTGCGGCGGTAGCAATTGAAAAGGTGAAGCCAAGTGCGCAGAGTGAGAATAAAAGTAGAAAGGGTTTAGCTAATTTGTGTTTTCGATACTTAGAAATGAATCTCATTTTATTTTATCCTCAAACCCTACTTAATCAGATAGATCGCGGTAAACAACGCAATCCACACAATATCGACGAAGTGCCAGTAGTAGGAGACCACAATTGCCGTGGTCGCTTGTGAGTGACCAAACTTTTGAGCTTTAAATACTCGAATTAGGACAATTAAAAATGCGATTAAACCACCAGTCACATGTAGGCCGTGAAATCCAGTAGTCATGTAAAAAACTGAGCCATAAGCATTAGAGGAGAGAGTTAAACCTTCATGTACCAACTCTGCGTACTCAAATACCTGTCCGCCGATGAAAACTGCGCCCATTAAAAATGTTAAGGCAAACCACTCCCGCATTCCCCATTGGGAAATTTGCCATAATGAACCAGTTCTTCTGGCTTGAAATCTTTCAGCGGCAAATACACCGTACTGACAGGTGACTGAAGATAAAACTAAGATAGTGGTGTTGGTTGCTGAAAATGGAATGTTCAACATCTCAGTTGATTCAGCCCAAATCTTTGGACCTTGCACCGCACGGGTGGTGAAGTACATGGCAAAGAGTGCGGCAAAAAACATTAACTCAGATGAGAGCCAAACAATTGTGCCAACTGCAACTAGGTTAGGCCGATTGGTCTTAACCGCTGGGCTGGCATATGTGGTCATAGGGTGGATTATTCCGTAAATAGATAGGAATACCTCAATTACCCTAGGGGCGATACCCCTTATATCTGGGTGAAACTGATCACCACCAAAATTAGGCGCAAATTACCGTACCGGAAGAAAGGTAGGATTGGCATATGGCGCAGGATTTGAAGCAAGATTCACCGCAAGGTAATCCCAAGTTGGTAATCACCCTTTACTCAGATGATTCAACAGTTCGCCAATCGGTAATCACCGCCCTAGGAAAGCAGCTAGATAAGGATCTGCCCCCACACCAGATCAAAGAGTTTGCTACCGCCGATGCATTGCGCCTTTATGTTGATAGTAAAAAACAGGTTGATCTTTTTATTTTAGATGGTGAAGCAGTTCCCGAAGGTGGCATGGGGGTAGCTCGGCAATTAAAGGATGAGGTGTTCAATTGCCCACCAGTTTTAATTATCACTGGCCGAGTCCATGATGCTTGGCTTGCTACCTGGTCAAAGGCGGAGGCATCAGTTACTCACCCAATTGATCCATTTACCATTGCGGCAAAGTGTGCGGCGTTATTAAAAGTTACCTCTGCGCTCGCTAATTAATTAGAGAAGGTGCTCATGAATTGGGAGCTAATCAATAGCACCTTATCAAAAAAAGAAGATCTTTCTTCCCAGCAAGCAACCTGGGCAATGGCTGAAATTCTTGAAGGTAAAGCAAGTAGTGAAGAGATAAAAAATTTTTTACTAGGGTTAAAAAGTAAAGGTGAAAGCGCTAAAGAGGTTGAGGCGTTAGTAGAGCAGATGTATCAATACTGTGCGCCAATTAATATTTCAGAGCGAGCAGTGGACACTGTGGGCACTGGTGGCGATGGCACCAACACTATAAATATCTCAACTGTGGCGGCGATTATTACAAATGCAGCCGGAGCTAGGGTAGTTAAACATGGTAATCGAGCAATCTCCTCTAAATCTGGTGCAGCAGATTTACTTGAAGCCCTTGGGGTAAGAATTGATTTAACTGGCAAAGAGGTTGAACAGACAGTTTATAAAATTGGTATTGGCTTTTGTTTTGCCCCAGTTTTTCACTCAGCAATGAAACATGCCGCCAATGCCCGTAAGGAGTTAGGTGTACCTACTATTTTTAATATTTTAGGACCGCTCTCAAACCCAGCTAAGCCAAAGGCTTGTGCCATCGGAGTAGCAAGATCGGAGTTACTGCCACTAATGGCTCAAGTTTTACTAGATCAAGGTAAAGAGGGTTTTGTTTTTAGAGGAGATGATGGCTTAGATGAGGTTTCACTCTCAACCACCACCACTGTGCTGCAGATAAGTAATGGAAAAATTGAAGAAACTAAATTTGATCCAGAAGAGCTAGGGGTAAGTAGAGCAGAGTTGTCAGAGTTAGCTGGTGGTGATGCCAAAGTTAATGCCAGATTTACCCGAGAGATTTTAGGGGGCAAAACTGGTGCAATGCGAGATGCGGTAACACTTAATGCCGCCTTTGCTATTGCCGCCTTTAAGGGAGATTTTCATCTACCGCTACAAACCCAAATAGCTAATGGCTTAGTTCTAGCAAATAAGGCAATAGATTCTGGGGCGGCATTATCAGTACTGGTTAAGTGGGCTGAATTATCAAATGAGATAGTGAGTGCTAGGTAGAGCTTAATCCCCAATAATTTTGACGTTGGATGTGAGCGGACTTTTTAGCAAACTCCATAAGTGATTCCACAGTGTGAACATCAAAGCTACCTAATCGTTCAATTAAGCCATGAAGTATTTCGGTTGTCGCTTTGGCATCATCTAATGCCCGATGGTTTGGTTCAGTTTTAGTACCGAAAAATTGAGCCAAAGTGGCGAGCTTGCAATTTGGTACATCCTCTTTAGTAAGCACCTGCCTGGCAATTGTGACCGTATCTAAGGTTTTATAGCTTGGCCACTTAATAGCTAACTCTTTGGCTGCACTCTTTAAAAAACTAAGATCAAATTGCGCGTTATGCGCTACCAAAATAGATTCACTATCCCCACCTGCAAACTCTAAAAAAGTTGGAAATATTTCATCAATTACTGGCGCCGTTGCCAGCATCAGATCTGTTATCCCCGTCATTTGCGTTATGTACTCTGGAATTGGCGTTAAGGGATTTACAAAGGATTCAAAGTGGCCAAGATACTCACCAGATTTAACCTTTACTGCGCCAATTTCAGTAATAGCTGCTCCCTTTTTTGGTGAGGCACCTGTGGTCTCAAGATCGACAATTACAAATGTGACCTGCTGAAGTGGGGTGCTGCCGATAACCATAGACAGAAGATACCTGCCAGATATGACAAGTAGATAAAAATTGGGATTTAAATATTAAAAAAAGCTTTTATAGAGCTAACAATCATCTCAACTGCGATTGCAGATAGCAGTAATCCAGCAATCCTTGCCAGCAGCGTAACGCCAGCCTCTTTTATCACAGCTAAAATTTTGGTGGAGAACATAAAGGTAAGTCCGATAATTACATGAACGGCAACTATGGCCAGGGCCAGTGCGGTGAGTTGCTCGCCATTATTAGCCTTTTGAACATAAAGCATGGTGGTAACAATTGCACCTGGCCCAGCAAGTAGTGGAGTTCCTAGAGGAACTAGTGCAATGTTTTGGGAAGCGGCAGATTCACCTTCGATAAGCGAGCCAGTTAACAAGCCAAGACCGGTAATCAATAAGAGAATACCGCCTGCTCCTTGCAGAGCAGCTAGTGAGATATTTAGGTAATCAAGAAGTGCGTTGCCAAAAAGAGCAAAGGTGACAATTACAAAAAGTGAAACAAAGGCGGCTTGCCAAGCTAATTTGCGTTGCTCTTTAACACTCTTACCAGCAACTAATCCTAGAAAAATAGGGGCAGCACCTGGGGGATCTAAAATAACAAATAAGGTCACAAATGCTTGAGCGCCAAAGGTAAGGGCAGATAGTGCGGCTAAATCCTGCATGCGCTGAGCATACCCGCTTTTCTTTTACTTTTTTAATCAATACTCTTTAGAGGTGAGGAATAAAATCAAGCAAAACTTCTTTACCAAGGTGAAGCAATGAGTTTTCTAGATCGTAATTTTGTATTGGATTTAGATACAAAAGATCCGCTTGCAAAGTTTAAATTAGAGTTTGTAGTTGATGATCCGCAGCTTTGTTACTTAGATGGCAATTCATTAGGCCGTCTACCAAAGCGGACTATAACTGCGGTAACCGATTTTCTAGCAAAGGAGTGGGGTCCAGAATTAGTTTCTGGCTGGAGCCATTGGGTGGATGAAGCTCAGCCGACCGGGGATTTACTTGGAAAATCTGCCCTTGGTGCTGCCGCTGGTCAAATTTTAGTCTGCGATACAACCTCAGTAAATTTCTACCAATTATGTGTTGCAGCAATTAAGGCTAGACCTAATCGAAAGACTGTAATTACCGATGCAGCAAATTTTCCAACAGATCGCTATATTTTAGAGGGAATAGCAAAACAGTTTGGCTTAAATTTAGTTATCATTCAAAATGAAGATCCAAACGTGGCCACTAATGAACGAATAACTACTGAGGTATTAGCGCCATATTTAAATGATGATGTTGCCATGGTGACATTTCAAATTATTCAATATCGATCTGGCGCCAGAAGTGAAGTCAAAGCAATCACCGATCAGGTTAGAGCTATTGGTGGCTTAGTACTCTGGGATGCAAGCCATGCAATTGGTGCAATTGAATTAGATTTAGATAACTCCGGGGTAGATCTTTGTGTGGGCTGTACCTATAAATATGGAAATTCTGGCCCAGGATCTCCGGCCTGGCTGTATGTATCAAAGCGAATTCAAAATGAGTTACAAGTTCCGATTCAAGGTTGGTTTGCACAAGAGGCGCAGTTTGAAATGGGGCCAAAATTTGAAAAAGTGCAAAGTATTAGAGGCTTCCAAATCGCTTCTCCTTCCTTAATCGGAATCAGATGCGTTCAATCTGCTTTTAATATGATTAATGAAGCCGGGATCACTCAGATTGCAAAAAAATCTGCACAAGGAACTGAGTTAATGATTGATCTATATGATCACTGGTTAAAACCATTGGGTTTTGAATTAAATACCCCGCGAAACTCAGATCACCGAGGTGGACATATTTCGCTAGTTCATCCCGATGCTGCTCAGATCTGTGTGGCACTTCGAACTCTGTCAAAGGTGATTCCAGATTATCGAACTCCAAACTCAATCAGAGTTGCGATTTCACCTCTTGCTACCTCATATGTTGAAGTTTGGGATGGATTTGCCAGAATTAGAGATCTGGTTGCAAGTGGTGAGTATAAAAAGGTGAAGGAGAGTGGATCAAGAGTCACATGAGTGAAAACTACGATTCCGCCCTTACCTACAACTCCTACCTAGCGGTAGATGAATTGCTGGCCTTACAAAAGCCATTATCGGATGGCCCAGAGCATGATGAGATGTTATTCATAATTATTCATCAAACATATGAGCTTTGGTTTAAACAATTAATTCATGAGTTTAAGCAGGCTCAAAAAGCTTTAGAGTCTGGTGAAACTCATTATTCGTTATCGATTTTAGGAAGAATTCGCACAATCCTTAAAGTTTGTGTCGCCCAAATCGATATCTTAGAAACCATGACCCCATTACAGTTCAATGCTTTTCGCTCCTACCTATCTTCATCAAGTGGTTTTCAATCTGCGCAATTTAGAATGGTGGAGGCATTGCTTGGTAGAAGAGATAGCAAGATGGCAAGCCACCTACCACCTGATGTTGCTGAAAAAATTACCGCCCTTGCCAAGCAAAATTCAATCTGGGATTCAACTCTTGAGTTTTTAACTAAACGAGGACATCAAGTTCCAAGTGAGATTTTGAATCGAGATAAGTCCACCGCCTATTTGGCAAATGAAAAGGTGCAGGATGTTTTGCTAAAAGTGCATCAAAGTGATCCACAAACAGCGATGGTTTGTGAAAGATTGGTTGATATTGATGAAGGCATGCAAGAGTGGCGATATCGCCATGTGAAAATGGTGGAGCGGACCATAGGTAAAAAGATGGGAACCGGTGGCTCTAGTGGGGTTGATTATTTAAGCTCTACATTGTTTAAGCCAGTATTTGCAGATCTTTGGGAGATTAGATCTCGCTTTTAAATTGATATTTAATTGCTATTTTTTATACTCCATGATGATGAGGTAGGTTTTAGCCATGATTGATCGGGCAAGGTTGGCCGAACTTCGCGCTAGTGAAGAGAAAAGATTTATTGAGCTGCACCCAAAAAGTGGGCAGCTATTTGAGAAGTCAAAAGTAAATATGCCAGATGGGGTTCCCATGTCCTGGATGGCTAAGTGGCCAGGTGCCTATCCAATTTTTGTGGAAGAGGCAAAAGGAGCAACCTTTGTTGATGTTGATGGCAACACATATATAGATTTTTGTTTAGGCGATACCGGCTCAATGACTGGCCACTCACCAGATGCAGTGGTAACTGCAATCAGAGAACAGGCTGGCAAAGGAATGTCGGCTATGTTGCCAACTAAAGATGCATCTGATGTGTCGGCAGATCTTGCTAGCAGATTCAACCTACCGTTTTGGCAATTCACCGTATCGGCCACAGATGCCAATCGACATGCAATTAGATACTCAAGATTAATTACCGGTAAATCAAAGGTAATAGTTATTGATCGTTGCTACCACGGTAGCGTTGATGAAAGTTTTGCTACCTTAGATAAAAAAGGTAAGACAGTTGCCAGAGAGGGCAATATTGGCGCGCCAGTAGATCTGGATCTAACCACCAGAGTTGTGGCGTTTAATGATTTGGCTGGGATGAAGAAAGCACTTGCCAATAATGATGTGGCTGCAATCTTGATGGAGCCAGCGATGACCAATGTTGGCATTGTCTTGCCAGCAGATGGGTACTTAAAAGAGGTAGAAAAACTGGCTAAGAAGTATGACGCCTTACTAATTATTGATGAGACCCACACTATTTCAGTTGGCCCAGGTGGAATGACCGCCCAATTAGGTCTGTGCCCAGATTTTCTCACCATCGGCAAAGCCATTGGAGGGGGTTTTCCAACTGGAGCATTTGGCATGCAAAAGCATGTGGCAGATTCAATTAAAAAGTTAGTTGAGCTTGAGGTGATTGATACCGGGGGTGTGGGGGGTACTCTGGCAGCAAATGCATTATCACTTGCGGCAATGCGAGCATCCTTAAGTAAGGTTTTAACTGCTGAAAATTTTGAACGAATGATAAAGCTAGGAGATCGTTGGGCAGATGGTGTTGAGCAGGCGATTGAGAAATATAAACTTTCCTGGACAGTTAATCGCTTAGGAGCAAGGGCTGAGTACATGTTTGCCCCTACCGCCCCTACAACTGGCAGGCAAGCAGCTGATGCTGGTGATTTTGAGTTAGAGCAATATATTCACCTTAGAATGCTAAATGATGGATTTTTAATTACACCATTTCATAATATGGCTTTGATTAGTCCAGATACCTCTATCAATGATGTTGATGCCCATACACAGGCCTTTGAAAAAATGTGTTCTGATTTAATTAAGTAGTTTTACTTTAAATCAGATATGGATAAATCACTTGAGTTACTGCCAATCAGCCAAGTACCGCAATTTTCTGATCAACCACTTGCTTGGAGCCTTAAATTATGGGCAACTGGGAAGGAGGAGTTTTCAGAGCAAGATTGGCACAATTTTTATGCCAACACAAAAAAATCTGATTACCAAAATTGGGATTTAGCTGGCACCGACCAAGAGCTGCTATTTCTGGCAATGGTAAATGTGGCTGGAAAGCAAGAGGTGGTGGCCTCAATTGGGCTTTGTGATTTTGATGATTTTGAGGAGTTAAGAAAGTACAAACCTTGGATTGTGGCATTTGTAGTAAGGCAGGATCTGCGGGGTAGTGGTGTTGGTACCCAGGTGTTGCAATTGATGGAGGGTAAAGCACTTGAGTACGGAATTACACATATCTATCTTTGGACTGAAGGCGAGCGGCAGTTTTATGAAAATCGCGGCTACCAATTCGTTGAGCAGTTGATTAAAAAGGAGCGAGTAATTGATGTTATGGAAAAAAGTCTAAGCAGTTAATCATCTTTTCTTATTTTTTATAACTCTAGTTTCAAACAGGTTGCAAAAATTAGCCATAACTGCCTTTAAATGGACTAGGCGGTGAAGTGGCTTGGCTGGGGCTGCCACAAAGTACGGCTTGGCTGGGGCGGTTGTGCTTGTTTTGCCAGGGGCCTAGGCGCTTAAAGGCCAGCTTGTGCTTACCCACAACTCGTGTCGCTCCCACACAAACCTATAGTGCGGGTTTATAGTTGTCTTTCACAACTTAATAGGCCAAAATCCAGATCCTTCCGGCGTTATCCCACTACCGCATCCCCTGCGAGTAAACCGGAGCTCTTAATTTGGAATATTAAGAAGTGAAAGTCTGCAAAAAGAGTAAATACTGTAAAGGCAATTCCTAACCTTTAGATGCATTTTTCTCATTTTGCGACCCCAATTTTAAGGAGAGCTCATGCAAGTAACCGTTTACACGCTACCTTCCTGTGTGCAGTGTGACACTACGAAGCGGTATTTAGATAAGGGCAAGATCGATTACTCGATCGTGGATCTAAGTACGGATGAAGACGCTTACGAGATGATTAAGGCTCTGGGGTATCAACAGGCGCCAGTTGTAATAGCAGGAGATGAGCATTGGTCAGGCTTTAGACCAGACATGATCTCAAAGCTGTCGGTTGCCTAAAGTAGTCTTGAAATCAACATGCCTAGGATCGTCTACTTCTCCAACGTCTCTGAAAACACAAAGAGGTTTGTTGAGAAGTTAGATCTGCCAGCAGTGCGAATACCACTACAGGCAAGTGAGCAGATTGAGGTGGCCGAGCCCTATGTGTTGGTAACCCCAACCTATGGCAATGGCAAGGATGAGTCCGGGGTACCAAAGCAGGTAATTAAGTTTTTAAATGTTAAGAAGAATCGTGATCTAATAAAAGGAGTAATCGCCGCTGGTAATACAAATTTTGGGGATAAGTATTGCTACGCTGGTGAATTAATCGCCAAAAAATGTAATGTTCCGTTGCTCTACCAATTTGAGCTAATCGGCACCCCACATGATGTAACGACGGTCAAAGAGAGAATGGATTTAATGTGGAAGCAATTTTAATGGAGAAGCCGAAAGACTCGAGCTATAACTACCATGAGCTAAATGCCATGCTCAACCTGTATGGGGCAGATGGCAAAATCCAGTTCGAAAAAGATCGTCAAGCCGCCCGTCAGTACTTCTTAGAGCATGTAAATAAGAACACCGTATTTTTCCATAACTTAAAAGAGCGGTTGGATTATCTAGTTGAGGATGAGTACTACGAAAAAGAGTTACTAGATAAGTATTCATTTGAATTCATCACCAAGATCCACGATTACGCCTATTCATTTAAGTTTAGATTTGAATCCTTCCTTGGCGCCTTTAAGTTTTATACCAGCTACGCGCTAAAGACCTTTGATGGCAATCGCTACTTAGAGCGATTTGAAGATCGAATTGTTATGACCGCCTTATTGCTAGCTGAAGGTGATGAGCAACGTGCAATGACACTAGTTGCTGAGATTATCTCTGGCAGATTCCAGCCAGCAACACCAACATTTTTAAATAGTGGTAAAGCTCAACGCGGTGAACTTGTTTCCTGCTTCTTACTTCGAACCGAAGACAATATGGAATCGATCGCTAGATCTATCAACTCATCATTGCAATTATCAAAGCGTGGTGGCGGAGTTGCACTACTGCTAACAAATATTAGAGAGAGTGGAGCACCGATTAAGAAGATTGAAGGACAATCTTCTGGCGTGATTCCGGTAATGAAGATGTTAGAGGATGCATTTAGCTACGCAAATCAATTAGGAGCTCGCCAAGGAGCAGGAGCGGTTTATTTAAATGCTCATCATCCAGATATTTTAAAGTTCCTAGATACTAAGCGTGAGAATGCTGATGAAAAGGTTCGAATTAAGAGCTTAAGTTTGGGCGTGGTAATTCCAGATATTACTTTGGATCTAGCTAGAACCAATGAGGATATGTATCTGTTCTCACCATATGATGTGGAAAAGGTTTATGGCGTACCAATGAGTGATATCAGCGTCACTGAGAAATACCAAGAGATGGTAGATGATGCCAGAATTCGTAAGTCAAAGATTAATGCTCGAAAATTATTTGAAACTATTGCAGAGCTGCAATTTGAATCAGGTTATCCATATATTGTTTATGAAGATACGGTAAATCGGGACAACCCAATTGCCGGTCGAATCAACATGTCTAACCTATGCTCTGAAATCTTGCAGGTTAATACGCCAACTACCTATAACGAAGATTTAAGTTATAACCAGGTTGGCAAAGATATCTCCTGCAACTTAGGATCATTAAATATTGCCAAGACTATGGATTCACCAAACTTTCCATTAACGGTGGAAGCGGCGATTAGAGCTCTAACTGCCGTATCAGATTTGAGCAATATTGCCTCTGTTACCTCTATAAAAGATGGTAATGATAAGTCCCATGCGATTGGTCTAGGCCAAATGAATCTGCACGGCTACCTAGCTCGTGAGCGAATTCATTATGGATCTGATGAGGGTGTGGATTTTACAAATATTTACTTTTACACAATCTTGTTCCATGCCCTAACGGCATCAAATAAGATTGCAAAAGAGCGAAATAAAACTTTCGTAGGCTTTGAGAAATCAAAGTATGCCTCTGGTGAGTTCTTTAAGAAGTACATTGAAAAAGAGTGGAAGCCAAAGACTGCTCGGGTTGCTCAATTATTTACTGAGTCAAACATTGCAATTCCAACTCAAGATGATTGGAAGGCGCTGAGTGAAGAGATTAAGCAGCACGGTATTTATAACCAGAATCTGCAGGCTGTTCCACCTACTGGTTCAATCTCTTATATAAATAACTCAACTAGCTCAATTCACCCAGTGGCATCAAAGATTGAGATTAGAAAAGAGGGAAAGTTGGGTCGGGTTTACTATCCAGCCCCATATCTAACAAATGATAATTTGGAGTATTACGCAGATGCGTATGAAATTGGTCCAGAGAAAATCATTGCTACCTATGCAGCCGCTACACAACATGTTGATCAAGGGTTATCCCTGACTTTGTTCTTTAAAGATACTGCTACAACTAGAGATATCAATAAGGCACAGATCACAGCTTGGAAGGCTGGGATCAAGACCATCTACTACATTAGAATTAGGCAGATGGCACTAGAGGGAACAGAAGTTTCAGATTGCGTGAGTTGCATGCTATGAGTGATATGTTAATTAGTTCAAGCGAAAGCGATAAGAAGATGAAGTTAGCTAGCAAAATTACCCGTCCGGTTAATTGGAATAAGATCGAAGATCCAATTGATCTTGAGGTATGGAATCGCCTGACCTCTAACTTCTGGTTGCCCGAAAAAGTTCCGCTATCTAATGACATTCCATCTTGGGCCACATTGCGACCAGAGGAACAATCTTTAACCATGCGAGTATTTACTGGTCTTACATTGTTAGACACCATTCAAGGCACTGTGGGTGCGCTGACCTTGATTCCAGATGCATTAACAATGCATGAGGAGGCGGTATATACCAATATCTCATTTATGGAATCAGTTCATGCCAAGAGTTACTCTTCAATATTTTCAACTCTTAGTGCAACTGCTGAAATTGATGACGCATTCAGATGGTCAGAAGAGAATGTGAATTTACAGCGTAAGGCTGAGATTGTTTTGAATTACTACCGAGGCGATAATCCATTAAAGCGCAAAGTAGCATCCACTCTGCTTGAGTCATTCCTGTTTTACTCTGGCTTTTATCTACCTATGTACTGGTCATCTAGAGCTAAATTAACTAACACCGCTGATCTAATTCGTTTAATTATTCGCGATGAAGCAGTTCATGGTTATTACGTTGGCTATAAGTTCCAGAAAGGTATGGAGTTAGAAACTCCTGCCTATCGCGCAGAGATTAAGGCTTATACCTATGACTTACTACTTGAGTTATATGAAAATGAGATTAAGTACTCAGCAGATCTTTATGATCCACTAGGACTTACCGAGGATGTTAAACACTTCCTACATTACAACGCTAACAAAGCTTTGATGAATCTAGGTTTTGAAGCACTCTTCCCACATGAGAGTACTCAGGTAAATCCTGCGATTATGTCTGCCTTATCGCCAAATGCAGATGAGAATCATGACTTCTTCTCTGGCTCAGGCTCTTCATATGTAATTGGAAAGCACGAGGCAACAAAAGATGAAGACTGGGAGTTCTAACCCAGATTTTCAAATTAGAATTTATTCACCAATCTTGGTGAAATAAGTTCTAACGGTAGCCTTGTGATTAATCTAGATAATAACCAAGTTGGTTTTATCCTCTCACTTCTTGCGGCCCTTGCCACCATGATTGGTTGGGTAATAGTTGCGGTTAGAAAAAATCTATCTCAATACTTAGTTGCCGCCTCTTTGCTAGTTGCAGCAGCGGCGATGATTTTACTTAGCGCCTTTGAACTAATCCCAACTGCAAATAAAGTCGGATTATCCAGTGGTTCGATAATTTTATGGCTAGTAATTGGTGTATTGGTTGTTTTAGCTCTGAGATTTTTATCAGATAAATTAGATATGGCAGGTAGTAAGTTAGAAAAATCAGCCATATTGGTTGCCGCAGCCCTGACTTTGCACAATTTTCCAGAGGGCTCAGTTGCAATATCAACTGCAATTGTTGATTTTCAATCTGGATTAGTAGCAGCCTTAGCCATATCACTACACAATATTCCAGAAGGGCTAGCAATAGCTGTAACTGCCATTGCCGCTGGCATGAGTTCAAAGAAAGTATTTGCGTTAGTTGCAGCTGCCACAGTTGCTGAAATTTCTGGAGCAGCTGTAGTGCTTTATGAGAGTGCGGCTTTGTCAGAAATTTTAGTAGCAAAGTTGCTAACACTAGTTGCTGGCATTATGTTCACAGTTGCAATAACTGAATTAATCCCACATGGTTTAAGCTCATTGAAGGCGAGTAGGAAAAAGCCTAAATTAGATTAAGAAAAAAATCACTTTTATATACTTAATTACTTATCTTTCTTTGGTCTAACAATCATCTCATCTTTGCTAATTCTATTTGCTTGAAATTGATTAACGGGTGAGTTGCTTGGGTATCCAATGGCTAGCCCACATAGCAACCGGTAATCTTTCGAAATATCAAACTCTTTGCGAATAGCATCATCCCAAATATTCACCGCTCCCTGCGCACATGTGCCAAGTCCATGAGCGTGGGCTGAGAGCATTAAATTTTGCATCATTAAACCTGCATCAGATGCGGCGTAGACATGAAGACTTTTATGGATATAAATAAACAACTCAACTGGGGCGCCAAAGAATGCATAGTTCTTACCCCACTGCTTATCTCTGGCTTCACGATCACCGCGCTTAACACCAAATAATTCGTATAGCTCCTTGCCAACTCTTTGTGCTCTGGGTCGAAGCTCTGCCACATATGGTTTAACAATTGTTCGATTGCTAGTTGGCAGACCATATCTTGAGTAAAGCAGGCGCAGTTTGTTCTTAATTCCCTTACGCATTATCTTTGATAGAACACCCCAGCGAGATAAAAACTCATTACTAATTCGATCCCTAACATCACCAGTTGCTATTGCAACTTTGAAAGGGCGAGTATTAGACCAACTTGGAGCGGTTAGTGAGTCAGTAAGAATTTGATCCAGTATCTCTTGTGGCACTGGAGTAGGTAAGAAATCTCTAGTGCTCCGCCTTGAAGCTAAAAACTCAGATACCCATTTTGCGTCATGCTCATTTGAATTCACCGGATGAGTCTAACTCTTAAGTTTCAAAGCGATAGCTATCTACCACCATTATTTATAAGGCTAATTTAGGTATGAGATAAATTCTTCACGTTTTTCTACCAGGTGCTTGTACTGCAACATCTCAGGGGAAAGGGTGGCTAAAGTCTTGGCAAATTGCTCAGCAGCAACTGGATCCGATTTAATCCATTTAAATGGCTCACTTCGATTTCGAATAGTAAACAAAATATATTTTCCATCTTCTAATGCGGTCAGGGTTTGCCGTTCAGTGCGCCACCAGTAATCTTCAACTGAAGCTGGACTGGATTTATAAACTGGTTCATGAAGCAGAGATGTCTCATGAAGTGACCAGTTTTTACGCCAAACCGGTCGATCTGGCTTTATCTTATTAAAAGTATCAGTCATAAATGGTTGCAATGCTTGGTTATAACCTGGGACCGGGGTGTGAATCTGGTCTAAATTTTTGCCAATTTTTTCTAACAGATTCCATCTGGATGGGAAAATAACCACGGCTGCTACCAACTGCCAAGCATCGTTTTTAAATTGAAGTAAACACAGATCTTCGGCAATAACTCGCGATAGTTGAACAAGTGGATTATCTTCGGCAAGATCAACTGTAATTTTGGACTCCAGGTGAGTAATTTTTGAATCACTCACCTCATATTGCGGGTGAAATTTCGCCAGATTTTCGACAATCTTGGATACAAAGTAATCAATTGCAACATTATGGCCAGGCTGAATTTGAACAACTTGATTTCGATTCTCAATCAATATCTTGCCGCGATCAGTTAGTTGATCAACTAGATCTGACCCACCTTCAATCCAATTAGCAGGATCAAGTTCTCTAAGCCCCATACTCAACCGAAATGGTTTTCCATCAGATGTAGGCGGATAGGCAAATTGGTTATTCATATGGCTTAAGTATGGTGGACGATACTGGGATCGAACCAGTGACCCCTTCCATGTCAAGGAAGTACGCTACCGCTGCGCTAATCGTCCGTTTAGTTAAAGTCTACTAGCGACCGAAATCATCCTCAATTCGTTCAATGTCATCTTCACCAAAGTAGGTTCCGGTTTGAACCTCAATAAAAATCAATTCAACTTGGCCGGTGTTACTTATTCTATGGAGAGATCCTTGTGGAATTTCGATTACAGAGCCGCGGGTGACATGGTGAATCTTTCCATCCAGTGTTACCTCACCGCTTCCATCGGTGATATACCAATGCTCACTTCTTTTACTATGCCTTTGGTAGGACAGACGCTTGCCAGCTAAGACATGAATTGATTTCACTTTATATGTGGCACCTTCTTGTAGTACCTCATAACGTCCCCATGGGCGCTCGGATTTTTCTAGCATGAAAGTACTTTAACCCTTAAACTACATAGGTGAGTAATTTTTCTGCCAAACCCACCAAATTGCCTTCAAACCAATTTGATCATTTTTATAAGGGTGGGTATCGGATTGGCAAGCTACGCAACGGACCGGGTGGCCCAATGCGACCTGAGGAGTGGATAGGTTCAACCACCACCCGCTTTGGTGAAACCGAAAATGGGCTTTCAAAATTACCTTCGGGCAAACTTCTTAAAGATGAGATTAATTCAGACCCCACCTCATGGCTTGGGCAAAAACATCTGGAAAAGTTTGGTACATCAACTGAGGTGTTAGTTAAGTTATTAGATCCAGATCAAAGATTGCCAGTCCATTACCATCCAGATCAAAAGTTTGCGAAAGAAAAACTACAACTCAATCATGGTAAGACTGAAGCGTGGATTGTGTTAGATGCTCCTGCGGGGGCTCGCGTTGGCGTTGGTTTCAAAGAATCTATGAAGAAAAATCAAGTTGCCCAGTTAGTAAAAGATCATGACTCAACTGGCTTACTTAACTCATTAGAGTTTAAAAATGTTAGGGCAGGGGATGCAGTTTTTGTGCCAGCAGGGGTGCCACATGCAATTGAGGCTGGAATCTTTGTGCTGGAGCTACAGGAGCCAACTGATCTTTCAATCTTATTAGAATGGGATGGCTTTGCAGTTGATGGCGACAAAGATGGACATTTAAATCTTGGCTTTGATACCGCATTAGATGCACTCCTACTAGATCCCTTGTCGCAAGAGCAGCAATTACAGATAGTAAGCAGGTTTGAACAAAACGAAGCAGCCTCACACCAAATATTTAAATCAGTAGCAGATAATTTTTTTAGGGCAGATTATTTGACTGGAGATAGTAAAAAGATCGAGCCTGGATTTGGATTATTTCTCGTTTTAACAGGGGATGGGGTTATGAATTTTGGAAATGGCGAAAAGCTTGGTGTAAGTACTGGAGATGCCGTAGTGATTCCATATGCAGCCGGAGATTTTTCAATTGAAAACTGCGCTGGAATTCTTTCTCGTCCACCTAAAGCTTAAAAAATCTTTGGAGGTCGGAACGGGATTTGAACCCGTGTAGCGGGATTTGCAGTCCCGAGCCTCGCCTCTCGGCCATCCGACCTAGCTTTATATGAATAAACTTTTTCTAAATACTTCTTCTTATGGAGCGGACGACCGGGTTCGAACCGGCGACCTGAACCTTGGCAAGGTTCCGCGCTACCAACTGCGCTACGTCCGCATGTTGCGAGGGTGAAATCTATCGCATTATGCCATTGTGCGCACAATCTAATTGATTTGACCTGCAAAAAGAGCGGTTGGCGGTAGCGTTCAAACATGGAAATCTCAGAATCAATCTTTTGGATGGGCAACAGATTGGCAACAAATTGCGTCGAGATTTCTAAAGATCCAGCAGATTTAAGTAAGCCTGGTTTTTGGGTAGTAGTAAATACCTTTGAGGGTGATTGGTTTTGCGCCAGGTTTACAGATGTTCAAGATGCACCATTGCCAATTTCACCGTGGGCAGGCATCGATGGCAAGTGGCATAGTTCTCAATCTCAAACTAGCTATGAAGCAAATGTTCACCAGATAAAAGAATTGATTGCCAAAGGAGAGATTTATCAAGTAAATCTCTGTCGAGTTCTAAGTAATGATTGCGATCAATCACTTCTTGGCTTGGCAAATTTGTTACAAAAATCAAATCCCGCACCTTACGCCAGTTACCTATCTTTGCCGGGATTGGAGATCGCATCTGCCTCACCAGAATTGTTCCTACAACGCAGTGGTGATCAGATTAAATCCACTCCGATAAAGGGGACCGCTTTGGAAGATAATTTTGGTGAAAAAGATAAAGCTGAAAATGTGATGATTGTTGATTTAATGCGTAATGATTTTGGAGCAATTTGCCAACCTGGATCTATCGATGTGCCGAGATTGTTGGCCAGTGAATCTCACCCAGGATTATTTCACTTAGTTTCAGATATCACTGGAGTTCTAAAATCAAACCAAAGCTGGCAAGAGATTTTGACCTCATTACTTCCAGCTGGATCAATTAGTGGCGCTCCTAAGTCATCGGCGATAAAGGTGATTAGCCAGATTGAAAAAAGTGAGCGAGGTCCATACTGCGGCGTAATTGGGTGGATCGAAAATAACCAAGCTCTTCTTTCGGTAGGGATAAGAATTTTTTGGTCTAAGCAGGATGGTCAAATAAATTTTGGTACTGGTGCAGGAATTACCTGGCAGAGTGATCCTAATAGTGAGTGGGAAGAGACTGAGTTGAAAGCAAAACGATTAATCTCAATTGCTGATGGGGTTAAAGTATGAAGTTAGTTATTAACGGGCAGATCCAAAGTGATTTAACAAAATTGCCCTATTCAGATGCACTAATTCGAGGTGATGGTCTATTTGAAACGATGTTGGCTATCGATGATAAACCTGTTGCCCTAGATCGCCATTTAGCCAGAATTGAAAAGTCGGCAGCTATCTCTTTGCTTACCCTTCCGGCATTAATCGATATTCAGCTCGCAATTACCGCTGTCTTAGAAAATCAGATTGGGAAATCAAAACTTCGATTAGTGGTGTTAAGTGATGGTAATTGGTTTATCTCCTGCCAGCCTCTATCGGAAGAGAGTGCTAGCACCTCACTTACTAGGTTTGATACTCCAGTTTTTTCCAAGGATTACTTAAATACTGTTAAGTCCACCTCTTATGCTCGTTCACTTTTGGCAGTTAGATATGCTAAATCTCTGGGCTTTGATGATTGTCTATTTATAAACGAGGCAGGATTTGTTGTTGAAACTGGTTTTTCTAACCTATTGGTACTAAATAACTCAAAATGGGTTACTCCGGCTTTAACTACGGGTTGCTTACCTGGTATCACCAGAGAGTTATTGATCAAATGGTTTGATGTAAGTGAGATTGAGATCTCTTTTGATGAATTGCTTACTTCGCAAGCGGTGTATGTAACCTCATCTCTTAGATTGATTCAACGAGTCAATAGAATTGAAAGTAGATCATTTAGCGAGAATTCACTTGGAAAAGAGTTAATTAGCCAATTTAATCAAAGGTTGTTTAGTAACATTAACCCATGAGTCCAATTGTAAAACGAGTCTTAGTTGGTTTTGTTGGTGGCTTGATTACTTTAATTGGCGTAGTTGCACTGGTAGCGCCAGGACCTGGCTGGTTGATTATCTTCACTGGACTTGGAATTTTGGCATCAGAGTTTGCTTGGGCCGCTCGAGTCCTAACCTCAGCAAAGGGTGTGGCATCAAGAGCTGCTGATGCTGCAAAAATACAAAAAAAGCACCAACTCCTTATTTTTGCAGGTCTATCTTTAGCCTCCCTATTATTCTTAGTTATTTGGTACGAATACCTACGTTAATCGCCCGGCTTTTACCGCCACTTTGCTAACCTAGCGTTATGTCTGTCCAAATCAAGATTACTCTCGATGGTAAAGCTGTAGCTATTGATGCTGATAAACGACCGACCCATCTATTTGAGGAGCAAAGCAATGTTGTGGTTTGTCGAATTAATGGCGAACTAAAAGATTTATGGAGTGAATTAAAAGAGGCAGATATAGTCGAGTCGGTGAGCATTGACTCACCCGATGGTTTAAATGTATTGCGTCATTCAACTGCTCATGTTTTGGCTCAAGCAGTGCAGGAAGTTTTCCCAGAGACTAAGTTAGGTATTGGTCCGCCAATCAGAGATGGTTTTTACTACGACTTTGACCCCAAAAATCCTTTTACCCCTGCAGATCTAGAAAAACTAGAGAGTGCAATGCGTAAAATCATTAAAGCAGGTCAGCGCTTTAAGCGTCGAGTAATAAGTGAGAAAGATGCTTTAGCAGAGTTAAAGAGTGAGCCATATAAGTGCGAATTAATTGGTTTGAAATCTGGCTCAATTGAGGGTGATTCATCGGTTGAGGTAGGTGGAGCTGAATTAACTATTTACGACAATTTAGGTAGAGATGGCAAAGCTGTTTGGAGTGATCTTTGCCGTGGTCCTCACCTACCATCTACTAAACAAATACCAGCTTTCAAACTAATGCGGGCAGCAGGTGCTTATTGGCGAGGTTCAGAAAAAAATCCAATGTTACAAAGAATTTATGGCACAGCCTGGCAAAACCAAGAGGCACAAGATGCATATCTGTATTTGTTAGAAGAAGCAGAAAAGCGCGATCATCGAAAATTAGGAGCAGAGTTAGATTTATTCTCATTTCCAGAAGAGATTGGATCAGGACTTGCAGTTTTTCATCCCAAGGGTGGAATTATTCGAAGAGCGATGGAGGATTATTCTCGAAAACGCCACGAAGAAGAGGATTACCAATTTGTTTACTCACCACACTTAACCAAGGCGGCCTTGTTTGAAACAAGTGGTCACTTGCAATGGTATGCCGATGGTATGTATCCGCCGATGGAAATGGATGAAGAGTTTCATGCAGATGGAACCTTAAAAAAGGCTGGTCAAAAGTATTACATGAAGCCAATGAACTGCCCATTTCACAACTTAATTTACAAATCCTCGCCAAAATCTTATCGCGATCTACCGCTGAGATTGTTTGAGTTCGGAACTGTTTATCGATATGAAAAGTCTGGAGTTGTGCATGGTATAACTCGGGCACGTGGATTTACTCAAGATGATGCCCATATCTATTGCACAAAAGAGCAAATGGCTGGGGAGCTAGATTCATTACTCACATTTGTGTTAAATCTATTGCGCGATTACGGCCTCTCAGATTTTTACCTGGAGCTATCTACTCGCAACCCTGAAAAATCGGTTGGCGATGATCAGGATTGGCAGAGTGCAACTGATGCGCTAAGACTGGCAGCAGATAAACAGGGATTAGAGTTAGTTCTAGATCCTGGCGGTGCAGCATTTTATGGGCCGAAGATTTCAGTTCAAGCTCGAGATGCAATTGGTCGCACCTGGCAGATGTCCACCATTCAAGTAGATTTCCAATTACCACAGAGGTTTAACTTAGGTTATGCAGCATCTGATGGCACAATCAAACAACCGGTAATGATTCATCGAGCACTATTTGGATCAATCGAGAGATTTTTTGGTGTGTTAACTGAACATTACGCTGGAGCTTTCCCACCATGGCTGGCACCAGTACAAGTTAGAGCGATTCCAGTAGCTGATTCTTTTGCGCCTTATTTGTCTGATGTAGTTAAGAAGTTTAAAGCATCTGGAATTAGAGCAGATATTGATACCTCAGATGATCGCATGCAAAAAAAGGTACGAAATGCCCAAATGGAGAAAGTGCCCTTTATGATGATCGCAGGTGAGGAAGATCAGAATGTAAATGCTGTTTCATTTAGATATCGAAATGGTGAGCAGAAAAATCAGATTCCAATAGATCAAGCAATAGCTGAAGTTTTAGCTGCTGTTAAAGAGCGCAAACAAATTTAAATGACAGATCAATCAATTTCAGGCGGTGCTGGTATGCCAGATAGCTGGCAAAGACTGTGGGCTCCGCATCGCATGTCATATCTTGAGGGTGAAAATAGACCCTTACCTGGCAATGAAATCGAATGCCCATTTTGTCGAATTCCAAATTTACCTGATGAGGAAGCATTGATTGTTGCCAGAGGCGATCAAGCTTATGTAGTAATGAATCTCTATCCTTACAACGCAGGTCATTTATTAATTTGTACCAACCGACATGTGGCTGAGTTGCCTGAGTTAACAGAAAGTGAGCGCAATGAGATTTCAGATCTCACCGTACATGCAATGAAAGTGCTACGAAAAGCTAGTAAGGCTGTTGGTTTTAATATTGGTATTAATCAGGGCAGTGTTTCTGGAGCTGGAATTGCAGGTCACTTTCATCAACATATCGTTCCAAGATGGGCAGGGGATGCCAACTTCATGCCAATCATTGGAAAAACTAAAGTTTTACCCCAATTACTTCAGGAAAGTAGATCCTTACTGGCTGCTGGCTGGGATCATATTTAAAAATCTTTTGACTTCATCCACTCCTAAATTATTTTTTAACATCAACGGAATGGCGGGAATTACCAGGCCATGAACAAATTGTTCCCAGCCACCTTCAAGTAATGCAGATGACAATTCTTCTTTAAACTCTGATATCAATTCCCGATGTTCAGTCTCGCTAGCAAGTTGAACCACTTTTTCCGATGAATAATCAGTGATCATTTGATCCTCTAAATTTATCAATGCACTTGGTTCACCATTGTCTGAATGCAAAACTAAATAGGGAGTTAGTACCGGCTCTAACATTTTTCCAATGATTGCACTCATATCTTCAAAGTCGACATCGCCAGTTTCAAAATCAATTACCACGACAATCGTTGGAATATAGAGTTCCCTGAATGTGCTCCAATTTGCGACCACTTTTGGATCAATTCCAGTTTTCGCACTAGCAACTATTACAACTACATCAGCGGTAATAAGTTGCGGATTATCGATCTCGGCCACTGGTAAGCCAAGTGCTACAGAAATCTGGTGATTCTCAGGAGATATTCCGAGAATAAACCGTGCGTTAATTAGGCTACTCATCATTGGTAAGCCTACGATGGGAATTATGTTACAGCGCTCATTACGGGATCCTGTCGCCAGAATAATTCAACCATTTGTTAGATTTCTAGTGAAGATAGGCATAACAGCAAACATAATCTCTACTTTAGGTGGCTTAGGTTCTACGATCGCTGCCCTTTACTTTTTTTCTAAAGGTGAGTTTTTTATTGGGGTACTCGTAGTTGCATTTTTTGTTTTGTTTGATTTATTTGATGGTGCTGTGGCGCGAGCTTCTCAAAGTGGGGAGAGCAAATGGGGAGCACTTTTAGATTCAACACTTGATCGAATCAGCGATGCTGCAATATTTATTGGTGGACTACTTTTCTTTCTTAAAACCTCAGATAGCCTAACCGTTATTTTTTTGATCGCAGCTACTGCATCTTTTCTAGTCTCATATGTAAAGGCACGAGCAGAATCTTTAAGCATTAAATGTGACGGTGGCATTGCTGAAAGAAGTGAACGATTAGTTATTGTGTTAGTGGCTTATGGTTTACATGGACTAGGCCTGAACTATGCCATGGCAATTGGCATGTGGCTGGTAGCTATACTTTCAATTGTCACAGTAATACAAAGGATGATGATTGTATATAAAGCGGTGAAGTGATGTATTTGTTTTATCTTTTAGCCTGGAAAATTATCGGACTATTGCCTGAAAAATTGGCTTACAAATTAGCGAATAGAATTGCTGATTTTGCTTACCGGAAAGATGGTAAGGGTGTCCGTCGATTGAGAAGTAATTATCGGCGAGTGATGCCAAGTATTTCTGAGTCTGAGCTTTCAAATTTAACTAAATTAGGTATGAGGTCATATTTAAGATATTGGTTTGATACATTTCGATTGAATAAATGGAGCAAAAATCGAATTATTGACACAACTACTGTTATTCGCGAGGAACTTCTTAGAGAAAGTATTGAATCAAAGCGCGGCTGCATCGTGGCATTGCCACACGCAGGTAATTGGGATCATGCAGCTGCATATTTTTGCTCTACAGGAATTACCCTAACTGCCGTTGTGGAGAAACTTAAGCCAGAAGCAATATTTAAAAGATTTTTGGATTATCGGCAAAGCATTGGTATTGAGCCGATTAGTCACGAAGAAAAAACTATTCCAATCTTGTTGGAGCGATTAAAGAGTGGAAAATTAGTAGCTCTAGTGGCAGATAGAGATATGTCGCGCAGTGGAATTGAAGTTCAATTTCTAGGTGGTACGGCGAAAATGCCGGCTGGCCCGGCAATATTGGCTTTGCAATCAGGCTCACCATTAATAACAGCCTATATTCGATATTTAGAGAAAGGTATCGAAATTACATTTGATGAAACGATAAAATTGCCCTCTACCGGTGATGAAAGTGAAAATATAAGATTAGTAACCCAATCTATGGCAGATAATTTTGCGAAGAGAATTAAAGATTCACCGGTTGATTGGCATATGTTGCAACGGATTTGGATAGATGAGAAAAATTAGAATCGGAATGGTCTGTCCGTACGGTTGGGATACACCAGGTGGGGTTCAGACCCATATGAAAGATTTAGCTGAATATTTAATAGGTGAAGGTCACTATGTTTCAGTACTAGCACCAATTAGTGATGAAAGCGCTGTGCATGAAAATTATGTTGTTAATGCTGGAAAACCTATTTCTATCCCTATGAATGGATCTGTAGCAAGAGTTCTTTTTGGGCCTATAGCAAGTTCAAGAGCTAAGCAATGGATTGCTTCTGGTGATTTTGATTTACTTCATCTACATGAACCAGCAATTCCATCCCTGTCACTATTGGCTTGTTCTGCCGCTGAAGGTCCACTAGTTGGCACGTTTCATGTTTCAACCTCAAAAAAGAAAGCTATATATGCCATCGGTCCAATTCTTGAACCTATCGTTGAAAAATTAACAGCACGTATTGCCGTTAGTGAATTGGCTAGATCTACCCTTAAAGACCACTTTGACACAGATGCAGTAGTAATTCCCAACGGAATTGATGGACAAAAGTATGCAAACGCTCAAATAATTGATGAGTATCACAGCAAAAACACTATTGGGTTCATGGGTAGATTTGAAGAACCACGAAAAGGTTTACAAATTTTGCTTGATTCATTGGCAATAGTTTCTAGATTTATACCAGATGCTAAAGTTTTAATTGCAGGTCCTGGAGATAGTCAGGCGATACTAAAGGAAATTAATCCTCAGTTAAGAGGGCGAATTAAATTTATAGGTCGACTCAGTGATGATCAAAAGGCTAGTTTCCTAAAATCTGTTCCGATTTATGTTGCTCCAAATACAGGGGGAGAATCATTTGGAATTATTTTAACCGAGGCTTTATCGGCTGGAACCGCGGTGATTGCTAGTGATATTCCAGCTTTTAAATCTACCCTTGAGAATGGAGAGATTGGAGCTTTATTCAAAAATGAGGATTCAGCTGATCTTGCAAGAGTGATCGTTAGTTTGCTGCGAGATGAGGAACGCCGTAAAGAACTAGCAACTAAAGGAAGATTGAGCGCTCAAAAATATGATTGGCAAGTAGTTGCCGAGCAAATTGAAAGTGTTTATGAGATGGCAATTGCCGGAGGGCAAAGAGTTACTCTTTCTTCTGAGAATAAGTTTTGGAGTCGAAGATGAATCTAGAAACGCTACTAACTCTCCTTGCCATTGTAATTATTGGTTGGTACCTATCCTTTTTAGCTTCAAGATTAGACCGATTACATCATCGGGTTGAAACTTCTTGGGCGACATTGGATTCACTTTTGCAACAACGAGCTGCCCTTGCTCAGCAAATTGTGGCCGAGTCCAATCTTGATCCAGCAACAGCTTACTTAATTTCTACCTCAGCAATCTCAGCCCGTAAAGCAAATATAATTGAAAGGTCTGCAGCTGAGAGCGTTCTTTCAGAGTCATTAAAACTTGTGCAAAATTCAGCTCAGGATAATTCACTTGAGCTTCCTTCTGAGCTTTTGGTTGAGCTTTCAGATATTACAAACAAGGTAAAAATGGCTATCAATATTCACTTAGAAGCAGTAAATGCAACTAGAAATGTACGCTCGAAGATATTTATTAGATTATTTAGGTTAGCTGGTAAAGCACCGTTACCTGTCCGATACGAATTTGAAGATGACTCATTATGAGACTAGTCCGAAAGTTTTTTCTTATTACTTCACTCGTAGTAGTGCTGGCATCAATTGCTGGATTAACTGATCTGACTGAAATCACCAACAAGCCAGAGATCGAACGCAATGTATTTAATGGCTTACCAGGAGAGAATAATCAAATTCTAGTTGTCAAAATTGATGATACTAAGATTGCACACCCTCAAATTGGTATTGCAGATGCAGATATTGTTTATGTTGAACAAGTCGAGTCTGGTTTAACTCGGCTTGCTGCTATCTTCTCATCAGAGCTACCACCACTTATTGGGCCGGTAAGAAGTGCACGAATCTCTGATATTGAATTGTTGGCACAATTTGGCAGAGTTGGATTTGCATACAGTGGGGCACAGTCAAAATTACGACCTGTACTTGCAGAGGCAAATTTAGAAAATCTTTCGGCTGAACGAAATCCACCTAGTATTTATGGCAAGGATCCAAATCGACCTGGTCCTGTGAATATGATTTTAAAACCAGATTTGCTTTTAGAGCGAGCCAACGCAAGAGAGGCAACCGTCATTGATAGTCCGGTAACTGCTCCTTGGGTATTTGGTGATCAACAGGAAAGTTTAGTTCAGGCAAGTCAGGTTGAAATAAAATGGCCAAATGCAACTTATAGACTCAAATGGAGTGTAGAGCAAGAGAAGTATTTAATTTATTTTGGTGATTCGCCAAATTTGGATGCATCAGGCGAGCATCTTTTTGCTGACACTGCAGTTATTCAGTTGGTTTCAATTACACCTTCGATTTATGGCGATAAATTTGGCGGCGTCACACCGTTTAGCAAGACAACGGGTATTGGTAAAGCAATTTTGTTGCGAGATGGTTTCAGTCATGAAATATCTTGGGAACGCGAGAGTGAAGAAGATGTAACAACCTGGCGCAGATCAGATGGTGAAGTCGCTAATTTCAAGCCAGGTCGAATATGGGTATTTCTTACAGATCAAATGCCAAAAATTACCCCTTAGTTACGCTTATGGTGTGAGCGGGGCTTCATATTTAATGTCTTTATGGCTTGAGAATAATTAGTACAATTAGAGGCTAGGCACAAACAAGGAGTTGGAATGTCCAAGGAAACAGGCACAGCACGAGTAAAGCGCGGCATGGCAGAAATGCTTAAAGGCGGCGTAATTATGGATGTTGTAAATGTTGAGCAGGCGAAGATTGCAGAAGACGCTGGTGCAGTAGCAGTAATGGCACTAGAGCGCGTTCCTGCTGATATTCGTGCCCAAGGTGGAGTTGCTCGCATGTCAGATCCTGACATGATCGCTGCTATTCAAGAGGCGGTATCAATTCCAGTTATGGCTAAAGCTCGAATTGGTCATTTTGTTGAAGCGCAAGTTTTGCAATCACTCGGTGTTGACTACATTGATGAATCAGAGGTTTTAACTCCAGCAGATTATGCAAACCATATTGATAAGTGGAATTTCACAATTCCTTTCGTCTGTGGTGCAACCAATCTAGGTGAGGCATTAAGAAGAATTAATGAAGGTGCAGCAATGATTAGATCAAAGGGCGAGGCTGGTACCGGAGATGTCTCTAATGCCACGACCCATATGCGCTCAATCTCTTCTGAAATTCGAAGACTAACTTCTATGAGAGAAGATGAATTATTTGTGGCTGCGAAAGATATGCAAGCGCCTTATGAATTAGTGAAAGAAGTTGCTAGTACCGGAAAATTGCCAGTCGTACTTTTTACAGCAGGTGGAATTGCTACACCAGCTGATGCTGCAATGATGATGCAATTAGGTGCCGACGGAGTATTTGTAGGTTCTGGAATATTTAAATCAGGCGATCCTGCAAAACGAGCTGCAGCATGTGTTAAAGCAGTAACTTACTTCACTGATCCAAAGGTAATCGCAGATGTATCAAGAGGGCTAGGAGATGCAATGGTTGGAATTAATGTTGCAGATATCCCAGTTCCTCACCGGCTTGCGGAGCGGGGCTGGTAATTGTGAAAATTGGAGTTCTCGCACTCCAAGGTGATGTTCGTGAGCATATTCAGTCACTAAGTGACTGTGGTGTCGATGCCCTTGCAGTAAAAACTAAGCAGGAGATCGAGAGTATTTCTGCATTAGTAATTCCTGGTGGAGAGTCGACAACTATTTCAAAGTTAGCCAGATCTTTTGATCTATTTGATGTCATTAAAGACAGAATACGAAATGGCATGCCCACTTACGGATCCTGTGCGGGAATGATTTTATTAGCCAACAAGGTTGAAGATGCAATAGATGGTCAAGAAAGTTTTGGTGGTATCAACATGGTCGTGCGTCGAAATGCTTTTGGTAGGCAGGTTGACTCTTTTGAGACAGATCTTAAATTTAAAGGAATTACAGAGCCAAAGGTGCGTGCTGTTTTTATAAGGGCACCATGGGTGGAGTCAGTCGGTAGTGAGGTTGAAGTTCTAGCAGAGATTACTGATAGTTTTGGCGTTAACCACCCGGTTGCAGTGCGGCAAGCAAATTTGTTAGCGACATCTTTTCATCCAGAACTTACTGGCGATAATCGTGTTCATAGATTTTTTGTAGAAAATATCTGTAGACAGTTAGCAACTTTTTAAAGGAAACTATCATGAGTGGTCATTCCAAGTGGGCAACAACTAAACACAAGAAAGCAATAATTGATTCTAGGCGGTCCAAAAATTTTGCCAAGTTAATCAAGTCAATTGAGGTTTCCGCGCGTACGGGCGGTGCTGACATTTCGGGAAACCCAACTTTGTTTGATGCGATTGCTAAAGCGAAAAAGAACTCAGTGCCTGCAGATAATATTGATCGTGCGGTAAAACGCGGCGCTGGTCTTGAGACTGGTGGCAAAGAGTGGGAAACAATTATGTATGAAGGTTATGCAGCAGGTGGGGTTGCGTTACTTATTGAGTGCTTATCAGATAATAGAAATCGGGCTGCATCAGAGGTCAGGGTTGCTGTAACACGCAATGGTGGCAATATGGCTGACCCAGGATCGGTTTCATATTTGTTTAATCGAAAAGGTGTTGTATTAGTTTCAAAAGATAAGGGCAAAATAACTGAAGATTCTTTGCTTGAGGTGGTATTAGATGTAGGCGCTGAAGAGGTGAATGACTTAGGGGAGTCATTTGAAATAGTTTCTTCACCCTCTGATTTAGTAGCGGTTCGAACTTCCCTACAGAGTGCTGGAATTGACTATGACTCTGCCGAATCCTCATTCTTGCCAACTATGTCAATCCCAATTGATGGCGATACTGCCAAAAAAGTTTTTGAATTAATTGAGGCAATTGAAGAGCTAGATGATGTACAGAATGTGTATGGCAACTTCGATGTTTCAGATGAAGTGATGGCGAGCCTGAATTAATAAGTAATTCCGGCTGATTAGGATTTCTCCTATGCGCGTTTTAGGGATTGATCCAGGCTTAACTAGATGTGGGATAGGTGTGGTTGACTCTATTGCGCCACAAAAATTACAGATGGTAGGCGTTGGTGTTATTAAAACTGACCCCGAGGCGCCATTGGAATATAGATTGCTAGAACTTGAGAAAGAGTTAATTATTTGGATTAAAGAATATAAGCCAGATGTAATTGCGATTGAAAGAGTTTTTTCACAGCTGAATGTAAGGACTGCAATGGCTACTGGCCAGGCAGCAGGTGTAGCACTTTTGCTTGCTGCTAAAAATTCTATTCCGGTGGGAATTCACACACCCAGTGAGGTCAAGGCTGCTGTTACTGGATCTGGCCGAGCCGACAAGAAACAAGTGGCTCAAATGGTAAAAAGGTTGTTAAAACTAAAAGAGATGCCAAAACCAGTTGATAGTACTGATGCTTTAGCCCTTGCAATCTGCCATCATTGGCGAGGTGTTGGTAATGCTCGATTAGCTGCTGCAAAGAAAAAGGCGACAAAAAAACGATGATTAGTTCGATTTCTGGGATAGTTAAATCTATCTCACTTAACTCTGTAGTTGTAGAGGTAGGTGGAGTTGGTATTTTAATTCAGGTTCCAAACCGGGTAGCAATTTCATTGAGTGCTGGAGCTACAGCTAGTTTCCATACATATCTTGTTGTTCGTGAAGATGCATTAATTTTATTTGGCTTTACTGATCTAATTGACAGAGATTTTTTTGAGTTACTCCTTTCAGTAACTGGTATTGGACCAAAGGTTGCACAAGCAATTTTGTCAGGCTCTGACTCAGCAACAATTGCTACGGCAATTTCATCTAGTAATTTAAAAACCCTTGAATCTTTCCCTGGATTAGGAAAAAAGGGGGCCCAGCGATTAGTTCTTGAACTTAAGGATAAAGTGGCTGGCTTTGCTTCTAAGAATGCTAATAAGAGCTTGTCAGTTGGTAATCAAGTTGAAAATGCATTACAAGGTTTAGGGTATTCAGCTAAGGATGCCGCGAACATGGTTTCGCAGGTGTTGAGTGGTGATGGAAAAGAGAACTTAAGTTCATCAGAAATCCTTAAGTTAGCGTTAAAGAATAGCGGTAAAGAGTGATGTCTGATCGAGTTACTAATGAAGGTGCAGACGATTCAGAGAGAATTGCTGAATTAGTTCTTCGTCCTAAATCACTAAATGAGTTTGTTGGTCAGTCCAGAGTGCGTGATCAACTAGATTTGTTGCTTTCAGCTGCTAGACAGCGCAGTGCAGTTTCAGACCACATTCTTTTTTCCGGTCCACCAGGATTAGGGAAAACAACTCTTGCCATGATCGTTGCCACGGAAATGAATACGCCAATCCGAATTACCTCAGGGCCAGCAATACAGCATGCTGGAGACTTGGCTTCAATTCTTTCCTCGTTAGTTGAAGGTGAAGTCTTATTTCTCGATGAAATTCATAGAATGTCTAGGCCTGCAGAAGAAATGCTTTACATGGCTATGGAGGATTTTAGAGTTGACGTAATTGTAGGCAAAGGTGCTGGTGCAACATCTATTCCTTTGGAATTGCCCCATTTCACTTTAGTGGGAGCAACAACTAGAGCAGGTTTGTTGCCAAGCCCATTGCGTGATCGATTTGGATTTACCGCACAACTAGATTTTTACGAAACTGAAGAGTTGTCTCAAATTATTCGAAGAAGTGCAGAACTACTTGAGATCAAGATTGATGCAGATTCGGTTGCTGAAATTGCATCAAGATCTAGGGGAACACCGCGTGTTGCAAACCGATTACTAAGACGAGTTCGCGACTATGCACAAGTAAATGCAGAAAAAATTATAAAGCTTGATCATGCTCAGACAGCCTTAAAAATATATGAAGTAGATGAAGTTGGTTTGGATAGATTAGACAAATCAGTTTTATCTGCGCTGATAAAAAATTTTAATGGTGGGCCGGTTGGTGTTTCTACACTAGCGATGGCAGTAGGTGAGGAGATAGAAACTATTGAATCACTAGCTGAACCATTTTTAGTTCGTATGGGTTTTATTGCGCGCACTCCAAGAGGCAGAGTAGCCACTGCTGCTGGTTGGTCTCACTTGGGAATCAAGCCACCGCTTTCTGCGCACATCGGAACTGATGCAACGCTTTTTGATCAAGATCCAGATATTGCTCAGTAAAGAGATTTTGATCAGAAATAAAGCCATATTTGCCCAAAAGTTGGCAGGATTTCTCAATAAAGTAGCCTCAGCATAGAATTGCCCACTATGTCCGCCAATAAGGTTGCCGCTACACAAGCACGAGCTTTAAGAACTATCTCCACACTTCTTTTAGTAATTGTTGCTTTTTCTGGAATTGCTGTTGTAGTTGGAGCCACCTCATTTAAATTAGGTTTAGACCTACAAGGTGGAACTAGCGTTACTTTGCAGCCGAGAATTCAAGATGGTGTGAGTGGAAATGTAACCTCTGAATCTATAGACCAAGCCGTTGCGATTATTCGCCAGCGAGTTAACTCCCTTGGTGTTGCAGAATCTGAAGTTGCCTCACAAGGCACTGGTGTTAACCGACAAATTGTTATCAGTGTGCCAGGTGAGACTGGAAGAAGAATTGTTGATCTAGTTGGACAGACCGCAGAATTAAGATTTAGACCTGTACTGGTTGAAGCAGCTGCAAATGCAACAACAGTAGGTAGTGATCCAATTGCTTTACCGGCTGGTGTAACCCCTGAGTTAAGTGCACAGTTTGCTGCCCTGGATTGTTCTTTGCCAGAAAATAGACAAGGCGGCGTTAGTGGTAATGAAACTCAAGCAGTTGTCAGTTGCGATCGTGCTGGAGGAGCAAAATACATACTTGCTCCAGCTGAAGTTTTAGGAAAGCAAGTTACTCAAGCAACTTCCTTGATTGACCCACAAGGAGCATCTGGCTGGTATGTAACTTTGGAGTTTGATGGTGAGGGCACAAGCAAGTTTGGTGCAATGACTTCTCGCTTAACAGGATTACCAGCACCACAAAATCAAGCAGCCATTGTTTTGGATGGCTTGGTTTATTCAGCACCTAGAATCAATGAGGCTATTAATACTGGAACAGCTCAAATTACTGGAAACTTTACGCAATTAGATGCACAAGATTTAGCAAATGTACTCAAATATGGTGCACTTCCACTTGCTTTTGATCGAGGAGAGGTTCAACAAGTTTCACCAACATTAGGCGCCGAACAATTACGTGGTGGCTTGATTGCAGGAATTCTTGGACTCTTGTTAGTTTTTATTTATTCAATTTTGTACTATCGAGGACTCGGAATAGTCTCGGTTGGATCATTGCTTATTGCAACGATTATGACTCTTCTTTCATTCTTGTTACTAGGTGAATGGATTGGATTTACATTAACTCTTGCAGGTATTGCAGGCGCTATCGTGGCTATTGGTATTACAGCAGATTCATTCATCGTTTATTTTGAGCGTATCAGAGATGAAGTTCGTGAAGGAAAATCTCTACGTTCTGCAGTTGAGACTGGTTGGGCTAGAGCTAGACGAACTGTAATTGTGGCCGACGTTGTTTCGATGATTGCTGCCATAATGCTTTATACATTTGCTGTGGGTGGAGTTCGAGGTTTTGCTTTCACATTAGGTCTAACAACGATCATAGATTTAATAGTTGTTTTCTTCTTTACAAAACCGTTAGTTACATACTTGTCTAAGTTTAATTTCTTTAACCAGGGACATCCGCTTTCAGGTTTTTCTCCAAAGTCCATTGGCTTGGTACAAACCAATTCATCTGAAAAAGCGGAGGTTAAGTAATGGCTAAATTTTCTGGCTTAGGTGGACGCTTATACCGCGGCGAAACTTCAGTAGATTTTATTGGTAAGCGCAAAATCTGGTACTCATTCAGCCTTTTGTTAATCATTATCTCTGGCGTAACTATTTTTACTCAAGGCCTGCACTTAGGTATTGAATTTAAGGGCGGTTCATCTTTTACTGTGAATAGCTCTAATGCGTCAATTGTTAAAGCAGAAGAAGCGTTGTCTACTGCTGGAATTGATTCTCAGACAATCATTCAAATGATTGGCAATGATAAAGTAAGAATTCAAACAGATGCACTAACTGGAGCTGAACAAGGTTCAGTTGAGAGTGCATTATCTTCTAAATTTAATGTAACAATTGATTCTATAGATTCGCAGATTATTGGACCTTCTTGGGGAGAAGAGATAACGCGCAAAGCAATTTATGGCCTTCTTGGATTCTTGTTTGTTGTAATGATCTACCTAGCGATGGCACTAGAAGGAAAAATGGCCGTTGCCGCCATCATTGCTGTAGTACATGATGTGTTCATTACTGTTGGTATTTATGCAGTCGTTGGTTTTGAAGTTACACCTGCAACTGTTATTGGGTTCTTAACCATCCTGGGATACTCTTTATATGACACGGTAGTTGTATTTGATAAGGTAAGAGAAAATACCAAGGGAATTGCTGCAAGCGGGCGAAGCACTTACTCACATGCAGCTAACCTGGCTGTTAATCAGACGATTGTTAGATCTTTTAATACCTCTTTGGTGGCACTACTACCTGTTGGATCAATTCTATTTGTTGGTGCTGGCTTATTAGGTGCAGGAACTCTTAAGGATCTTTCTTTAGCTTTGTTTATAGGCTTAGCAACTGGAACATACTCTTCATTGTGTATTGCTACTCCTATCTTGGCGGCACTTCGTGAACGGGAGCCTGCAATGCAAGCTTTGCGAAAGCGAGTAGGAAATAGATCAGATAAACCAAACACAGCAAGTACAGTTCAGGAAAAAGTAGATCGTGGACCAAGGAATCAACCTAAGCGCGATCGTCGTAGATAATTAATTGAAGTAAGTCAGGGGTCAGCGCGCTATGACAACAACAAGTTTGTTAAAGCCGCTTGTCGATGGACTTTCTCAGTCTCATCCAGGGTTCGCACTTTCTGAGCTAGAAAAAGCTTTTACTGCTGCTGAAAAAGCACATTCTGGTCAGTTAAGAAAATCTGGTGAGGACTACATCACCCACCCAGTTGCTGTTGCGCAAATCCTTATTGATCTAGGAATGGATCTAGCAACGGTTATCGCAGCCCTATTGCATGACACGGTAGAGGACACTTCGTTCTCGATAGAACAAATCAAAAATCAATTCGGCGATGAGGTTTCATCTCTTGTTGATGGTGTTACAAAATTAGACAAGCTAACTTATGGCCCAACAGCGGAGGCTGAAACTCTGCGAAAAATGGTAATCGCAATGTCGAGAGATATCAGAGTTTTAGTTATCAAATTGGCAGATCGCCTTCACAACGCACGAACTTGGCAATTTATAGAAGGTGATAAAGCAAAGAAAAAGGCTAGAGAGACAATTGATATTTATGCTCCATTAGCTCACCGATTAGGAATGAATGCCATCAAATGGGAACTAGAAGATTTGTCATTTAAGGTTCTGGAACCGAAGAAATTTGATGAAATTGAACGGCTAGTGGGTGAAAGGTCGCCAGCTAGAGAGCAATTCACCAATGAGGTTGTCGATGCAATCACAAGTGACTTAAAGATTGAAGGTGTAACTGCGCAAGTCAAAGGTAGGCAAAAACATTTCTATAGCGTGTATCAAAAGATGGTTGTTCGAGGGCGCGAATTTAATGAGATCTATGATTTGGTTGGAATTCGAATACTTGTTGAATCAGTTCGAGATTGTTATGGAGTCCTTGGATCAATCCATGCCCGCTGGAGTCCAGTACCTGGAAGATTTAAGGATTATATTGCTATGCCTAAGTTCAACTTATACCAGTCTCTACACACCACAGTTATTGGTCCGAACGGAAAAGCAGTAGAGATTCAAATTAGAACATTTGATATGCACGCTAGGGCTGAGTTTGGTATTGCTGCTCACTGGAAGTACAAACAGAAAACAAGCGATGGTGGTAAATCACCGGACGTGTTATGGCTACGTCAGCTTCATGAATGGCAGCAGGAGAGCGAAGATGTTACAGATTTTCTCGAGACTTTACGATATGACCTTCGTACACCAGAAGTTTTTGTATTTACGCCTAAAGGAAGTGTGATTGCCCTTCCGTCTGGCTCAACGCCAGTTGATTTTGCATATGCCGTACACACAGAAGTTGGAAATAAGTGTGTTGGCGCAAAAGTAAATGGAAAACTAGTTCCACTCGAATCTCATTTAATAAATGGAGATGTTGTCGAGGTGGTTATAAACAAAGGTTTAAATGCTGCACCAAGTCACGATTGGTTAAATTTCGTAACCTCATCTCGTGCCAGATCTAAAATCAAGGCCTGGTTTTCTAAAGAGAGAAAAGAAGAAGCAATTGAAGCTGGTCAAGAATCTATTGCACGCCAGATGAGAAAAGCAGGCTTGCCCATACAAAAAATATTAGGTGGGCATGCACTTTTAGAGTTAGCTCATGAACTTAGATATGAGGATATTGAAAGTTTGTATGAATCTGTCGGTAATGGGCATGTCTCTGCGCATTCAGTAATAGAGAAATTAATGCTGCAAATAGGCGCAGTAGATAGTCATCCCGAAAACGAACCAACTCCACTTCAAACTCGAATAAAGCGAGAGCGGAAAAGCATCACCGGAATTGATGTAGAAGGGGCCGATGATGTACTGGTAAAGCTTGCTAGATGCTGTGCACCAGTTCCTGGAGATGAAATTACTGGATTTATAACTCGAGGCAGTGGAGTCTCAGTGCACCGAAGCGATTGTATAAATATGGGCGATTTGAAAGTTCATCAGTTCGATCGCATAGTTGGTGTAAAGTGGAATAATTCTGCAAAAAGTACTTTCCTGGTAAATATTCAAGTTGAAGCATTGGATAGAGCAAGGCTACTTTCAGATGTTACTAAGGCACTATCAGATCAGCATGTAAATATATTAAGTGCTTCTGTTGTTACCAATAAAGACCAAACCGCAATAAGTAAATTCCTTTTTGAAATGGCAGATGCTTCACATCTTGATACAGTACTAGCGGCTGTAAGATCAGTAGAAGGTGTTTACGACGTTAATCGGGTATTTAACAACTAGCCAGTAAATTCAGTTAAACCTTTTTGAGCTTGCTCTAACCAAACTCGGCGAGCAGCAGCAGCCTCTCGAGCCACCATAGCTTTAGCTGTTTGACCAGCAGCCTCAGCCTTTGCTGCTTGTTTTTCATAATTTTCAATAGCTTCAGCTAAGCCTTGAACAACCTTATTAGCTTGAGCCTTTGCAGTAGGGTCACTCTTTCGCTGGAAGTTTCTTTCCAGCTCATTAATTTCATCTTCAACTTTCTTTATTTTACTGTCTAATGCAGATTTCTTTTTGCGATCTGTCATACCTATTCTTTGGTACTTATCCATCAAATCATTGAATTTTTTCTTTGCTGGTTTAAAATCAGTGATTGGAAGTAAGGCTTCAAATTCAGATACCAGTGCTTCTCGCTTACTCAGATTCTCAACCATAGAGCCTTTACGCTTTTCCATATCAGAGTTTTTAGCTGTAAAGAAAGAATCCTGAGCAATCTTAAATCTGTTCCAAAGCGCGGTATCCGAAGATTTCTTACCTCTACCTGAAGCTTTCCACTGATCCATTAGCGATTTAAAGCGCTTGGCGGTGTTTAACCAATCTTTAGAGTTAGCAAGACTTTCTGCCTCTTTAACGATCAATTCCTTTGCGACTGCAACTGATTTATGTTCTCCATCTAAGTTTGCAAAGTGCACCCTGCGTCTTTTATCAAACTTATTTCTAGATGATGAAAACCTCTTCCAAAGCGCAGTATCGACTTTTTTATCCAGGCGAGGTGCTTTTTTCCAATCCTCTAGTAACTCTTTTAAACGTGCCGTAGTTACTTTCCATGCTACTGAATCGACTAGAGATTCTGCCTCTGCAACAATCTTTTCCTTAATAGCAGCAGCTTCAACTTTGCGTGCCTCTCGCTCAGCAGCTTGAGCTGCTTTCTTTGCAATGTAAGCACCCTCATGTTCACTTATTAATGCTGGGATTTTTTCGAGAGAACTAGCTAGATTTTCTAGATCGCCAACGCCATTTAGATCTTTGATTTGGTTTCTAAGTTTATTAACTGCCTCATGAGCATCGCTTGGCACCATTGCACCTGAACGAATTCTCGCCGCAAGTAATGCAACCTCTGAAGCCACCATTTCAAACTTTTTTACAAAATAAGCCAATGCTTCTTCTGGGCTCTTGCCTGGATAAGAACCGACCACTCGGTCTCCAGTAGGGGTGATTACATAAACAGTGCCATCTTCGGCTACTCGACCAAACTTTGCAGGATCTCCTATTAGTGCCGCTGCTGCCCCAGTATTCGAAAGGTTTAAAGACTCTTGACTATTCATAATGCTTACCTTTCGTTGCACGATCGCTCTAAAGCTTTCGTTATGGGGTGGCGTAGTAATTATTATGCAAAATTGCATTTTAATTACAGGTTTAGTGCTGGCTAAAAGATAGCCTAGATAGGTATTTTTTGGGAAATCCGCCGGTAGCTAGAGATGAGCAGAGGGGTGAACGTGCTTATTGAACGGGTAGTTGCCCCCTATTTTGAAACAAACTGTTGGATTTTAGCTCCTGAATCTGGTCAGGAGTGCGTCATCGTGGACCCCGGTATCGGTAAACCGGATTTAGTTAAGAACGTGAAAGATAAATTGGAGTCACACAAACTTAAGCCAATTGCAGTATTAATAACTCATGGCCATTTAGATCATTTTTTTTCGGTATTTCCGCTAACGAAAGAAATTCCAATGCAGACATACATTACAAAAACTGATCGATTTTTACTTGAGAATCCCATGGGTGCACTCGATAAAGGAGGAGTAAGTGAACAAATTCTTGAAGCTTTCGGTGCCAAAAATTTTAAAGAACCAGCTGATGTGGTCGAACTTGAAGATTTTTCAAAATTAGTTTTGGCTGATCTAAATATGGAAGTTGTCTTTGCTCCAGGGCATACCAAGGGCTCCGTTATGTTTACTGTCGATAATGCACATCTTATTTCTGGGGACGTGCTATTTGCTGGCAGCATAGGACGGACTGATTTACCTACCGGATCGGCACAAGATATGAAGAAAACCTTGCGTGAGCGAATTTTAACGCTACCAGATCATCTAAATGTCCTGCCTGGGCACGGTGGGCAAACTACAATCGGAACTGAGCGCGTAAGAAATCCTTACCTGCAAAATGATTTTCTCAATCAGAGTGGGTGGTGAATATGAGTAAGTTTCAGGCACCCAAGGGTGTGAGCGAGTATTTTCCTCCCAACTCTTTGCAATTTGAATATGTAAGAGATCAATTAATCAATAATGCAAAAGTAGCTGGCTACTCATTGATCGAATTGCCAGTGTTTGAAGATACTGAAGTTTTCACTAGGGGTGTTGGTGAATCAACCGATGTGGTCAGTAAAGAGATGTATACCTTTGAAGATCGAGGTGGAAGATCAATCACGCTAAGGCCAGAGGGTACGGCTGGGGTAATGAGATCAGTGATCGAACATAATTTGGACCGCGGCCAACTACCCGTCAAACTTTTTTACTCGGGGGCATTTTTTAGAGCAGAGCGACCACAAGCCGGACGTTACCGACAATTTTATCAAGTAGGAATTGAAGCAATTGGCTACAACGATCCAGAGATTGATGCCGAAGTTATCTCAGTTGCTGATTCTGCTTTTAAAGCTTTGGGACTAAAGAATTACAAACTCAATATAACCTCATTGGGAGATGCTAAGACTCGTGATTTACATCGAAAAGATTTAGTTAAATTTATTGCTGGATTAGACTTAGATGAAAGCACCTCCGAAAGGGCTAAATTAAATCCATTAAGACTCTTTGATGACAAGCGCGAAGAGATTAGATCCAAAATGCAAGGTGCACCACTTATCTTGGATTATCTAAGTGTTGAAAGTGCAGAACATTTCAGTAAAGTAAAACAATTACTTGAGAGTTTAAAAATAGATTACTTTGTAAATCCAAGAATGGTCAGAGGGCTGGATTATTACACGGGAACAACATTTGAATTTGAGCATGAATTGCTCGGAGCACAGTCTGGCATTGGTGGCGGTGGGAGATATGACGGCTTAATGGGGTTACTTGGTGGATCAGATCTGAGTGGCATAGGTTTTGGTATAGGAGTTGATCGAGTATTAATGGCGTGCCAGGCCGAAGGTTGCCTGCCAGAGTCGATTAACCCGTTACAACTTTTCATTGTCGCAATATCACAAGAGGCAAAATCAGTTGCTTTTAAGTTAGTAAGTGAACTTAGAACTTTGGGTATGACATGCGATATGGCATATGGAGATAGAGGATTAAAAGGTGGCATGAAGGCTGCAGATAAAAGCGGTGCGTTATGCACGCTCGTAATTGGTGATGATGAAATCTCCTCTGGAAATTGTGATCTTAAGATAATGAAAAGTGGAGAAAATGTATCTAGTACTCTTAAGGCTTCCGATTTAGTAGTGAAGTTAGGAAATATTAAATAATGCTACGTTCACACGATGCGGGCTCACTAAATGCTAAAGCAGTTGGTACAAATGTAACTTTGGCTGGCTGGGTAGCTAGAAGAAGAGACCATGGTGGAGTTGCCTTCATTGACCTGCGAGATTCAACTGGTGCAGTCCAAGTTGTAATAAATGATGAAAAAATAGCTGGTGAGCTACGCGCTGAGTGGTGTGTGTTAATTGTGGGAACTGTAAAACTTAGACCGGCTGGGAATGAGAATAAAGAGATTGTAACTGGAGAAATTGAAGTCGTTTGCGAATCACTTGAGGTTCTGAGCGAAGCTGCTCCACTGCCTTTCCCGGTAGATAGTGGTGATATTGGAAATATTTCAGAAGAGGTAAGGCTTAAGTATCGGTACTTAGATTTAAGACGTGAAGGTCCTTCTAAAAATTTAAGACTTAGATCTAAAGTGACATCTGCTATTCGAGAGGTTATGACAGAGTTAGATTTTTTAGAAATTGAAACACCATATTTAACTCGATCAACCCCTGAAGGCGCGAGAGATTTTCTGGTACCAGTTCGCCTACAACCAGGCTCTTGGTATGCCCTTCCGCAATCTCCTCAATTATTTAAACAGCTTTTAATGGTGGCAGGCATGGAGAGGTACTATCAAATTGCAAGATGCTTCCGCGATGAAGATTTTAGAGCTGATCGACAACCTGAGTTTACGCAACTTGATATTGAACTATCTTTTGCAGATCAATCTGATGTCATAAGAGTTGCAGAAAAGGTAATAGCCAGTGTTTTCGATCAAGTTATTGGACACAAAATTTCTCTTCCAATTCCTCATATGACCTATAAGGATGCAATCCGTGATTATGGTTCCGATAAACCAGATTTAAGATTCGAAAATAAAATTGTCGAGGTAACTGAATTTTTTAAGGAAACTAGCTTTAGAGTGTTCCAGGCGGATTATGTAGGCGCAGTTGTAATGCCTGGGGGAGCAAGTTCACCACGACGTGAACTAGATGCTTGGCAGGAGTGGGCAAAAGCTAGAGGGGCAAAGGGGCTGGCTTATATATTAGTTGGTACGGATGGCACATTAACTGGACCAGTAGCAAAGAATCTTTCTGAAAAAGAAAGTACAGGTATCGCAAATTTTGTGGGGGCTAAGAATGGAGATGCTATATTTTTTGCAGCCGGCTCTGCAGTCGGATCACAGAATTTACTGGGTGCAGTTAGATTAGAAATTGGCAGCAGATGTAATTTGATTGATGAAAAAGCCTGGAAATTCGTTTGGATTGTTGATGCTCCTATGTTTGAACTTAAGGATTCAGAGAATCCAACATCTGGTTGGACTGCCGTTCATCACCCATTCACTGGACCAAAGCCTGAATTTGCGAAAAACTTTGATTCTGAACCCGAAAATGCCTTGGCCTATGCATATGACATCGTTCTTAATGGAAATGAAATCGGTGGGGGATCTATAAGAATTCATCAAAGAGAAATGCAACAAAGAGTTTTCAAGACTATTGGATTAACGCAATCTGAGGCTGAAAGTAAATTCGGATTTCTACTAGAAGCCTTTAATTATGGACCACCACCACATGGCGGTATTGCATTAGGTTTAGATCGACTTTGCGCTTTGCTCGCTGGTGCCCAATCAATTCGTGAAGTTATTGCATTTCCAAAGACAGCTAGCGGTGGTGATCCACTCACCGGTGCACCTACTCCAATCACGCCAGCACAGCGAAAAGAGACTGGCGTAGATACTCCAGTAGATGCTAAATAGTCACTACCTTTTCAGGTATTCTTCCTAACATGGGTCCAGGTGGTATCGCTACAATCATTGCAGCCTCTTCATTGGCTGTAATTGCTATTGCTATTTCTTACACAGTAATTCGACTGTCTAGGCTAATTGATGAGGTTACCCAAACCATCTCAATGATAAATGGTCCTTTAAAAAACCTCAGTAACGCTGGTAAATCTATTGAACAACTGACCAAAAAAGTAACCAAAACTGCTGAGAATTTTTTGGATGAAAACCCGATTGCTATGAAGGCTGCCGCTGCAGTTATGACAGCTGCAAAGCTAAAGAAAAAGAGTAAGAAAAAAAGTAAAGCGAAGGATTAGTAATTGAACTCCGCAGAGATTAGGTCGCGCTGGTTAAAATTTTTTGAATCAGAGAATTCTTTAAATCTTTCCCATACAGTCGTGCCTTCGGCATCCTTAATAGCTGATGATCCGAATCTTTTACTAGTTAATGCTGGAATGGTTCCATTTAAGCCATTTTTTTTGGGTGAGGTTAAACCGCCGTATCAACGAGCAACTTCGGTGCAAAAATGTGTGCGGACCTTAGATATTGATGAAGTTGGAAAGACCACAAGGCATGCTTCATTTTTTCAAATGTGCGGAAATTTTTCTTTTGGTGATTACTTTAAAGAAGGTGCTATTGCGCTTGCCTGGGAGCTGCTTACAAAACCTATTGCAAATGGAGGGTATGGGTTTTCTGAGGACAAACTATGGGTGACAGTTTATGAGAATGACGACGAGGCAGCTGAGATTTGGGAGAAGAAAATTGGTGTGCCTGCAAAAAAGATTCAGCGGCGAGGAATGGCAGATAATTTTTGGTCAATGGGTGTTCCGGGTCCATGTGGGCCTTGTTCTGAAATTTATTTTGATCGGGGTAGTGAATATGGCAAAGAGGGTGGACCTATTGCTGATGAGGATCGTTACCTAGAAATCTGGAATTTAGTTTTCATGCAAAACGTTCGAGGTCAAGGTGGAGACAAGAATTCCTTTCCAATAGTTGGAGAGTTACCTGCAAAAAATATTGACACAGGACTTGGTCTTGAACGAACCGCTGCTTTACTTCAAGGAGTTGAAAATATCTATGAAATTGATACTACTAAGATAATTTTAGATAAAGCATCTGCCTTAACAAAAGTTAAGT
>Ga0207937_1000002_pt1 | contig 84015 bp, 86 predicted proteins | sample LakMenEpi04Sep11_FD_150668 | JGI IMG/M metagenome (GOLD analysis project Ga0207937, IMG submission 150668) | Freshwater microbial communities from Lake Mendota, WI - 04SEP2011 deep hole epilimnion (SPAdes) | ecosystem: Environmental > Aquatic > Freshwater > Lentic | place: Lake Mendota, Madison...
AAGTCCCACGACTCCGCTTGCACGTCCTGAGGAAGAGCGATGAACGCCGGCCCGGCAGTTGCCGGGTCGAGCATCGTCGACACCGCGGCAGGCAGGGATTGAACGATTTGTTCGGGGCTTACGATGCGATCCCAGTAGCGAACAACTGGCTTGAACGCATCGTTGACGGTGATTGACGGGTCACCGAAGTTTTCTCCTTGTTGCAACACGGGGTCCGGCGCACGATGCACGAAGGTGTCACCGCTCAGCAACAGCAACGGCAGACGATCGACATATGCGACACCCGCAGCCGTGACCATGTTCAGTGCACCAGGGCCGATTGACGATGTTGCAACCATGATTTGGCGCCGACGCAATGCCTTGGTAAATCCCAACGCTGCCAGTGCCATGCCCTGCTCGTTTTGTCCGCGCCACGTTCGAATGTCGTGGCGATGTTCATCGAGGGCGACGCCGAGGCTCGTTACATTGCCGTGACCAAAGATGGCGTAAACGCCAGGAAAGAGAGGCTTTTCGACACCCTCGATGACGGTGCGCTGGGCAACCAAGTACTTGACGACGGCTTGGGCAGTGGTGAGTTTGATCGTTCGCATCGTCCCGACGTTACAACGTTGGTCGGACGATCTTTGCAGCGCGCTGAATCGCGCCAGCTACGTCCCCATCGTGGGGAAACAACAGGGCGCGACCCACCACCAATCCACGTACGTTCGGTACCCGCATCGCACGTTCCCATGATGCATATGTCGCGTCCGGGTCGGGACCCGGTGCACCACCAAGAATGAGCCCGGGCAACGTGGTTGCAGCCATCATCCGTTCGACTTGTGAGGCAGCTGGCACCTTCAGCCAGGTGTGGGCGGAACTCGAACCGAGTCCCGACGCAATCGAGACTGCCTTCACGAGCAAGTCGTCATCGTCGATCATCTTTGCCGGGCCGGGCACCCCGCCCCGGTAGGGCAATGGTTCCACCATGATCGGGAGTCCGAGGTCGGCCATCTCCGTCACCGCCCCTGCACAGGCTTCGATCGTGGGTGCCGTGCCGGCATCGTCGTTCGCCAGTCGGAGCAACACCTTGCCGCCATCGAGTCCGCGTTGGGCGATGTCGATGGGGCGGTAGGCCGTCATGCGATCGTCCAGTTCCCATGAGGCACCCATGATGCCTCCGCGATTCATGGTGCCAAAGACCAACTTGTCGTCGAGCGCACCGAGAAGTGCAAGTTCGTCGATGACGTCGGCACTTCCGAGCACACCGTCGCAGCCTTCGTGGCTCAATGCGACGAGCAAGGCGTCGAGCAGTCGACGGCGGTCGGCCATTGCGAACGGATCGCTTCCCACGCCGAGCATTCCACGCGCTGTGTGATCGGCGGCGACGATGAAAAGTCGTCCATCGCGCAACAGGGGGCGTCGTTTGCGTCGGCGAAGGAGTTCGCCGGCTCGAGTGGGGTCGTCGATGCGGGCGTCAATGAGCGAACGCCACTGAGCATCAGAAATGGACATCGGACTTTTCAGCTCGCGCGAACGCGGCCCGACATCAATTCCACGAGACGATCGAGAGTCAGCTCATGCTTCTCGAACTCGCCCAGCGACTGTCCACGATTCAGGAGGAGGAAACGGTCCCCGACGGGAAGCGCGTGCTGTGGGTTGTGGGTGATGAGGATCACGCCGAGACCGCGCTCTGCGGCTTTGCGCACGAATCCGAGCACGAGATCGGTCTGGCGAACACCGAGAGCCGATGTCGGCTCGTCGAGAATGAGCACCTTTGCGCCGTAGTAGACGGCTCGGGCGATGGCAACGCTTTGGCGTTCGCCACCCGACATGGTGCCGACGGGTTGGTCGATATCCCGCACGTCGATGCCCAGCTTCAACATCTCCGACTTGGCGGTCTCGCGCGCAAACTTGGTGTCGATTCGCTTGATCGGCCCGAAGCGCTTGACCGGCTCGGACCCGAGGAAGAAATTGCGCCAGACCGACATGAGTGGTGCGACGGCAAGGTCCTGGTACACGGTTGCAATACCGCGCGAACGCGCCTCGCGGGGCGACTCGAAGAACACTTCCTGCCCTTCGAACATGTACTTGCCCTTGCTGGGTGTGTGCAAACCACTGATGATCTTGATGAACGTCGACTTTCCGGCACCGTTGTCGCCGAGCACACAAGTGACTTGGCCGGGGAAGACCTTGGTCGAAATGCCTTCCAGGGCGGTGACGTTGCCGAAGTACTTGCTGATGTTCTGTAGTTCGAGCAGAGGAGTCGGGGAGTTCATCGTTGTTCGTTCGCTTTCTTTCGCACGTAGTTGTTGACGAGAACCGCAACCAGCAGAACGACACCGAGGAAGATGAATCGACCATCTTGGTTCCATCGTGCGGCGGGAATGCCGTTCTTGGAGATGGCCATGATCATTGCGCCGAGGGAAGCTCCGATCACCGATCCGTAGCCGCCGGTCATGAGGTTTCCGCCGACCACTGCAGCAATGATGTACTCGAATTCCTGCCCGTCACCTTGCTGGGCTTGGACGGAGTTCAAGCGCATGAGAATCATCGTGCCGACGAAGCAACCCATCAGCGACGTCACCATGAAGAGTGCGGTCTTCACCTTGTCGGCAGGCACGCCGACTGCACGAGCGGCATCCTTGTTGCCGCCGACGGCAAAAATCCAGTTGCCGTATTTGGTCTTCGTCAGGACGAAGCTGCCCACGATGGTGAAGAACAACCACCAAAAAATCGACATGCGGAAGACACCGTCGCTGAAGAGCAAGCGTTGGCCAAGCGCCACGAATCCGATGATTCCACCTGCGATGACGAGTCGCTGGCCGAGTTGGTCGCTCTTGGGATCGAAGCTCTTTCGTTGCACGTGGCGGGCTTCGACGAATGTGCTTGCGATGGCGAGGGCTCCAGCAATCAAGAGCACGCTGAAGATGCCGCCGCGGAAACGTGGCGCCGACGAGTCGGCGCGGAGTGCGAATGCGACCACCACGAAGGCCGCTCCCATGAGCACACCGATGTTGCGGAACCACATCGTGCTGACCTTGCCCGCAATCGACCGAGCGCGGTAGAAGCACACCGCTGCCGCAACGCCCGATGCGGTGATCACCACGGCGCGGACGGCCTGCACCGTGGTGAGTTGCAGGATCGACACCACGAGCGTCAAGGTCACGAGACTGATCACTGGAAGTCGCACGATCAACCACCCGATTGACCTTCCGGATCGATCGGCTTCCTGCTTGCGCACGTCACGAATCGCAGTGACGACTGGGTAGAGACCGCCGGCGATGGCGAGAGCCCAGACCAACCACACGGGAAGCCAAGGGCGAACCTCGAGGCGCTCGTCGCGGCTGAATACTTGTCCGGCGAGTGAAGCAACGGCACTCCCAACGATTCCGGCAAGAGCCAAATTGCGAGCTTGGGCGGGGAGTGAACCGGTCAGCGCAGGTCGTGACTCGAAGCGGCTCGCGGACCAGCCGACGATTGCGACGATGACGCCGAGAAGGCCGATGACGCTGGCGAGTGCATTGCCAGCAACCGAATCGGTTCGATGCAGGATTCCGACGCCGGCAGCGACCGCCACGAGGCCAACGAGCGAAGCCAGCAGTGTGCTCGCGTGTCGTGATGCTCGACGCACGAGTGATTGTTCAAGGAGCCCGGCAATCAGCAGCGCGCCGCACAGCAGCCCGCCAATGATGAATGCTTGGTCACGGAATCGCCAGTTCTCAAAGACGTTTTCTCCGGCGAACACCGCCTTGAAAAACTTGAATCCCTCGGTCTCGTCGATGTCGGAGATATTGACCTTGTCGTTGACTCGCTTGGAAAAAACGAGGTTTGCGCCCTTGATGACAAAGAACGTACCCAGCGTGACAATGAAGCTGGGGAGTCCGGTTCTGTTGACGAGAAATCCGTTCCACCATCCCACGCACCCGCAGAGAATGAATGCGGCCCCGATTGCCAGCCACAGTGGTGATCCGCTATCGGTGAAGTATTTGGCCATGAGGGCGATGGTGACGCCAGTTGCACCGGTAATCACGCCAGCCGACAGGTCGAACTCACCGCCGATCATCAAGAGCGCGACGGCAATCGCCATGATGCCGAGTGGTGCGGCAACGTCGAGAAAGTTTGCGGTGCTGCCGGCAGTGCCGAACGTGTCACCGTTACCCCAGAAGAAAGCCCATACGACGACCGTGCCAATCAGGGCACCGATCTCGGGCGATACAAGAAGTCGTTTTATCGGGCCCCGGTACGAGATGCGCTCGTCGCTGCGGGTCAGTGAATCAGAACCAGAATCAGACATAAACCCGTCCCCTCGACGCGAATGTGAGCCTTGCGGTGTGGTGATCCTCAATGATCACCCGGATGCCGAACACCGTGCATCCGTAATATTCGAACCCTTCGGCTGACCCACCCACCCCGAAAGGTGGGTGGGTCGAACCTGAGAGGGCAAGCGCTGATTTAGCGCGTGCCTGCCTCGACGAGCGTCCTCACTGCCGCGACGTTGTCCTTGGTGACAAAGCCAGGGCCGGTCATCACTGGCAGACCTCCACCAACGGAGTTCTGGTTCGTGATGTTCAAGTAGAGGAACACGACAGGCAGGTAACCCTGCATGTACTGCTGCTGGTCGATGGTGAAGAGCGCTTCGCCGGCTTCGATCTTGTCGAAGAGCTCGGTGAAGAGGTCGAAACCACCAACGTTGATCGCGCGACCAAGTTCCTTGGCGGCGTTGGCGCCGTCAACGGCAATGACCGGACCGGTGCCGAGGAAGGAGTCGATCGAAGGATCGGCTTCCATCGCGGCCTTGATCTCAGCCTGCTGGGTGACGCGGTCGGCGTCGCCCGAGGTCGTGATCTGGATGACCTTGCCACCGAAGGTTTCGGCAGCCGAGTTGCAACGTGTCTCGAGAGCGACGTTGCTCTGCTCCTGCTTTGCGCAGAGCATCACTTTGCCGCCTGCGGCCTTCAGACGCTCACCAGCGCCGGCTCCGGCGATGGTCTCGTCCTGACCGACGTGCGTGATTGCGCCGAGACCCTTGAAGAGGTCGCTACCCGAGTTGAGGGTGATGAGCGGAATTCCCGCGTCGGTCACCTTCTTGAGCGCGCCTTCGAGGGCTGCTGGGTCAGCAAGCGAGACCGCGATGCCACTGGCACCATCGGCAATCGCCGCTTCGATCATCTGGGCCTGGTCCTGGGCGTTGTTGTTCGCACCCTGGTAAATCAGCGTGACGCCGAGTGCTGCACCTGCAGCCTCTGCACCCTTCTGAGCAACCGACCAGAACACACCGTCGTCACCGTGGGTGATGACATAAATCTTGATGTCTTCACCTGCGGTTACGGTTGCTGTGTCTTCTGCCTCCGTCGCGGCCTCGTCTGAGCCCGTGTCTTCAGCTGTGTCTGAGGAGCCACCACAGGCAGCGAGCGCGACAAGCGCCGTTGCACCGATGATGAGTCCCCATGTCTTGCGGAGTTTCATTCATTTCCCCCTAAGTAGGTAGGTGTCGGCGGGTGCCGACACTGCCAATACGGTAGTCGTCGCTGTGACCTCGGGCAACTCCGACAAGACTTTATAATCTTGCGACACACAGTTGCGCATCATGGGTGCGCAGGTATCGAGACCTCGGCTGTACTCCCTTGATGCGATGAGCAGCAGAGCCGATCAGTTGAGCGTTGCGAGGTAGCGGATACTCCGCTCTACTGCGGCGCTGGCCGAGACCGGGTTTCGTGGTTGGTCACCCACGATCGCGATGTCTTGCTCGAGCACGTACCAGCCGGAGTAGCCCTTCGACTCCATGGTCTTGACAACGTCGGCAATCGGCACGTCGCCATCACCTGCAGAGCAGAAGACTCCGTCACGGGTTGCCTCAAGCAGGGTGATTTCCCCAGCAAGGAATCGCTTGGCGATCGACATCTTCGCATCCTTGATGTGCACGTGATCGACCAGGTCGAAGTGGTCGCGGGCGAACTTTGCCGGGTCGGTTCCACCGATCATGAGGTGGCCCGTGTCGAGCAACCACCGCACGTTCGATCCGTCGACCACACGACGAACATCGTCGAACGTCTCGACGAGCGTGTTCAAGTGCGGGTGCAACACTTGCTTGATTCCATAACTCGCACAGATCTCGTCCACTTCCTTGAAGCCGTCGAACATCGATTGCCACTGTTCGCTGGAGAGCGGGAAACGCTTGCCCCAGCCTTCGTCAACGACCACCGCGGTGATGAAGAAGCCCTTGCCCGTTGCGCCGAGCAACGACGCCGAAAAGTGCGCAGCCTTGCGCATGGCGTCACGTTGAGCTCGGTCGTGCATCACCAGGGGAACGAATGCTCCGACGATCGGAAGACTGAATTCCGCTGCGGCACCGGCAACGGCCTCGGGAGTGGAGCCAAGGTAACCGACGGGACCCTGTTCGGTGCCCCGCAAACCGAGGCGTTTCATTTCGGCGAGCACGGTTCGCGATTCGAGTTGGAAGCCCCAGTCGGGCACCTCGCACACACCCCAGGAGATCGGGTTGCCGACGAGTCGATTGACGATTGATGTTGTACTCATTGCATGCTCCAATTGGATGAGTGTCGGCGATTGCCTGCTGGCAATCGCAACTAGCAGACTAAACGAACAGATGTCTCACGTTGCAAGTCGTCGAGGAGGATTCCGCAATGTTGCGGTGCTCGTCGTCTACATCATTGCAGTGGCAGTCGTCGTCGCAGCGATCGCCATCGTGGTGGAGTCTGCACCATCCAGTCGCGCGCCGGTTGATGCCGTCTTTCGAATCGAAGGGCTGGGTTGCAAGCGAAACCCCACCCGGACCGTTGGAACCGTCGTCAGCGAATCACTGCCCGGCGGTGGACAACTCGTGCTCACCGTTGCACATGGCGTGGTCGGTCAGGAAGCAACGGAGATCGTGGACGGCTCCACCCGGGTACGCCTACGCCTCATCGCCGTCGACTCGGATTGGGATCTCGCCGTGCTGCACGCCGAGCAACCACTTCAGGGCGACGACGACACCCCCGTGGGTGGTGTCGCATTTGCGGAGGGTCGCATCGGCAACGCCTCATTCGTGGTGTTCGAGGACCTGTCCGGAGTTCGGGAAGCTGCGGTGGTGCGACCCGCCTACCTCGCCAGACGACTGCGAATTCGCACCGAAGACATTTATTTGAACGACGTGGAGAGCCGTGAAGGTCGGCCCGGTCTCGAAGTGCGCACACCGGCCCGGGTTGGCGATTCGGGCGGCCCATTGTTCGATGCCAATGGTGAGATGGTCGGTTTGGTGTGGGGAACCAGTCGCAAATCGAGTGATCGATCGTGGGCGACACGCGTGCAAGCTGCCACGTCGATGATTGAGACAGCGAAAGTTGCATTGCGGCGAGGGGACGCCCCATCGGGTTCGCTCCGTCTTCTAGCCTGCGCTCCGTGACGATTCGACGATCGAGAAACGCATACTTTGCGATCTTCCTGGTCACCGGCACCACGATCGGACTGATCGGGCCATCACTGCCGCTGCTCGCCGAACAGGTCGGAGCAACGGTCGCCGATGTCGGTACCGTCCTTGTTTTTTATGGTGGCGGCTACCTGGCCGGCACGCGGTTGTTCGTGCGCGGGTATGACCGTGGCTGGGGAAACCGTTTGGTCGGAACGGCCGGCCTCGTCGCTGCGCTGTGTTTCGCAGGCATCTCGCTCGGCCCGACGCTTGCGTCGCTCTGTGCCGCGTATTTCGTGTTCGGCGCAGCCGTGTCGACGTCGGACGTCGGCTGCAACACGATGATGATGTGGGAGATGGGAGAAAAGGCGGGGCCGTCGATCGCGTTCATGCATGCGATGTTCGGGGTCGGTGCAATCTCGAGTCCATTCATCGTGCGGGCCTCGGATGCCATGAACGGCGACGCCGTATTTGCGTACTTCTTTTGTGCAACCCTTTCGGCACTCGCCGCGGTGTACGTGCTGACTCGGCAGTCGCCCAATGACCCGCACGTAGACGTCCGCGAACTGCACGGTGATTTGTCGAAGAAGCAGATTGCCATGATCGTTCTCTACTTCTTCAGTTACGTCGCGGTAGAAGTTGCGTTTTCGACGTGGATATACACCTACGGCATTCGAATCGGCATGCCGAAAATCCAGTCCGCGCTGTTGAACTCGCTGTTCTGGGTGGGTTTCATGGTTGGACGATTGGCAACGGTGTGGCTTGCAAAGGCGAGTCGAAGTGTGCGTCCCGTCCAGATCGGCGCGATTGCAAACGTGTTCGCCTGTCTGGTGATGCTCACCAGGGTCGACGTTCTGCTCCTTCCAGTGGTGTTCGTGTATGGCTTGGCAACTGCACCACAGTTCTCCTTGATGCTCGCCTTCATCGGAAGTCGTATCCCACTTTCGGGGAAGATGACCTCGCGGATCGTCGGTTCGGCAGGGCTGAGCGCGACGGTGATGCCGTGGCTGATTGGTCAGTTACTGGAGCGCGTCAGCCTCTGGACCTATCCGGTTGCTCTCATCGGCTGTGCGATCGCCGTGCTGCTGACTGCACAAATCATCGAATCGAAGTTGCCGAGACAACTCAACGCACGCGTCTAGCCCGGCGCATTTCATCGCGTAGTTGGCGCATCGTTGCCGTACGAATTGCGCCGCCGCGGAGCCAAGCGACGTATTCGTCACTTCCAAAGATGTGGAATTCGTCGGTGCGCACGTGGGAGTGATCCGGCTCGATGATTTCGACTTCGCCCGGCGTATTCGGGTGGAGTGCAGCAAAGTACCAGCCTGTTCGTTCACCCGACGCAACTTCCGAGAACATGTCCTCGTAGTGATGTCGTTCGACCGCTCGGGAGAATGGTCGACCGAAATCGGTCTCCAGAACCTGCTCTATGAGCGGAATGTTCAACCGCTCTGCCTCTTGTACGAATTCCGCAAACTGCGACTCGGTGACTCCTGCCAGGTGATTGTTCGGCCCGTACGCCGCAAGTGTGCGGGTCATGAGTGCCGGAATCTCGTACTCGTCTGCGAGGCGGAGGTACTCGCCACAAAACTCCGGCGCGAGTACTGCCCCCATGTGCGCATCGAGGTGGGTGACATCGAAGCCGCTTGCCACTGCACGCTCGAGCTGCGCGCGCAATTCTTCGGCTGCTGCACGAGGATCGGCATGTTTGCGAACCGATGCGACATCGCGCCACATGTACCCGTCGTCATCAACGAGGCCGCTCGACTTGGAAGAGCCGATCAAGGGTGACCAGCGGTAGTGGAGTTTCTCGGCGGTGAGCGTGAGATGGACTCCAAGATCGAGCGCGGAATTCTCACGAGCCATCTCAGCCGCCTCGCTGAACCACGGGCACGGCACCATTACCGAGCCGCTCGTGATGGTGCCAGTGGCGGAAAGATCCCTGAATGCGACATTGGCGCCGTGGCACATGCCGACGTCGTCCTGGTGGAGAATGATGCTCGAGGGTCTACTCATGCGGGCGTCATCGTTGAAAGAAACTCACGAAGCTATGTCGATTTCCTTGCCACTCCGGGCCGATTCCATGACCGCGTGACCGATGAGCGTAGAGCGAGCGCTCGCTTCGGCAGTGGGGACCGCGACATCTTCCCCCGAGGCTCGACGCGCGAACGCTTCAGCCTGGGCCCGCACTCCGGCCAGCGTTGCGTCGGGAGTTTGGCTTCCATCGACATCCCGTGTTCCCCGTGCGTCGGCAAGCCGGGTGCGACCGGTCGGGAGCAAATCGATGAAGATTGCTCCACGTTCACCGAGCAATTCCGTGCGCACGTCATCGCCATAACGAGCATTGCGCGACAGGTCAACCTGCGCGACTCGGCCCGATGCAAACCCCAGCACTGCACACAGATTGTCGACATCGCCCACCTGCGCGAGTGTTGGGTCGACCAGTGGAAGATTCCATGCGCGAACCGTCGTGACCGATTCGCCCATGAACCATTCAGCGAGGTCGTACTCGTGAACACCGCAATCGATTGCGAGACCGCCACTCACGGTCGGGTCGCAGAACGACGCGGGCGGAGGATTTGAATCCCACTGCGAGAGTCGCATCCAGAGGGGCCGACCGATTGCGCCATCATCAACCAACTGTTTGGCGCGCAACCACGGCGGAGAGAATCGACGCCAATGACCGATCTGTAGCACGCGATTGGCGAGGGATGCACTGCGGTGCAAATCGCGCGCGACGGCGACGTCGAGGGCAAGGGGCTTTTCGCAAAGTACGTGCAGCCCGGCATGCAGTGCATCTCGAACGGTGTCGGGGTGCAAGGGCGTTGGCGACACGATGATGCACGCCTCGACCATGGCGAATGCATCCGAAGGGTTTTCGAACGTCGCCACCCCCGGGAAGAACTCATCGGCTGCCTTCCGCGAAGCAGGCGACGGATCGACGACTGCGACGACTTCGAGACCTGCGACGTCGCGTAGTGCCGCAGCATGAGTACGGCCCATACGACCGAGCCCGATCAGTGCGGTGTTGATTCGAGCGGTTCCGGTCATCGCACCAGCCCGCGTACTTCGGCGATGGTGACGACTCGCTGCTCGCGCGCCGAAATTTCACATGCCACTGCGATCTCGGTTGCATGCACGGCGGACGCAGGGGGGCAGGGGTTGACTCCACCGTCGGCAAGCCATCTGACGTACGCCGCCGTCTCGTCTCGAAATGCGTCACGGAACCGCTCGATAAAACCACCCCACGGTCGACCGGCAATGAGACGCTCCTCGTCGAGCGAAAGCAGAGGAGTTCGCGAAGAGAGACCGGCTGCGACGGTGTCGCGCGAACCGAAAATCTCCAACCGCACGTCGTGCCCGCGCGGGTCATGACGAGTGCCCGAGATCGCGACCTGAACGCCGTTTCTGGTCACCAAGTGGATGAGTGAAACATCACCGTCGTCGAACTCGGCGTATTGCTGGTGCTCGCGCACGCGATGGCTTGCGAATACGGACTCTGCCTCCGAATCGGCAAACCATGTTGAGATGTCGAAGTCGTGAACGTGCAGGTCGCGGTAGATGCTGCCGCTACCTTCGAGAAATTCACGCGGAGAAGGTTGGTGGTCGTGGGACACCAAGTGCATCACGTAGAGAGTGCCGATCTCGCCGGACTGGATTCGCCGTTTTGCTTCACGCATCGCCTTGTCGAAACGACGTTGGAAGCCGATTTGGACCTCGCAACCAATCGATGCGGCTTCTTCGACGATCTTGCTCGTGTCGTGCAACTCCAGTGCAATCGGTTTTTCGCAGAAGATTCTCCGGCCCTTGCCCATCGACTTGCGCAAGAGTTCGGCGTGGTTTGCCGTAGCAGTGGTGATCATGACGGAGTCGAAATCGAGGGGATCGACCGAGTCGAATGGAGCAGTCTCGACGCCGAGCGAAGATGCGAGTTGTGTGGCGCGTTCGCCGTTGCGATTGGCAACCACGATCCGGGTTACCTGGGGATGAGTGACGAGGTCCTCGACACGAATCTGACCCATGCGGCCTGCGCCGTAGACGAGTATCTCCACGAGGAGAACCTAATTCGTCTCGCGCCCTAACATCAATGTGATGCGCGGCTCGGTCGTCACCGTTGGACGAGTCAGCGTGGATCTCTACGCGCGTGAGGCGGGTGCGGCCTTTCGGGACGACCAGACCTTCTCCAAGAGCGTGGGTGGTAGTCCGACCAATGTCGCAGTCGCCGCGGCGCGTCTGGGGCATCGTGCCACCCTGGTCACAAAGGTGGGTGGCGATGAACTCGGTGGATACGTGGTCGAACGTTTGCGCGGATGGGGTGTGGATACGTCACACATCGGGGTGGCGCATGCCAACCTCACCCCCGTGGTGTTGGCAGCACTCGACCCGCCGGAGGAACCGAGACTGATCTTCCATCGCCAGCCCGATGCACCAGATACGACACTCATTGCCACGGACCTCCCTGAAGACATGCTCCAATCGTGCGACGTGTTTTGGATGAGCGGCTGTGCTCTCTCGCGCGGATCGACTGCGGATGCATCGATGACGTGGTTGCGACAGCGGGATCGACGCCCACACACCGTGCTCGACCTCGACTACCGTCCCTCGTTCTGGGGTTCGGTTGACGATGCGCGTCGCGCGGCACAGGCAGCAATTGGATACTGCAGTGTGGTGGTGGGCAACCGTATCGAGTGCGAGATGGCGCTGGGCACCGGCGAACCCCAGGATGCAGCCGACATGCTGCTCGACCGTGGCGTGACGCTGGCGATCGTGAAGATGGGGGCTGCCGGTGTCCTTCTCGCAACGACAAAAGAACGAGTGACGGTGAAGCCATTGCGGATCACGCTGGTATGTGGTTTGGGTTCGGGTGACGCATTCGGCGGCGCCCTCATCCATGGGTTGGTGAACGGCTGGGATGTGCGCACGATCGGCGAGCATGCCAATGCCGCCGGCGCCTACGTCGCAACTCAGCTGACGTGTGCCGATGCCATGCCGGATATCGGACAATTGACTGCGTTCATGAACGATCCGAAGCATCAATCGTGAGCGTCCAGGCAATCTCCGACGAGACGTGGGCTCGACTCTTGCGAGAGCGAGCCGAACGGCCGCAGGCATTCGTTGAAGCGCTTACAGGACGTCGTCGTCGACGACTCATGGGACCGGATCGCCGATTGCTCATCGTCGCGGCCGACCACACTGCTCGCGCAATCGTTGCCGCGGGTAACGCGCCGTTTGCAATCGCGAATCGTCGCGACCTACTCGATCGCCTCGTGCGAATTCTGCGTCACCAGCAGGTCGATGGATTGCTTGCCAGCGCGGACATCGTCGAAGAACTCGCGTGGCTCGGCGCACTCGAGGAGAAGCTGGTCTTCGGGACCATGAATCGCGGCGGATATCTGGGGGCTGCCTGGGGTCTCGACGACCGCATGACGGCCTATGACGCCGAGCATGTTGCAAGCCTCGGCCTCGATGGAGGAAAAGTGTTGTTGCGTATCGAGCACACCGATCGCGGTGTGGCCGCAACACTCGCCGATGTCGTGGCGCAGATGCGACTTCTCGAAGAGCGTGGCCTCGTGTGCATCGTCGAGCCCTTGCCGTACGTCATCGACGCCGCCGGTCTTCCGGCGCTCGACAAGAGCACCGACCGGCTCGACAAGATCGTCTCGATTGCCGCGGGTCTCGGTGCCAACTCGATGTTGACGTGGCTGAAACTGCCGGCGTGGGTAAGTGCGACGACCCTGGGTCGTGCGACGACGATGCCCATACTCTTGTTGGGTGGGGACCCTGGAGCACATCTTGAGGTGACGTTTGGTGAGTGGGAGCAGTCGTTGCAAGTACCGAACGTGATTGGGCTCGTTGCAGGACGGCCATTGCTCTTCCCGCACGGTAGGTCGGTTGAAGAAATCACCGATCGGGCGGCTCGACTCGTACATGGGATCCGATCGTGAGTTGGTATCTGCCAAACGGCTCGCTGGCCACTGCCGAGCAGCCGTTGTCACTCACCGTGGAACGTGCCGGCTGGAACTACTGCGGCCTCGAGGTGTACGACTTGTCACGTGTGCGCGACGTTGAATTCGCGTTCGAAGATCGGGAGGCCGTGATCGTTCCTCTCTCAACGCGCGCAATGAAGGTGACGGTGAATGGAGCCACCTTTTCGTTGGCAGGACGACCGGGAGTTTTCGCTGCCGTCGCCGACTGGTTGTACGTACCAGTTGGTGCGTCAGTGAGCGTGACGGGTGAGCCCGGTGAGTTTGCGGTGTGTACGGCCAAGGCAGATCGTGAGTTTCCCGTTCATCACGGCCGTGCCGCAACGGTGCCGGTGGAGCCGCGCGGTGCGGGTTTTGCAACGCGTCAAGTCAACAACATCGCGACGCCTGATTCGTTTCGCAATGCTCATCGAATTCTGGTGTGCGAAGTGCTGACGCCAGGAGGGAACTGGTCATCCTGGCCACCACATCGCCACGATGGAGTAGCGGGCTGTCAATTCATGAACGAGGAGATCTATTACTTCCGGCTCGGCAAGCAGCAATCCGACCACGGTGATGCCGAAGCCACGGGCTATTTCCACGCCTACACCGTCGATGGGACGGTGAATGACACGGTGACTCTCCGTGATGGCGATGCGTACATACTCCCCGCGGGTTACCACGGGCCGTCCATCGCTGCGCCCGAGTATCCGATGTACTTCCTCAATGTGTTGGCCGGCCCAGCCGAGGACCGAACGATGGCTTTCTGTGACGACCCGAGCCACCACTGGATTCGCGACTCGTGGAAATCGCAGCAGATCGACCCACGTGTGCCGATGACCTCGGCGAATGGCAGAGTAGTGAGATGACACGCAAACGTATCGGTATCGCCGTGCTCGGTCTCGGCTGGATGGGCCAAGCACACAGTCGATCTGCAATGAGGATTCCCTCCCTCTTTCCGGAGTGCGAGTTCACACCCGAGTTGGTGGTCTGTGCCGACACCGACGAAGGTCGTCGTACTCGCGCCGTTCGGGACTTTGGTTTTGCACGTGCAGCCGCCGATTACCACGACGCGGTGACCTCGTCGGATGTGGATGCCGTTTGGGTCACTGCGCCGAACATGTTGCACCTCCCGATGATCGAGGCCGCTTCACGTGCCGGAAAATCGATCTTCAGTGAGAAGCCGATCGGTGGAAAACCCGAACAGACCGTTGCCGCGTATCGGTTGGCGACACAGCACGGAATCGCAACGGGTGTCGGCTACAACTATGTCTGGGCACCACTCGTCATCCATGCGCGCAGCTTGATCGAGTCGGGCGCAATCGGAAAAGTAACCCACTACCGCGGTCGTTTCCTCAGCATGTATGGAAGCGATGAACTTGGTTTGCTGACTTGGAGATTCAAGTTTGCCGAATCCGGCTACGGCGTCACCAGCGACATTCTCAGCCACTCGGTTTCCATGGCGCATTACCTCATCGGTGGAATCACCGAAGTCGTGGGAATGAAACACAATACGATCACGCACCGACCGCTCCCCACCGGTGTGGCGAGTCACTACGGTCGCGGCAAGCCGGAAGATCCGAAAGGTGAGGTCGAGAACGAGGACTTTGCATCGATGTTGTGCAGGTTCGAGAACGGGGCAACCGGCACGTTTGAGACGAGTCGTTCAACGGTGGGACCCGAGAGCCAAAATGCGTTCGAGGTCTATGGCACCGAGGGTGCGCTGGCTTGGAATCTCGAGAAGCTCAACGAGTTGCAGTTCTACCGCCGGGACAGCGGGCCGAACACCGGCTATACGACGATTTACGGTGGCGATCGCTTTCCATTTCATGGAGCCTTCGCACCGGGCCAAGCGAATGCAATTGGTTTTGAGGATCTTGTTGCAATCGAGGACTACCAGTTCTTGACATCGCTGGTGCGGGGAACTCGATTCACACCGGGATTCGCAGAAGCCGTCGATGTCGTGAGCGTGCAGCAGGCACTCATCAATTCGTGGACTTCACGAACATGGGAGCCGGTAGTCGACCTCAAGAAATAGGAGTACGTCAGCCGTTCAGTCGGTGAGCAATGCGTCGGCAAAGGCCCGCAATGTGGGGAATTCCCAGTGGGGAGTGACGGGTTGAGCGGCAGGTGTTGCGCCAGCAGCGCGGGTCGTGGATGTGGCGCCGTCGGCACTTGCAGCTGCCCGTTTTGCCCCGTAGCGGTTGATCCATACGGTCTTGAGGCCGACGGCCTGCGCGGGAACATGGTCGTGATAGAGGCTCTGTGCAACGTGTAGGTGTTGCTCGGGTTCGATACCCATGTCGCGAACGTGTTGCAGCAACACGTGAAAGTTGTGGAGATCGGGCTTGTACGAGCCGATGTCCTGCGCCGTGAGTATCGCATCGAACTTCACGCCGAGTCGGGCGTTTGATCCGGCGAAACTCTTGTTGTCGACATTGGAGAGGATCACCAGTTTGCAGTTGCGTTGGAGGTCGAGTAACGCCTCGTGACTGTCGGCGAATGCCGGCCAGTCGGGCACCGATGATGCGAATGTTTGTGCATCGACTTCGCACTGGTCCGCGCCATGTGATGGATTCGGCAATCCCATACTCGTTGCCATCCGTCGCCATGTCTCCGCGAGGATCACCGGATACGTCCAGGTCGGATTTGCATCCTGTACGTGGGTCTCATGCGAAGCAAACAAGGAGAGAATCTCTGCTTCGGTTGGATGAACGCCGTGCGGTGCGGCCAGACGACCAACCGTGTCGGCAATTCCAAACTCCCAGTCGATGAGGGTTCCGTAGCAATCAAAGCTGAGTAGGCGAGCGTCGGCGAGTTTCATCGTTTGGTCCTTTACCGCTGGCATTTCGCGCAGAGGCCGAGCGCATCGAGGCGATGTCCCGACACGGTGAACTTCGACGACCGAGCCGCTCGAGCAAGTGCGGCGTCCAAGGCCTGCTCGGTATCTGCAGTGACGACGAAGTCGTCGATTGCTCCGCAGCGCACGCAGATGAGATGGTGGTGGTGCCCGATGAATTCCTCGGTCAATTCATATCGGGCGTGGTCGTCATTGCCCGACACTTTGTGGATGATCTCCATCTCTTCCAAGTCGGCCAGGTTTCGATACATCGAACTCTGGGTCAGACGCGACCCTCGTTTCAGCAACTCGGGCACGCTCGCCGGGCGTCCGTGTTGCAGGAGTAGGTCCACCAACTGTCGTCGACCAGCGGTGTACACCAAGCCCGATTTTCGCAGGCGCTGGGCTACTTGGTCGTGAACCGACTCGCTGTGCGCCTTCACTGTGACGAGCGTACCCAAGTACAAGGTGCGCCAACTCCGTACCGTAGGGTCGCAGTCATGGGTGATGGCGTGCAGGATTCCAACCAGCAAACTCGCGGTGTGCGCGTCCTCGTTACCGGGGCCACCGGATACGTGGGTGGTCGTCTTGCGCCATTGTTGTTGGAAGAAGGCTTCAACGTGCGCGTGTTGGTGCGATCAGCGGCGAAAGTTGCGAACACCCAGTGGTTCGGTCAAGTGGATGTCGTGGAGGGTGATGCGATGAGTCGTGCGTCGTTGGACGATGCGCTCGCCGGGGTGGACGTGGCGTTTTATTTGCTGCACTCCATCAGCACGGGTGCGAAGTTCGACGATCTCGAGTCGGCGATGGCTCGTACATTCGCCGAGGCGGCGGCAGGAGCCGGCGTGAAGCGCATCGTCTACCTGGGTGGCATAGCGAACGACGAAAACTTGAGCAAACACTTGGAGTCGCGTCGTTCGGTCGGCAAGGTGTTGGCGAGCACCGGGGTTTCGGTCATCGAGTTGCGCGCAGGCATCATCATCGGGAGTGGTTCGGCCTCGTTCGAGATGCTGCGATACCTCACCGAGCATCTTCCGGCAATGGTGACTCCACGTTGGGTGGACAACCCGACTCAGCCCATTGCAATCGTCAACATGTTGCACTTCTTGGTGGCCGCCGCACGAGCGCCCGAGCACGTTCGCGGCGTGTTCGATGTGGGTGGCGCGGAGACCTTGACGTATCGCAACATGATGGCGCGATACGCGAAAATCGCCGGCTTGCGTCGTCGAATCATCGTCCGAGTGCCGTTGCTCACCCCCAGAGTGTCGAGCATGTGGGTTGGTCTGGTTACCCCGGTGCCGGCATCGATTGCGCGACCGTTGATCGACTCGCTCATCAACAAGGTGGTGGTGGATCCGGCGAAATCCGTGCTCAACGTGCTTCCGCCACCCCCGGGCGGATTGCTCACGTTCGATCAGGCAGTGAAGCGTGCCATCGAACGAACCAATGCGCCGACTCGATGGACGGATGCGTCACGGCCGTGGGTGGCGTGGGACGTCGCGGTCACGGATCCAGCGTGGACCGGCGGAACCTTGTTCGTCGACGAGCGAGAACACACCACTTCGGCATCGAAAGAAGCGGTGTGGAGCGTGCTGTCGTCGTTGGGTGGTACCACGGGTTGGTATGGATTCGAGTGGTTGTGGCGGTTGCGCGGACGAATCGACTCGGTGTTCGGTGGCGTCGGAATGCGTCGAGGACGACGTGATCAACACGTGCTACGTGTGGGTGATCCGCTCGATTTCTGGCGAATCGTCGATGTGAAGGATGGCGAAACATTGTTGCTGCGAGCCGAGATGCGAGTTCCCGGCCAAGCATGGCTGGAATTTCGATTGAGCGATGCCGCTCATGACAGTGCCAATGGCGGTGACGCCCAACATGGTGCGGGTACCCATGTAGTGCAACGTGCAATCTTTCGACCGCGTGGATTGGCGGGTCGACTGTATTGGTGGGTACTCATCCCGTTTCATGCGATCATTTTCCCCGGCATGCTGCGAAATGCCCTCGCTCATGCCGAAAAGCGTCGAGATTGACGTGCAATACCCGAAAATCTGACAGACTTCCCTCGTGCCACAGCTTGAGGGCCAGTACGTTCCGAGCACCATGCAGTGGGTGCGAGATCAGGTGGACACCTACGAGCGAACGGGCGGCCGTGAGGCGGGCACGTTACGTGAAACGGGGATTCCGGTCATCATCGTGTCGATGCGTGGTGCGGCATCGGGGAGCGTGCGCAAGATCGCGTTGATGCGCGTGGAGCACGAAGGCGAGTATGCACTCGTTGCGTCATACGGCGGTTCGCCGCAGCATCCTGCCTGGTACCACAATCTGGTGGCCCACCCAACGGAAGTCACCGTGCAGGACGGCCCGGAACCATTTTTCGTTCACGTTCGATTGGTGGACGGCGCAGAGTACGACACCTGGTGGCACCGGAGCGTGGCGGTGTTCCCGCCGTATGCGCAGTACAAGGAAAAGACGACTCGTCGGATTCCACTCTTCGTTGCGACACGAGTGGGCACTCGTTCCACCGGGGAGGCGTGAACCCGTGAATCTCATTGGTCGTTGGATCGCACTCACGCTCGCAGTGTGGTTGTCCGATGTATTGATTGGTGGTGTCAGCATTGCTGACGGAGTGTGGAATCACCTGTGGGTGGCTGCGCTTTTTGGTCTGGCGAATGCCATCGTCGGGAACATCATCCGTGTGGTGGCGTTCCCGGCACTTTTCTTGACCCTGGGCGTCTTCAGCATCGTGGTGAACGCATGGATGCTCATGTGGGTGGGCAACCTCAGCGACGCCCTCGATGTCACAGGTTTCTGGCCTGCTTTTGGTGCCGGTGTCATCATCAGCCTGGTGTCGACGATTCTTGGTCGACGAGTCGGCAATCGCGACTGACTAGCCGCGCGCGTCGCTCATCTGTGATTCGGTGGGACGCTTGAAAATCAGCACCATTGCGATACCGGCTGCAAGGTAGATGAACGCGTTCATGAGCCATGCACCGTGAATCTCCGCCTTTGATACATCGAGCACCGATGCCCCGGAGCCGCGGGCTGCTTCGATTCGCGCCAATGCAGGAGCGGCAATCGCAAGCGAGAGCGCTGCACCGAGTGCAGTACCCACTTGTCGGAACGTGTTGTTGAGTGCCGAACCCATCGCGAATTGTGCGGGCTTCAGGAATGCGGTTGCAGAACTCGACAATGTCGAAATGCTGAGACCGACTCCCACGCCAGTGATGAGCATCCACGGTAGGTACCGCGTGACGTATGCCGGACTGTCGGGAATCGTGGCGTTCAGACCGAAGGTGCCGACTGCGAGCATGAGAGCCCCGATGAACAGCACTCGAGAATGTCCGAGTCGATTGGCGTAGCGACCGGCGAACGGAGCGACGAATGCCGCGCTTGCCGGACCGGGCATCGTTGCCAATCCCGACAGGGCAACGCTGTACCCCCACACGGCTTGCAGCCAGAAGGTGTTCAGCAGCCACATGCCGATGAACCCCATGCTGAACAACACGCCTGCGATGTTTGCTGCAAGAACGAACCGCAGTCGGAACAACTTCAGATCGAGAATCGGAAACGTTGCCCGATGGCACCGCAATCCGAATGCAAGACACAACACGATGCCTGCGCCGAGCGCACCGAGCGTTCCTTGGTCGAGCCAGCCCCACACTTCACTCTGCGAGATGCCCAGCACCACCAGCGCAACGCCCGAGAATCCGAGGGCTGCGCTCGGGTAGTCGACCTTACGTTGAGCGTTGGGGTCCTTTGACTCACGCAGGATCTTTCGTCCGAGCACCACGGTAAGCAGCGTGAACGGGATGTTCACGAAGAACAAGGATCGCCAACCGAGCGCTTCCACAAGCAGTCCTCCAATTGAGGGCCCGAGCGCAGATGCAAGACCACCAGTTGCGCCCCAGATGGCGATTGCCTGCGTGCGCTTCTCTACGGGAAACTCGGGAAGTACCAGGGCCAGCGATGCCGGTGAAAGCTGTGCGCCACCGAACGCCTGTACCACGCGTGCCAGCACGAGGAACCATGTGGTTGGGGCGAGTCCACACAGGAGCGAACCGAAACTGAACCACAGCACACCCCGCAGGAAACTTCGTTTGCGACCGAATACATCGGCGAATCTTCCTGCCGTGAGCAGGGCCGCGGCGTACGCGATTGCATAGGCGGAGAACACCCAAGTGAGCAAGCTTCCACCACCGAGATCTTCGTCAATGGTGCGTTTTGCCACCACCACGATGGAAAGATCGAGCGAAACAAGGAACACCGCGATGGAAGTGAGTGCCAACACGCGATACGCGTGTTTCATCGACGGCGCAGGTGACTGTGGGAGAGTTGCGATACGAGCGACACTAACCATCATCTAGCCTCGGCTCATCATGGGAGAAGTGAAGCGCCATCCCGAACGGGGCAGCTCGCAGCGTGACGTCATTTCCGGAATCCTTTCCGAAGGATTGGTCGCACATGTGGGCATCATCGATTCCCAGGGTGCGCCGGTGGTGATTCCGATGGCGTACGCGCTCGACGGCGACAGCATTCTCGTTCACGGTTCGGTGGCCAGCCGATTGATGCGCAACCAAGGTCCGATCTGCGTGACGGTCACGTTGTTGGACGGACTCGTCGTTGCGCGATCTTTGTTCAATTCGTCGATGAACTACCGCAGCGTGGTGGTCACCGGAGTTCCCGAGGTGTTGGATGGCGAGGAACGAGAGCGGGCGCTCTTGGTCCTGAGTGACTTCCTCCTACCCGGACGAGTCGGCAATGCCCGCGAACCAAGCCGACCGGAAATTCGACAAACCACGGTGTGGAGACTCTCATTGGAGAATGCGTCGGCCAAGATTCGTACCGGTCCACCAAAGGAAGATCCGGCGAGCGATTATGAACTCCCGTTTTGGGGTGGCGTCGTGCCGGTGCGAACGGTGTTCGGGCCGGCTGAGTCCGACGGTGCCGGTGCGAATGTTCCGATACCGGACCACATCCAGCGTCTCGCTGAGGAGGCGGGGTTGGGCGTCGCGCCAGAGGTCGGGGGTTAGCTGGTCAGAGCTTCGATGTAATCGACGATGTCGGAGATTTCTTCGTCGGTGAGATTGTTGTACGGCATCACCACGGAGTATCCGACACGCTTCTTCTTGTCGGGGTACTTGATCGACTCAATGAGGTACTCGCGGTCGACGAGGCCTGCTTCACCGCCCTTGAATGACACCGAAGAACCGATGATGCCCTGCCACGTGGGGCCGGTACCGCCACCGAAGTCGGAGCCATGACATGATGCACAACCCGACTGCTGCGAAAGCTTCAAGCCGCGCTCGGCAGATGGTGAGAGATCCACGGCGAGCGGCTGAGCCGACGAGCATCCAACCAGAACCAAGGCGACCACACCAAGAAGTACTTTCCGCATGTACTTCAGGTTACTTGTGGAGAGTGGGACGTCGACCCCGGGAGAGGATCGGGATTGCCACACATCTCAGGACAGTCGTCACTTGTTCTGCGTTTCCGACGAACCTACGGTGAACTCAGGCGCATGAGCGCTGCAACATTCGGAGGCGTCGTGAGTGCAGTGAAGAACATCGCCGTTGGAACCGACGGATCGGACAATTCGGTGGCAGCACTTCGTTGGGCGCTCGCCGAAGCGAAAGTGCACGGCGCATCCGTCGACGTCGTCTATTCGTGGGAGTTTCCCCCCGTCATCGATCCGATGGGAGTCTCCATGTTGCCGAGCACGCAAGACATGGACGCATCCGCCGGCCGATTACTGAATGGTGTCATGGAAAAAGTCGACGCGAGCGGCGTTTCGGTGACCACCCGTGTCGTTCGTGGCGCCCCCGCAACGGCGTTGCTGACGGCGGCAAAGAGCGCCGACCTGTTGGTAATCGGCCGACGCGGGCGCGGTGGATTCATGGGTCTCCTGCTCGGATCGGTAGCCCAACAAGTGGCTCATCATGCGCCATGTCCGGTGGTGCTCGTTCCAGCGTGATTCGACCGTTCGCTAGGGTCGCGACGTGCGCGGCTGGGTGGCAGAAGACGGAGGACCACGACGTCAGCAGTGGTTGGCGGGTGCGCACCTGAACCTTGCCGCAACGGAAACGTTGCAGGTGACGAGCCGAACGATGATGGTGGTCACCATGGTGGTGATGACGTCACCGAACGACGTATTCGTGTTGTGCCATACGGGCGGTGACGATGCAGTGTCGTGGGTGGAGCAAGTACATCCGGAGACACTGGAAACGCTTGCAACCAGCGAAAAGTTGCCGGGTGGTCGCGCATGGCCGGGTGGCATCGCCGTCCATCCGAATGGCGACCTGTACGTGGTGTTCGGCAATCACGCACATCGACTCGACCGCCAACTGCGCGTGGTGGGTTCGCGCCAGCTGCCTCGAATGCGGCCGTACAACAGCTTCGTGTTGTTGCCTGACGGCCACTTGGTCACCAAGGACTTCTCCGGCTCACGACCAGGAAACGAAGCGGCGGAGCCATTCGATGCCACCGAGCTGGTGGTGCTCGAGCCGAACGAACTACGGATAGTTGCATCGCTGGAGCTGCCCGAGGCATCCATCGCGCGACTCTCTGCCGATGACGATGATGTGTACGTCGTCGGTACCTCGTCATTGTGGCGAGTGCGGTGGAACGGGTCGGCATTGCTGCGAGACGACTTTCAAGCGACGTACCGTCACATGGAAGGTCAGACGTTCGGTTGGGATGCGGTCATTGCCGATGGCTGTGCGTGGTTCCTGGACAATGGTGAGTCCACGCACAGGTTTGCCGGCACCCTTCGTGGTGTCGGCACGGCGACCGCGCCGTTGCATTTGGTTCGCGTGTGGCTGGACTCGGGGCGCGTGTCGCTCACCGAAATTTGCGGATTACCGGGTGGTGTGGTGGCCAACCCGCCGCTGGTTGACGCAAAACGCAAGGTGGCAATTGGTTTCGACAGCGGCAACGGAGTTCTCGCTGGATTTCGTTACGACGATGCATCGCTCACGCCGTTGTGGAGTCATCAGCAGAATCACGGGTCCCACATGTTGTTGTACCCCGACTCGGGTGAGTTCGTGAGTGCGCATCACGATGTGGAACGAGGTGTGGAGCAGGTTGTGGTGCGTGAAGTCGTCAGTGGTCGCGAGAAGACGCGGATCGATACGGGGTCACCCATTCAGTCGGTGGTGTTCCCGGCATGTGGAACCCGCCGCGACTTCTATTGGTGCAGCATGCTGTCGCTGAATCGCATCAGCGTGGCGTAGCCACTGGAGGTCTGCTCGAATCGGATCGAGGCGTTAGGAGGTCATGCCGCGCAACCCCGTGAGGTGTCGTGCGTACTCGATTTCTCCCATGTGACGCAATGCGTGCTGGTAAATCCAACACTCGAGGCCGTCGAGCACCGTGATGCCAACTTCGCCTCCGACTCGTGCCGAAAAAGTTGTTGCAACTTGTGGTGGGTATGGCTTCGGGAAGATCACTCGCGACAGGTCGTCGGGCGACAACTCTGCAGTCCAGTCCTCGACCCGAGCAAATACCTGGCCCATGTAGTCCTTGAATGCGTCGTAGTCGCCAATTCGTTGGTGCACCATTTCCTCGACCGTTCGGTGTTTGCCGTGGTCGCCGATTGCTGGAAGCACCCGAACCGCCCATTCGTCGTTCCAAAGTGGGGGTTTGCCGCTCAGCAACATGAGTGAGGCGTCGACCATGTTGACGATGTGAAACAAGCTGAAGGCAATGGGGAGCACGTCCTCGCGTTCCTTGTAATTGACGTGGTGGAGGTCCATCGTTGCCGTGGCGTCTTCGTAGAGCGAGAAGATCGCTCGCAGTCGACGCCGGAGTGAATCGAGTACCAGTTCGGACATGCCGTGAGCGTACACTGACCACATGTTCGACTACCGGCTCGGAGTTCAGGAGGTCAACGACAATTGCTTTGCGTACCTTCAACCGGACGGAGGTTGGGGCTACAGCAATGCCGGGTTGGTGGTTGGAGACGGTCGATCGTTGTTGGTGGACACACTCTTTGACTTGAAACTCACGGATGCAATGTTGGCGACCATGAAGCCAATGACGAGTGCTGCGCCGATTTCCACCGTCGTGAACACCCATGCCAACGGGGATCACTGCTACGGCAACGAGCGAGTCGCGAACGCAGAAATCATCGCCTCAACTTCGGCGGCTCGGGAGATGCACGAGGTTCCGCCCCAATTGCTTGCCGGCTTGAATGCGGCGCCGGGTGATGTTGGTGACCTCTTCAGATCGTTCTTCGGTGACTTCGACTTTGCGGGAATCACCTTGACACCGCCGACTCGAACCTTCGACGGACGTCTCGACATCGAAGTAGGTGGTCGTGTGGTCGAACTCATGGAAGTGGGGCCCGCTCACACGAACGGAGATGTGATCGTGCACGTTCCCGACGCAAGGGTGGTGTACACCGGCGACATCTTGTTCATCAACGGAACTCCCATCGTGTGGGCCGGGCCGCTGGAGAACTGGATTGCTGCTTGTGACCTCATCACCGCACTCGGCGCCGACGTGGTGGTGCCAGGGCACGGACCAATCACCGACAATTCCGGTGTGGCAGAGGTTCGCGACTATCTGTCGTACGTATTGCGTGAAGCATCGGCACGTCAGGATTCGGGGATGGATGCCTTCGACGCGGCTCGTGATATCGCGCTCGATGCATTCGGAACCTGGGGCGAATTCGGCCGAATCTGTGTCAACGTCGACACGGTGTATCGGTCACGAAATCCGCTGCACAAGAGCCCGGACGTGGTGGAACAGTTTCGCCGAATGGCTGCGTTGGAACACTCACGCGGCTGACGCCGCTGCTACCTGTAGGTGTCGCTGCTACGAGTGGTCGGGAAGTATCACCGAGCGACCGTCGGTGGTTGCGGTGACACGAATCTTTTGGTGGTACACGTCCGAGAGGAGGGCATCGGTCAGCACCGTGCGCGGGTTGCCGCTCGCCACACATCGACCTTGATGCAGGACCAGCACCTTGGTGGCGAAACGCATCGCCACGTTGAGATCGTGCAATACGGCAATGACGCCGCGACCTTCATCCACCAGTGATCGTGCGATGGAGAGGAAACGCTCTTGCTGCCCGATGTCGAGCACGGCGGTGGGTTCGTCAAGGAACAGCAACGGCGTGTCCTGGGCGAGGACGCGTGCCATGGATACTCGCGCCTGCTCGCCAACGGACAAGGTTTGGTACGTGCGGCCCGCCAACGACGCCACCTCCATGCGCTGCATCGCAGCCGAGATTCGTTCGTCGTCATCGTCATTCAGCCACGGGCTACGACCCATCGCCACGATTTCGCGGACGGTGAAGGGAAACGAGATGGCAATTTGCTGCGGCAATACGGCGCGCATCCGAGCGAGTTCGCGTGGTGGCAGCGAGGACAACTCCCGCTGATTGATGCATACCGAACCGCTGGCAAGCGGGAAATCGCCGGCGATGGCGCCGAGCAGCGTGGATTTTCCTGCACCATTCGGGCCGAGCACCGCCAGCAATTCACCTGACTGCACGCTGAGCGACACGTCATGGAGCAGCGTGGTACTGCCACGCGTCACCACGAGGTGTGATGCGGTGAGGTTGGTGGTCATGCCCAACCACCTTGGCTGCGGCGGGTGCTGCGCAACAGCAACAAAAAGAACGGTGCACCGATCAATGCAGTGACCACGCCAAGTGGGAGCTCTGCCGGTGACAACAAGGAACGTGCCGCGAGGTCGGCCAACAACGTGACACTGGCGCCGAGAAGAGCGGCGGTCCACAACAGGTGACGGTGTCGGGGGCCGAGGACGATTCGCATGATGTGCGGCACGAGCAAGCCCACGAATGCGATCATCCCCGTGGCTGCCACCGCACTCGATGCGAGCAACCCCACCACGGCGATGGCTTGCAGGCGAACCGGCTCTACTCGAACCCCAAGGTGCGTCGCGGGACGGTCACCGAGTGCCAGCGTGTCGAGAACTCGTGCAAACTTGGCGCTCATCGCAATGCCGAGTAGCGCGAGTGGAATCACCACGCCGACCGCCTTCCACGTTGCAAGACCGAGAGTGCCGAGGCTCCAGAAAGTAACCGAACGAATCTCGTCATCGTCGGCGACGAATACGGCGAATCCAATCACTGCACCAGCGAAGGCATTGATGGCGATTCCGGTGAGGATGAGTGTGACCACCTCGGTTTTTCCGTCGGAGCGCGAGAGCACGTAGACGAGCGCAGTGGAGAGAGTGCCGCCGAGAAACGCCGCCAATTGCACGCCGAGCGGCAACTGGTTGAGCCCGACGATGATGGCGATGACCGCGCCGACCGCGGCGCCCGCAGAAACCCCGACCGTCGCCGGCTCGGCCAAGGGATTACGGAAGATTCCCTGCATGATGACGCCTGCAACCGCCAGACTCGCGCCGACGATGATCGCGAGCACGATACGCGGGAGACGGACCTGCCAGAACACGTTGTGTGCGACCGCGTCGGTGGTGTCACGGCTGGGTCCGTCACCGATGATCCCGAACAGATCGGACAGCGAGATTCGAAATGCACCGGTTGCAAGCGAGAGCAGCGTGGTGATGGTGAGGAGAGCGACGAGAAAAATCGCTACGGCAGGAAGGCTGGTTCGTCTGGCGTAGGTCATGCGTCGCTGCTGAAAGTGTCGAGAAGTTCCGCCAACCGGGCAATGAGCGCTCCGGTTCGCGGACCAAATGAGAGTAGTAGGTCGTCATCCACCGCGATGACGGCACTTGCAGCAGCTGCCCGAGTACTCGACACACCCGGCAGTGCGAGGAGCCCATCGATTCCGCCGACTGAATCCAGGCCGCGAGTCATCACGAGTAGTACGTCTGGATCGGCTTGCACGATCGCTTCGGCAGTGAGCGGCGTGAACGACGAAAGGCCGTTGAGTGCGCCGACATCGATCGCGCCGGTTGCAGCGACAAGTTCGTCTGCGCCAGAACCAGAGCCACCGAGTAGGTACACCGACGCAGTGCCACGAACATAGAGGAATGCCACGCGTGGCGTCGACGCATATGCGCCAACGCCTTGCAGCGCGTCATCGATTGCTCGTTGCGTGAGGTCGACGAGTTCGGTACCTGCTCGTGGAATTCCGAGGGCTTTGGCAATCATCTCCACGCGCGTGGGAAGTGCGGACAACGTCCAGACTTCCGGCGCGATGAGCACGGCAACGCCCGCTCCACGCAACTGCTCGAGTGTCTCCGGGGGTCCGGTACGGGTATCGCCGATGACCACGCTCGGTCGGAGCGCCAGCACGCTCTCGGCACTGATGTCATGACCGTTGCTCACTTCGGCAACGTCGGCCAAAGCGGCAAGGGTGGTGGTGGCATCACGTCCGATGATGAAGTCCTTCATTCCGAGCGAGACGACGATTTCAGCGATGGCCTCGTTCAACACGATGATGCGCGAAGTATCGGTGACCTCCACCACAACGCCGTCGGCTCCGGTGGTGGAAGTGGGGAGTGCAGGAGTCCCGGGTTCGATCGTGGGAAGTGGAAAGTCCTGCGACAGAATGAATTGTGCGCCGACCTCCGTCCGTGGGGTGTCGTTGCCACAACCACCCAACACCATGACGAGCAACGAACACGCCACCAGTTTTCGCCGCAACATCAGCCTCAAGGGTATGAGCGCAGCATCGCGGCGCCGAAGCCCGGGCGTGAGACGTTGGTTACCTGCGATCGTGGTGTTCGTGGTGCTTGCCGGTTGCGGAAACAGTGATGATGTCCTTTCCACCGCCACGACTTCACCCACCACCGAAACATCAACCGTTGTCTCGTCCACCACGGTAAGTCCGTCCACGACCGTGAGCCCAACGACGGCAGAAAGCCCGACTTCGACGGTGAGCCCGACCACCGTGGTCGACCAAGCCACCACGGTGCCGGCTGTGACGAAACCGAAGCCACGGTTGTCGGTAAGTCAGACCATTGGGCTCGACCCCAAAGGAACCACGGTGACCGTGCGCGGCTCGGGATTCGATGTCACCAAGGGTGTCTATGTATTCGTGTGCAACCAGGCGGAGTGGAACAGTGCGCGGCGTTGTGTGGGCGGAGTCAACGTGGACGGCTCTTCGCCGCTCTCGCAATGGGTGTCCTCGAATCCACCCGGGTATGCCATAGGTCTCACGGTTCCCTTCGTTGCCGACGGATCGTTCGTCGTACCGTTACTCGTGCGAGCAACGGATGATTCGACAAGCCTCATCGACTGCACCAAAGAACGGTGCGGAATCGTGGCGTTTGCCGATCACACCAGGCGCGATGATCGTTCACAAGACGTGTTCGTGCCGATCAGCTTCAATGCTGGCTCGTAGTTACAGCATCATCGCTTGACGAAAGGGTCCACAATGACCAAGAAGTTCATCTCCACTCTCGTGATCGGCGCACTCATTGGTGTCGTGCCATTGCTTCCTGCACCGGCTGCGTCTGCCGCAGTAGTCGTCAACGTCAGCAAGTCGACGAATCTCGTCGACGGTGAGCAAATCACGATCACGTTGTCCGGAGTTCCCGCATCCCAAGGTGTGTACATTCGGCAGTGCTACAAGCCCGCAACTGGTCAGCGTGACACCACCGGTCTCAAGTGCAACGGAAGCCTGAAGCGAATCGACGAGATGATCTGGGCGACGATGTTCGGCGCTCGGGGTTCGCAGTCGGCATCGGGCACGTTGACGCTGCCCCTCAAGGACAAGGTGGTGGTGTACGAGGCGGATGGAACCACGGTGAAGGAAACGCTGAGTTGCGGTATTGCGGACTGTGCGATCTTCGTTCATCGGGATCACATGGGTTTGCAGGACACCGCACTCGACACCGTGGTACCTCTGACGTTCTTGGGCAAGCAGACCATCAAGCCGCGGCTCATCGGATTGCCGAAGGTGGGCGCCATGCAAACGGTCGGCGGCAGCATTCAGCTGAAGAATTCCGCACTGATCACCGACCAAGGCGTGGTGGTTCGCGTGTCGAGCAAGGCGACTCCTCGAATCGCACAGCCAGGAAATCTTCCTTCGAGAGTGTGCTCCGTGGTCAAGGGAACCACCGTCACGACCATTCGTTTCGTGAAGAAGGGAACCTGCGTGCTGGAGTTGACGGCCAAGGCCACCGGCAAGTTCGAGCGCTTCACCGCCATATATACGTACACCGTGGGCTGAGCCCACGTTCAACACGGTGGGCTGAGCCCACTTTCAACACGGTGGGCTGAGCCCACGTTGTTGCTTACAACCCTGCGCAGGACCCGACGACGGTGCGGCTATCGGCGCCGCCCGCCAATGCTCCGTCTTCGCGCACCACGATGCAGTGGGCATGACCGAAACCGGAATCGAATCGGGGGCGACGTTCTACTGCGTGACCGCGATCGGCGAGCCCCGCGGCCCATGCATCCGGCGCATGGCCCTCCACTTGCACGGTGGGTGGACGACCCGAAGTCCACGAATCGAATCCCGTGACGGGTCCGCGCAAGGCAAAGCGTCCGGCGTCGACCGTCTGCCACGGAAATTGTGATTGTCGATGACGCAGCAGTCGCGTGATGATCTGCAACATGATTTGTGGTTGGGCATCGCCACCCATGGTGCCGAGCACCGAGTGCAGCGACCCATCGGTACGAGTGATGAGAGCAGGGCACAAGGTGTGCGGCGGTTTGCGGCCGGGTGCCACTTCTGCAGGATGACCTGGCGTGAGGTTGAAACCCAGGCCGCGATTGTGCAGGTTGATTCCCGTGGTGGGTTCCACCATGAGTGAGCCGAATCCCGATGCGTTGGAATTGATGAGAGAGACACCCATGCCATTGCGATCGGCAGCGCACAGATACGTGGTATCACCGTCGTTGCCCGGCAAAGGTCGTACGGACGCCAACGAAGGGTCCACCAAGGACGCGCGATCGATCAGCTCGGGGAGTAATCCTGCGAGATCTGCCCGATCGTGCAGCACCGCTGGACGGTCGTGGCTCACCGCGGTGGTTGCTTCGACAAGAAGGTGTGCCCACTGCGGGTCGTCGGGGTCCTCGGGGAGGTCCAATACTTCACTGGCACCGAGTGCGGCGAGAAACAGGTAACCCTGTGAAGGTGCGGCAATCGACCACACGCGATGACCGTAGACCGACAACGACAGTGGGGTAACCCATTCGGCACCTGCGGACTCCAAGTCATGTCGTGAGTACACGCCCTTTCCGAGTGCCAGAAGGCCTTCGCCAAACTCTCCGAGGTAAAACGCCGCCGTACCGCCGGTGGAGATTGCGCGCAACGTTCGGCCGACGCCTTCACGGCGTACGTTGGCGCCGGCATTCGTTGCCTGGGCCTTGAGCTCGGAGAAATTCGGGGCGAATTGTTGCTTCATCAACGAGAGTGAGCCGACGAGCAAGGGAGACGCAGCAAAACCTTCTTCTGCGAGACGGATTGCAGGAGCAAACACCGTCGCAAGGGGGAGTGTGCCGAATCGTTCGTGGAGTGCAACCAAGCCGGCCACGGCTCCGGGCACGGTTGCGGTACGTAGATCGCCATGGAACGGCATTTCGCGGTGACCTTCACTGCGAAGTTGTTCGGCACTGACACCAGAACCGGCGCGACCCGCAGCATCCAGCGCATGAACTTGGCCATTCACGTGCACGAGCGCGAAGAGATCTCCGCCGAGTCCGCAGAGGTGCGGAGCTACGACGGCCATGGCAGCACACGTGGCGATGGCGGCATCGGCCGCATTGCCACCCAGCGCAAGTATGTGGGCGCCGGCTTGCGTTGCGGCGCCATCGGCACTGGCGACCATGCCGAAGCGTGAGTGGGCGCCGGACGTCATCGTGAGTGAATGGTTGCCGATGTCACGCGATTCCGTCGACCGCGTATCGAACGCCGAGTTGTCGGCGGATCTCGTCCATCGTGCGCGCGTACGACATGGTCTCGGAATGAGTGAGTCGGGGGCTTTCGATGAATCCCTGATCGATACAACGATGCACTTCGGGAACTTGGTGGCGAAGTCCCTGGCCGAGTTCGTCGTGTCGGTAGTAGCGCTCGGCTTCGCCGTGGATCTGCACTCGGAATCCGGGAGGTCTGTGCATGCGTGACTCCACATGGATGACTCCGCGTTCACCGGTGATGGTGGCGATGCACGGCGTCTCGTGTTGGGTGGTGCTTCGCAACGTTGCAGTAGCACCCGATTTGTAGCCGAGGGTGTACGTGGCGTCGACATCGACGCCCTGATCGTTCAGCACACCGTGTGCGACGACGGTGTCGTGGTCACCAAGTACGAAGCGCGCAAAATGCAGACAATAGATTCCGAGATCCAGCAGTGCGCCTCCGCCGAGCGCGGGATCATTCAGGCGATGTGCCTTCTGCGTTGGTGCAACGAATCCGATGTCTGCGGCGACATGCGTGATGTGACCGAGTGGCTGTGTTGCCAACACTTCTCCGAGCGACACGTACACCGGGAGAAAACGACTCCAAATCGCTTCCATGATGAACCGACCCTCGTGTCTTGCGGTTGCGACCATTGATTCGGCTTCGATGGAGTTGAGCGCGAACGGTTTCTCGCACAGCACGTGTTTGCCGGAACGCAAGAACAATTCCGAGTCGCCGCGGTGTCGGGAGTTTGGTGTGGCCACGTACACGATGTCCACGTTCGGATCAGATGCAAGTGCTTCGTAACTGGAGTGGGCATGTGGAATGTTTCGTTGTGTCGCGAATGCCCGTGCGGTGTCGCCACTACGCGAGCACACGGCAACGACGTCGGTGTCGGGGAGTTGCCTTAGTCCGTCGACGAAGTCGCTCGCGATGCGACCGGTTCCAGCGATACCCCAGCGATATGTCATCCCCCCAGCCTTGCCGAACATGGTGCCCAATCCACAAGTCGGCGATGAGTGGCCTGGGTCGACGGAGATTCGAGAGATCCGGAGCCTGTATCCGTTGTTAGTGCAACGATGAACGCCAGGGAACCCGATCTGGCCATCTGCCGATGCCGCCCTGTTCGAGTTTCATTCCGCTGAGCTCGCGAGAGGTGTGTTGCGATCGCCAGATGAGCATGCGTTGAGCCAGCGGTAGTACACGTTCTGCATCGTGAATTGGAGTTCGCCATGTGGAGTCGGTTGCGAGATCGAATGCGAGCCAGTCGCCGTTGCCGAATTGCACGTACGCGCTGGACGCATCTCGTTGGACGCACAGGTGTTGGCGCTCGAGGCGACGGTCGTGCGGCCAGTTGATGGCAGCACCATCCGACTCATCGGTGATGTACAACTGCCGCCAGTCGTACTCCCATGTCGCTGCATCACGCCAATCCGTTGGAGTGATGCCATCGAGCCACGGCAGCAACGAGCGCCCGTCGCATTGGGCGGGGATTGGCGCACCTATCAATTCACACAACGTGGGAAGAATGTCGACGTTCTCCGTGAATGCGTCGACGATACGTCCGTGACCGGAGTCGAGGTGCGGCGCTCGCACCATTCCGACGATGTGGTAACTCTGTTCGAAGAAACCAACTTTTTCCCGTAGGCCGTGGTCGCCGAGCTGCTCTCCATGATCGGCAGTGATTACTACGACGGTGTCGTTCCATTCGCCGCGCTCTCGTAGGGCGGAGAAGATTCTCCCGAGGTGGTAATCCACCTCGCTGATCATTCCGTAGTACTGCGCACGCATGCGGCGCATTCCTGCCTCGGTTTTGGGAGCCTTTGTGTCGGGCAATTGCATGACGGCTTCGTGAAAGCCATGGCGATCATCACTTGGTGTGATGGGGAGGTCGACATCGGCAGGGTCGTATTCGCGTGCCCACTTACCGGCGGCGGTGTAAGGCGGATGCGGACGAAGATACGAGAGATGTGCGAACCACGGCGAGTGATCGGGGTTGTGTCTCGTCTGCCGAGTCGATGGCGCGTGTGAGGCGTGCCACGACAGAAAGTTGTCGGTGAGGAACGAGGTGATGCTGAGCGACTCGTCACGTTCCGGCTCGGTGGTAAGCGCTGTGACATGGTCTGCAATCACGTGACCGTGTTCTCGCAGGTGGGTGAGCCATGGCGTGTAGGGCTCGCTGAGGTCGAGCAGCCAGTCGAAACCCGGCAGGACTCCCTGATAGGTGGAGAGGCGAGGGTCGTCGGCGTGATGGGTAACTCGTGGATCGACACCTTGGTCGGTGTATCCGAAGAGCGCGGGTGCATAACCACGGCGTCGCGCGACTCGCGCGATGTTGTCAAAGGAGTCGTTCAGCGGCGAGCCGTTGAAGCACACACGGTGATTCATGAGGTACGTGCCGGTGTACAAGCTGGCTCGGCCCGGCGAACATGGCGCCGCTTGGCTGTAGTGGCGCGAGAGCACCGTTGCTTCCTTCGCGAATGCATCCAGGTGTGGTGTGCGCACCACTCGATGACCGTGAAGCGACAAGCAGTCACCCCTGAACTGATCCAAGGTGATCAACAGGACGTTCGGTTGCACGTCCACCATGTTGTCAGGAATTACTGCGTGCCGAGGGCTGCACGATCTTCGCGAACCGGATCACGCCACGTCTTGCCCTCGGGCTCCACGATCACGCGGTGCAACGCGCCAGCGGTGAAGGCGAACGGCGCGTGTTCTTCGGCAATGACGGAATGTCCACGCAGGTAACCGACGGTGAACCCGGCAGTGCCGTAGAAGAACGGCACCGTCATGGGAATCTCTGCGGCGCCAACCGGGAGGTCGTCGTAGTACAACTCCACGTTGCCCTTGAAGCGTGCGGTCATGGTGAACTCCACCACCAAGCGGTGGGCACCGGCGGGGACGGCCACGTTTGCTGCAGCGACGAAACGCTGCAACCCGAGGAAATTGTGAACGTAGTGCAATCGGTTGTCGCGCACGTACACCGCGTATCCGGCGGACGCCGAACCATGTGCACAGATCGCACCGTTCACGTTGCCGGGCGAATCCACCTCGGCGATGATGCGGAACCCACGATTGTGCAAGTTGGGTGCGACGGCGCGAGGCAGGGACCCGATGCCGGGACGATATTCGTATCGCTCGCGTCGATGGCGACGGTCGCCGAATTTGCCGGGCTGATTGTTGAGTGGCAGCACGCGATGAGCTTCGGCCTCGCGCCACCACAACCGGATCATCTCCTGCAACTTTTCCGGGTGCTCCGCGGCAACGTTGCGGGACTCGGATCGATCGTTCTCGATGTGGTACAGCTCCCAAGCATCCTTGTCGAACGGCAAGTGGGGATCGGATCCGTCGTAGGCGATTCCGGCGACGGGGTGGAACACCACGGCCTTCCAACCGTCGTGGTACAACGCACGCGAACCCATCATTTCGAAATACTGCGTGAGATGCTTGCTGGGGACGTCGGACTTGGCGAGAGTATGGGCGAAACTCACGCCCTCGATCGCTGATTGCTTGACGCCGGCGATCTCGCTCGGTGGGGTGATCTTCAGAACGTCCAAGAGAGTCGGCATGAGATCGACGGCGTGCGCGTATTGGTGACGCACTTCGCCGCGTGCCGGAATCCCTTTCGGCCAGTGCACGATGAGCGGATCGGTGACACCACCCTCGTGGGTTTCGCGCTTCCAGCGTTTGAACGGCGTGTTGCCCGCCCAGGCCCAACCCCACGGATAGTGGTTGTGCGCATCGGGAGTTCCGAGCAGGTCGATGCGCTTCAAGTTCTCCTCGAGACTCTCGGGAACGAAGTTGAAGAAGAACACTTCGTTGTACGAACCTTTCGGTCCGCCTTCAGCCGATGCACCGTTGTCGCTCATCACCACGAAGATGGTGTTGTCGAATTCGCCGAGCGACTTCACGTGCTCGACGATGCGTCCGACCTGTGCATCGGTGTGCGTGAGGAATCCTGCGTACACCTCCATCATTCGTGAGTACAAGCGACGTTCGTCGGCGCTGAGGGAGTCCCATGCAGGCACCCAGTGCGGGCGTTCGCTCAGTTCAGTTCCAGCGGGAATGAGACCCGACGCAAGTTGCCGGGCGAACACCTCCGCGCGCCACTCATCCCAGCCCTTGTCGAATTGGTTGCGGTACGGCTCGATGAATTCCTTCGGTGCTTGGTGTGGCGCGTGGCAGGCACCGGGAGCAAACCACAAGAAGAATGGTTTGGTTGGATGAGCTGCGCGCGCATCGTTGATGAAGAGCACCGCCTTGTCGGCCATGTCCTCGGTGAGGTGGTATCCCTCTTCTGGAGTGCGAGGTGGTTCGACTTCGTGATTGTCGTACACCAAGTCGGGGTGGTACTGATCGGTTTCGCCGCCGAGAAAGCCGTAGAAGCGTTCGAAGCCACGACCAAGCGGCCATCGACCGCGCGGCGCACCCATCTGATGTTCGTGCGGCGGAGTGAGATGCCACTTGCCAACGGCGAACGTGGAGTAACCGTTGCGTACGAGGATCTCGGAGATCATTCCGTCTTCGTGCGACATCAACGCGTTGTAGCCGGGAAATCCCGAACTGATGTCGGCAACGCGACCCATACCCGCAGTGTGATGATTCCGACCGGTGAGGAGGGCGGCGCGCGTTGGCGAGCACAAGGCCGTGGTGTGGTAATTGCTATAGCGCAGTCCTCCCGCAGCCAACTGATCGAAGGTTGGAGTGCGGATGTCGCTGCCGTAACAACCGAATTGGGCAAAGCCCACGTCATCGAGCAGTACCACCACGATGTTGGGTGAACCCGCCGGAGCAACCTCGAGTTCGGGCCACCACGGCGTGGAATCGTCGAACGTGTTGCCGATGGTGCCGCCGAACGTGGGGCGAGTGGTTTGAGCCATGGCGGCAACGGTAGTGAAAAGTGCGAGGGGAGTCGTTACGCCACTACCTTTGAGGGTCTACAAGCGACAGGGGGAATACGGCATGAGCCGCATCGTGAAAGCAGCGCTATTGCAGACCGACTGGCCCGGCAGCAAGGACAAGATGATCGACAAGCACGAGGCAGCTGCCCGTGACGCCGCCAAGCAAGGCGCTCAGATCATGTGCTTCCAAGAGTTGTTTTATGGACCGTATTTCTGTCAGGTGCAGGATGCGAAGTACTACGACTACACCGAGTACATCCCCGATGGTCCAACCACCAAACGATTCCAAAGCATCGCCAAGGAATTGGGAATGGTGCTGGTGCTACCGATGTACGAAATCGTGCAGCCGGGCCTGTACTACAACACCGCAGCAGTGATCGACGCCGACGGTCGTTACCTGGGCAAGTACCGCAAACAACACATTCCGCAAGTAAAGGGTTTCTGGGAGAAGTTCTACTTCACCCCCGGCACCGATGGCTATCCAGTGTTTGAAACCGCCGTTGGAAAAGTTGGCGTGTACATCTGTTACGACCGACACTTCCCTGAGGGATGGCGTGCGCTCGGACTCAACGGTGCCGAAATCGTGTTCAATCCGTCGGCCACCAGCCGTGGCTTGTCGGAATACATCTGGCGTCTCGAGCAGCCTGCTTCGGCCGTCGCCAACATGTACTACGTCGGTGCCATCAACCGAGTCGGCATCGAGAGCGAGTACGGCGACGACGACTTCTACGGCCAGAGCTACTTCGTGGACCCAGAAGGCAAGTTCGTCGGAGAAGTAGGCGACCCGTACAAGCCCGAGCTCATCGTGCGCGATCTGGATATGGACAAGATCAAGATGGTGCGCGACCGCTGGGCGTTCTACCGCGATCGTCGCCCTGACGCGTATCCGGAACTCGTTCGTCGATAAGGAGACACCAATGGCCCGCACACTCATCAAGAACGGCACCGTCATCAGCCCCACGGGGCGTCACGAGCAAGACGTATTGATCGACGGCGAGATCATCGTCGCGCTGTACGCCCGTGGTCAGGCCGACGCCATGGGTGTCACCGCCGACAAGGTGATCGATGCCAAGGGTAAATACGTGGTGCCCGGCGGTATCGACGTGCACACGCACATGGAGCTGCCGTTCGGTGGCACTGCCGCGGTCGACACGTTCGAGACCGGCACCATCGCCGCTGCCTGGGGTGGTGTCACCACCATCGTGGACATGGCGTTGCAGCGTTACAACGAGAACGTGCAATTGGGCTTGGCGGAATGGCACCGAAAAGCCGGTGGAAACTGCGCGGTCGATTACGCCTTCCACCAAATCATCGGTGGAATCGACGAGCAGGCGCTGAAGGACATGACGTACCTCGTGGAGCACGAGGGAGTCACCAGCTTCAAGCTGTTCATGGCGTACCCGGGTGTGTTTTACAGCGACGACGGCCAGATTTTGCGCGCCATGCAGACGGCTGCCGAAAACGGCGCAATGATCATGATGCACGCGGAAAACGGAATCGCCATCGACGTGCTGGTTCAGCAGTACTTGGCGCGCGGTGAAACCGATCCGAAGTACCACTCGTACTCGCGTCCGAGCCTGCTCGAAGGCGAGGCAACGCACCGCGCAATCGTGCTCTCGAAGGTTGCCGGCAACGTGCCGTTGTACATCGTGCACATGTCGGCATCTGATGCCCTCAACGAAGTTGCCGCAGCGCAACACGAGGGCCTCAACGTCTTTGCCGAGACTTGCCCGCAGTACCTCTACATGACGTTGGAGGATCACCTCGCTCGACCCGGATTCGAGGGCGCCAAGTTCGTGTGCTCACCTCCGATTCGATCCAAGCACGATCACCATGATCACCACGCCGACCTGTGGAAGGGTCTGCGCATGAACGAGTTGGCGATCGTGTCCACCGATCACTGCCCGTTCTGCATGAAGGACCAGAAGGAACTGGGTCGCGGCAACTTCTCCAAGATTCCGAATGGCATGGGTGGCGTCGAGCACCGCATGGAGTTGATTTACCAGGGCGTCGTGCTCGGGGAGATCTCACTCGAGCGTTGGGTGGAGACGTGCTCCACCACACCTGCGCGAATGTTCGGCATGTATCCGCAGAAGGGCATCATTGCTCCCGGATCGGACGCCGACATCCTGGTGTGGGATCCGACCAAGAAGACCAAGATCGGTATCAACGACAAGCACCACATGAACATGGACCACTCGTCGTGGGAAGGTACCGAAATCGACGGCAAGGTCGACACCGTATTGTCACGCGGCATGGTGGTGATCGAGAACGACAAGTTCCATGGCCGCAAAGGTCACGGCAAGTACATCAAGCGCGGCTTGAGCCAGTATCTGCACTAAATCAGCCAGATCAACGAAGTCAAAGGAGAACGACGTGAATCGCATCGGTCATTGGGTCAACAACAAGGTGGTGCTCGGCACCTCGGGACGCTCGGGCGTGGTATTCAACCCCGCAACGGGCGAGCAGCAGGCGGCGGTGGATCTTGCCAGCGTGGCCGAACTTGATGCGGTGGTCGCGGCTTCCAAGGCGGCACTTCCGGCGTGGCGTTCGACATCGTTGTCGCGTCGTGCCGAAGTCATGTTTCGTATGCGCGAGTTGGTGGATGCCAATCGCAAGGAAATTGCCAACATCGTGTCACTCGAACACGGCAAGGTTCCGGCAGATGCAATGGGCGAGTTGGCTCGCGGTCTGGAGAACATCGAGTTTGCATGCGGTATTCCTGCACTCCTGAAGGGTGGCTACTCCGAACAGGCCGCCGGCGGAGTCGACGTGTATTCCATTCGTCAACCGCTCGGCGTGGTCGCCGGAATCACCCCGTTCAATTTCCCTGCGATGGTGCCGATGTGGATGTTTGCCAACGCAATCATGTGCGGAAACACGTTCGTCTTGAAGCCCAGCGAGAAGGATCCATCGGCGTCGATGTTCATCGCCGACTTGCTCCGTCAAGCAGGACTTCCCGACGGAGTGTTCAACGTGGTGCACGGCGACAAAGTGGCCGTGGATCGTCTGTTGGAGCACCCGGACATCGCCGCAGTTTCGTTCGTCGGTTCGACGCCGATTGCCAAGTACGTGTACGAAACCGGGACTCGAAACGGCAAGCGCGTCCAAGCACTCGGTGGTGCAAAGAACCACATGTTGGTGTTGCCGGATGCCGATCTCGACATGGCGGCCGATGCGGCAGTGAGTGCGGCATACGGTTCGGCTGGCGAGCGTTGCATGGCCGTGTCGGTCGTTGCCGCGGTGGACACGATTGCCGACAAATTGATCGAGAAGATCAAGACTCGCGTGCCGAACATCAAGGTTGGCCCGGGCACCGATCCTTCGGCAGAGATGGGTCCGCTCATCACCCGCGAACACCGCGACAAGGTGGCGGGTTACGTGCAGAACGCCGCGAAGGAAGGCGCAAAGGTGGTCATCGACGGAACCGCAAAGGCAAAGGATGCCGGATTCTTCCTCGACCCGAGCTTGATCGACGGAGCAAAGCCGGGGATGAAGTGCTACGACGAGGAGATCTTTGGTCCGGTCTTGGTGATCACGCGCGTGGAGGGCTACGAAGCTGGACTGAAGTTGATCAACGACAATCAATACGGCAATGGAACCGCCATCTTCACACGCGACGGTGGCGTGGCGCGACAGTTCCAGTTCGACGTGCAAGTGGGCATGGTGGGAATCAACGTGCCGATTCCCGTTCCGGTGTCGTACTACTCATTCGGTGGATGGAAAGCCAGCCTGTTCGGTGACCAACACATGTACGGTCCCGAGGGTGTCAACTTCTTCACGCGCGGCAAGGTAGTTACCTCGCGTTGGCCCGACCCCCGTACGTCGTCGGTCAACCTGGGCTTTCCGCAGAATCGATAGTCGACACCATGGACATCGGCGTCGTACTTCAGACCACTCCACCTGCCGCGCGGGTGATTGATCTTGCCAAGAAGGCGGAAATGTACGGCATGTCGCACGTGTGGACGTTCGACAGTCACATCCTGTGGGAAGAGCCCTACGTGATTTACAGCCAGATTTTGGCCCAGACCAACAACGTCATCGTTGGTCCGATGGTGACCAATCCGGCAACCCGAGACTGGACGGTCACCGCCAGCACCTACGCGACGCTCAACGAGATGTACGGCAATCGCACGGTGTGCGGCATCGGACGTGGCGACAGTGCCGTGCGGGTGACCAATGGCAAGCCCACCACGTTGGCCACGTTGCGGGAAAGCATTCACGTGATTCGCGAACTCGCCAACGGGCGCGGCGTGGAGTACAACGGATCCACCATTCGCTTCCCGTGGGCGAGCAAGAGTCGCTGTGAAGTGTGGGTGGCGGCATACGGCCCCAAGGCACTGCAGCTCACCGGCGAAGTCGGCGACGGATTCATCCTGCAGTTGGCCGACTTGTCCATTGCGGAGTGGACCATTGGCGCCGTCCGCAAAGCAGCCAAGGATGCCGGGCGTGATCCCAAGAGCGTGAAGATTTGTGTTGCCGCTCCCGCGTACGTGGGCACCGACGTGGCGCACATGCGCGACCAGTGCCGATGGTTCGGTGGCATGGTGGGCAATCACGTTGCCGACATCGTTGCTCGTTACGGAGAAAACTCCTCGGTTCCAAAGGCACTCACCGATTACATCAAGGGCCGCGAGGGATACGACTACAACGAGCACGGTCGTGCCGGCAACAGTCACACCACGTTCGTGCCCGACGAGATCGTCGATCGTTTCTGCATTCTCGGTGGACCGGACGAGCACGTTCGCCGGCTCAAGGAGCTGGAAGCGTTGGGCGTAGACCAGTTCGCCATCTATCTGCAGCACGACGGCAAGGACCAAACGCTGGAGGCGTACGGCGAACGAATCATGCCAGCCATCGCGGAGTTGGCTCGCGCCAAGCAATGACCCTGATCGTTCGTCGCGCTGCGTATCGAACGGCAATGTTTGCCCTTGCGCTGGGTTTGGTGGTGGTGATCTGGGAAACGTACAAAGCCGTCGGACCTACCGATGGCGGCAAGCTGCTCGGAGTTCGGATTCTTCCCCGAACCAGTGAATACGCCATGCCACACGTGTGGGACATGCTCTCGCGCTTCGGTCGGCCCGAGGTTCGCGGTTCGGACCGAACCGTCCTTGCGTCGGTGTTGGCGGGTGCGTGGTACTCGTTCCGCCTCAGTGTTGCGGGATTCGTGCTCGGCGGAGCAATCGGTGTCGGTCTTGCGGTCTTGATGGCACGTTTCAAGTTGGTCCAGCGCGGAGTTTTGCCGTATCTCGTGGTGTCACAGACGGTGCCGCTCATTGCGCTGGCACCGCTGGTGGTGAGCTGGGGTGGCAAGTTGGAAGTGGGTCCATTCGTATGGCCGCGTTGGCTGTCGGCGTCGATACTCGGGGCGTTCCTGGCGTTCTTTCCCGTTGCAGTCGGAACGTTGCGCGGTCTTGCCGCTGCGCCAGCAGCATCGGTGGAATTGATGCAGAGTTATGCGGCGTCGTGGTGGAAGACGCTCGTCAAGTTGAAGTTTCCAACGGCGGTTCCCTACATGGTTCCCGCATTCCGACTCGGTGCCTCGGCATCGGTCATCGGTGTGGTGGTGGCGGAGATTTCGACCGGCCTCAAGGGCGGTATCGGTCGCCTCATCATCGAATATGCCCGTGAGGCAACGGGCGACCCTGCCAAGGTGTACACCGCCATTTTTGGAGCTGCCGCCCTCGGGCTCACGATGGCTGGCGTCGTGGTGGCGGTTGACGTGTTCGTCATGCGAAATCGACCCAAGGAGAGCACCACGTGAGCGCAGTCAACATCAAGAACGTGAGCAAAGCGTTCAACGAGGGGAAAGCCAACCAAGTAGATGCGTTGCGCGACGTCAGCCTCGACGTGAAACAAGGCGAGTTCGTATCACTTATTGGACCCTCGGGTTGCGGCAAGTCCACGCTGTTGCGTCTGATCGCAAACCTCCTCGAGCCGACATCCGGCGAAGTGACCGTGAACGGGAAGACCGCCGTACAAGCGCGACTCGATCAGGACTACGGCATGGCCTTCCAGCAAGCCGGTCTCTTCGACTGGCGAACCGTACGCAAGAACATCGAGTTGCCGCTGGAGTTGAAGGGATGGGAGAAGGCGGATCGTCGCACCCGAGCCGATGAGATGCTGCAACTCGTACAACTGCCGGAATTCGGCGACCACTATCCATGGCAGTTGTCGGGCGGAATGCAGCAGCGCATTGCGATCGCTCGCGCGTTGGCTGCGCATCCGCCACTGCTGTTGATGGACGAGCCATTCGGTGCACTCGACGAGATGACCCGCGAATACATGCAGGGTGAGCTGTTGCGCATCTGTGCAGCCACCGGTACCACGGTGGTGTTCGTTACCCACTCGATTCCCGAGGCGGTGTACTTGTCGAATCGCGTGGTGGTGATGTCACCACGTCCGGGGCGAATCACCAAAGTGGTCGACGTGTCCCTCGGCGGCGATCGCAGTGAGGACACCCGAAATCGAACGGCTTTCTTCGAAGCCATCACCGCCGTTCGTGAGGGCCTGCGCGGCATGCATGCAGCACACGTGGGACTGGGCAACGACGACCGATGAAGTGGCTCGGCAAGGTTCTTCCCGCTGCCGTATTCGGCGCACTCTTCCTCGGTTTCTGGGAATGGGTGGTGCGCTTCTTCGACTTGAAGCCGTACTTTCTCACCGCACCATCTGCAATTGGTGAACAGTTCGTCAACAACTTCACGTTGATTCGTGGCGCTGCAACCGTTTCGGGAACCAACGCGTTGGTTGGTCTGGTGGCCGGCACCTTGCTTGGAGTCGCGATGAGTTTCGTGCTCAGTCGGTACAAGTTCCTCAACCAGATCATCACACCGCTGGCAGTGGCGCTCAACGCAGTGCCCATTTTCGTCTTGGTGGCAGTGCTCAACAACATGTACTCCATCACCAGCGAGGTGCCACGACGCATCATGGTGGCACTCGTGGTGTATTTCATCGTGCTGGTGAACGTGGCGCGGGGACTCACCCAGGTGTCGACCACCCATGTGGAGTTGATGCGCTCCTACGCCGCGAGCGACGTCGCCATCCTCCGCAAAGTACGTATCCCCAACGCCGTACCGTTCCTGTTCGTCTCGCTCAAGATTGCGGCACCTGCGGCCGTGATCACGGCCTTCGTCAGTGAGTACTTCGGGGGCTCGCAGAATGGCTTGGGGAGTCGCATTTCCAGCAACATTGCGAATTCCAAGAATGCCGCCGGCTGGGCCTACGTTTTGGGGGCCTGCCTGCTTGGGCTACTGTTCTATTCATTCTCCGTAGCAATGGAGAGCCTGAACCGCAAGGGACGGGCCAAGTAATACAACACAACACAACATCCGAATGTGCACATTCGGAAGGGGAGAGAAAACACATGAAGAAGCGTTCAGTACGGGTTGCCTTCGCCGGCATCGCCGCGCTGTCACTCTTCGTAGCCGCCTGTGGCGGAAGCGACGAGGCAGCCGACGAAGTCACCGAGGAAACCACTGCCGAAGCCACCGAAGAGGCCGCAGAAACCTGCACCACTCCGACACCGGTCAAGCTGCAATTGCAGTGGTTCATCCAGGCCCAGTTCGCCGGCTATTTCGCCGCGCAAGAACAGGGCTTCTATGCCGACCAGTGCCTCGATGTCACCATCGTCGAAGGTGGTGTCGACATCGTTCCGCAGACCGAATTGGCCAACGGCAACGTCGACTTCGCAATCTCGTGGGTGTCCAAGGCACTCGCCAGCCGCGAAGCAGGCGCCAACATCGTGAACATCGCTCAGGTGTTCCAGCGTTCGGGCACCTTGCAGGTGTCGTTCAAGGACAAGAACATCACCAAGCCGGAGGATTTCGCCGGCAAGAAGATCGGTAACTGGGGCTTCGGCAACGAGTTCGAAATCTTCGCAGCACTCACCAAGGCCGGACTCGATCCAGCCAAGGACGTCACCCTCGTGCAGCAGCAGTTCGACATGGTCGGTCTGCTCTCCGGTGACATCGATGCCGCCGAGGCCATGACCTACAACGAGTATGCACAAGTACTCGAAGCAGTGAACCCGGCAACCGGCGCGCTCTACACCGCGGACGACTTCAACGTCGTTTCGTACGAAGAGGTCGGCGTTGGAATGTTGCAGGATGCCATCTGGGCGTCGGGTGAGCGTCTCGCCAGCGATGCGGCCTATGCCGACACCGCGGTGAAGTTCGTTGCCGCATCGCTCCAGGGTTGGGCATTCTGCCGTGACAACGTCGAGGCATGTCGCGACATCGTGCTCTCGAAGGGCTCGAAGCTCGGCGCCAGCCACCAGTTGTGGCAGATGAACGAAGTCAACAAGTTGATCTGGCCGGCAGCCAACGGCGTTGGCTTCATCGACCAGGCTGCTTGGGACCGCACGGCGACCTTGTCGCAGGAGACCAAGAACCTCGAAGGTGGCACGGTGCTCACCAAGGCGCCAGACGCCGAGGCGTACACCAACGACATCGTGACGAAGGCACTCGACATCCTCGCGGGTCTCGGTGTTGACACGTCCGGTTCGTCGTATGCACCAATCGAAGTCACCCTCAACGAAGGTGGCAACTAAGCAAGTTGACGAATTGCAGCAGTAGTTGCTGCGAAAGTCGCACTCGAGGGTGCGGGTTGCGAAAGCAGCCCGCACCCTCGGTGTTTGTGGGCGAAGTCGTGACAGACTGCAGATCGTGAACGATGCCCGAGAGCATTGGGATACTGCGTACGGGACGAAGTCGGTCGATCGTCGATGTCGGCGCGGGGGCATCGCCGCTCGCCATGCGGCTGATCGCCGAAGGTTACGTCGACATCACGGTGGTGGACATTTCCCAGCGCGCCCTTGATGAGGCCCGCGATTCGTCACCGCAGTCGTCGGTGGTGGTGTGGGTATGTGCAGACGTGCGTTCATGGGAAGCCGGACGAACCTTCGACGTGTGGCACGATCGTGCCGTATTGCATTTTTTGACGGACCCTGCCGATCGATTGGCGTATGCGCAGCGGGTTCAACAATCGTTGAGCGACGACGGAATCCTCATCGTTTCATGTTTTGCCGAAGACGGACCAGAGACGTGCTCGGGCTTGCCGGTGACGCGCGCATCACATCAGCAACTCGAGGAACTGTTCGGTGATGGTTTTGCGGTGCTGGAAAAGTTCCGCGAAATTCACACCACCCCGTGGGGCAGTGGACAGCCGTTCAATTGGTTGGTGCTACGCCGCAACTCGGCGCAGGAGCGACGAGTGAGCAGGTGGCGTCAGCCGACGTAGTACTTGTCGGCGATGTTCAATGCCTCGTCGATGATGGCGAGACCCGTACGTAGGTCGGCCTCACTCGTGGTGCACGGTGGCACCACATGGATTCGATTGAAGTGGGTGAATGGCCACATGCCTTGTTGTTTGCAGAACGCGACGATTTCTGCCATCGGCTTGGCGTCGGCACCCGATGCGTTGAACGGCACGTACGGTGCACGAGTATCGCGGTTCTTGACGAGTTCGATCGCCCAGAACATTCCGAGGCCACGGACGTCGCCAACCGACGGATGCTTGTCCTTCAGGCGGTCAAGTTCGGGGGCGACGACGTTCTCGGCCATCTTGCGCACGTGCTCGAGCACCTTCTCTTCCTTGAAGATGTTGATCGATGCAACTGCGGCAGCGCAGGCGAGTGGATGACCCATGTAGGTGAGGCCACCCGGGTAAACGCGTTCCTTGAAGGAGTCGGCGATCTTCTGGCTGATGACCACGCCGCCGAGTGGTACGTATCCGGAGTTGACTCCCTTGGCAAAACAGATGAGATCCGGCGTGACATGCCACTTGTTCACGGCGAACCACTCGCCGCAACGGCCGAAGCCGGCCATCACTTCGTCGCACATCATGACGATGCCGTACTTGGTGCACAAGTCGCGGACGCCCTGCAGGTAGCCCTCTGGTGGAACCAGAATGCCGTTGGTGCCGACGACGGTCTCCATGCCGATCATTGCAACGGTGTGCGGGCCTTCCACCATCAGTACGTCTTCGAGGTGCTGGAGTGCACGCTCACACTCTTCTTTTTCGTTCGAGGAGTGGAATGCCGAGCGGTACGGGTACGGACCCCAGAACTTCACGGCGCCAGAAGCACCGGTTTCATTGGGCCAGCGACGCGGATCACCGGTGAGGGCAATGGCACCGGACGTGGAACCGTGGTACGAGCGGTACATCGTAAGGATCTTGTGGCGACCCGTGTGCAGTTTGGCGAGTCGAACCGCATTCTCGGCTGCTTCGGCACCACCGTTGGTGAAGAACACCATGTTCAAGTCGCCTGGTGCAACCTCGGCGATGAGTCGTGCGGCTTCCGAACGCATGTCGTTGGCGTGGAACGGTGCGATGGTGCACATCTTCGCTGCGTAATCCTGGATGGCTTGTACGAGCTTGGGGTGTTGGTGGCCGATGTTGACGTTCACCAGCTGACTGGAGAAGTCCAGGAACTTCTTGCCGTTGGAGTCCCAGAAGTACGAACCCTCGGCCTTGACGACGTCGACGGGATCAATCAGACCTTGTGCCGACCACGAATGAAACACGTGTTTTCGGTCGTCAAGATAGGCCTTGGTTTTCTCACTGGTCATGTGGAAAGCCTACTTAGCGTGGCGTTGCGCTACGGGTGCAAGCCACGCAGCTGGTGTGCGTCGGCGAGTGCCTTTACACCCAGGACCGAAGCTGCGCGGCGGTACGAGAGTTCGTGCTCCTGTGAGAACGCATGGAGCCGCTTGAACACCGAACGCATCGTCGACACCACCGAGGCATTGACTTCGTCCTCGTCCCACTGCAGGTGTGCGTAGTTCTGGCACTGTTCGAGGTACGAGCAGGTGACGCCACCTGCGTTGGCGTAGATGTCGGGCACCACGATGACGCCTCGATCATTCAAGATGTCGTCGGCGGCCGGAGTGAGGGGGCCGTTCGCACCTTCGATGACGTACTTTGCGGTAAGGGTCTTGGCTTCGCGTACGTCCACCGCGCCACCGAGTGCGCACGGCATGGCGATATCGGAGGGGAGTGCGAACACGTCGGTGGAGCGCTCCACGCCACGTGCGATGACTTCGCCCACACCTGCATCGACCACGCTGCCGACGCCGCGCTGGGTTGCGCGCACCAGCGCCGTGATGTCGAGGCCCTTCTCACTGGCAATGACGCCACCGACGTCGGAGATTCCTACGATGCGTGCTCCCCATCCAGCGGCAAGTTGTGCCGCCCACATGCCGACGTTGCCAAAGCCTTGAATCACGATTCGCTTGCCTTCCAGTGACGTGCCTCGTGCCTGGCAGACCAACGACGCAGCTTCCACCACGCCGCGTCCCGTTGCCGAGTCGCGTCCGAGTGATCCACCGAGTGCCAAGGGTTTACCGGTGACCACCCCGGGCACTGCGTGTCCGACGCCGATGGAGTACTGATCCATGACCCATGCCATCACTTGGGCGTTGGTGCCAACGTCGGGAGCGGGGACATCCTTGTCGGGACCCAGGAAGGCGAAGATCTCCGACACATAGCGACGGGTCACACGCTCCAACTCACGCGGGCTCAACGACTTTGGGTCGATGGCAATTCCGCCCTTGGCACCGCCAAGCGGGAGGTTCATGAGTGCGGTCTTGAGCGACATTGCGGCAGCCAGCGAAACCGTTTCGTCACGATTCACCGAAGGGTGATAGCGAAGACCGCCCTTGCCCGGTCCGCGGGTGATGTTGTGCTGCACGCGCCACCCGGTGAAGCGAACGCGGGTTCCGTCGTCACGCCGAATGGGAATCGACACCTCCAGCACTCGCCGCGGGGCGATGAGGTTCTCGATGACGCCGTCCTCGAGCTTCAGCCACTCGCCGGCCTCGCGCATGCGGTACTCCACCGAGGTGAGTGCCTGGTCGGCCGAGGGGTCTGTTGCTGTCATCGTTCTGCGTGGCTCCGTTGCCACTTGACAAAATGTTAGACGAACCAAAGAAAACATTCTGGAAACACTTCACACATGGGCGTGAAACTTTGGTGATTTAAGGTCGTCAGCGCTGAGCCAACGTCGTCTCTGCGCAATGATCCACTACGCGAACGGAGAGAGCAATGGACAGTGCAGGTTTGGTTTGGGTGTTGGTGTCGTCCGCACTCGTGTTGTTCATGACGCCTGGCTTGGCGTTTTTCTACGGGGGCATGGACCGACGTCGCAACGTCCTCAACATGCTGCTCATGAACTTCTACTGCGTTTTGGCGGTACCGGTGCTCTGGATGGTGCTCGGCTACTCGCTCGCACAGGTTCCATTCGAGAATGACTTCATCGGTGGCTTCGATTCGTTCTTGCTGAGCGACATCACGGCAGCCGGGGACGGCTCGACATTGGCAACGATCGCCTTCCTGGGGATGTTCGCTGCAATCACGCCCGCACTCATCTCGGGTGCCGTCGCAGGACGAATGAAGTTCAGCGCGTGGGCAATCTTCGTGCCGGTTTGGCTGTTCGTCGTGTACGTGCCGGTGTTCAAGTGGGTGTACGGCGGATGGTTGGGCCAGCGCGGTTCGCTGGACTTCGCCGGCGGCACTGCAATTCACGTGAACGCGGGAATTGCGGCACTCGCTGCGGTGCTGGTGCTCGGGAAACGCAGGGTCGACCCATCCCCACCGCATTCGATGCCTCTCGTGATGATCGGGACGGGAATTCTGTGGTTCGGCTGGTTTGGTTTCAACGCCGGCTCAGCCTTGGCCGCAACCGGACAAGCCGCCCAAGCATTCATGAACACCTTCCTCGCGGGAGCAGCTGCAGGTCTTGCGTGGATTCTCGTGGAGTGGATGCGAGATGGACGTCCGTCGAACCTTGGCGCAGCCTCCGGCATCGTTGCCGGACTCGTCGCAATCACACCTGCAGCCGGCTACGTGTCCGGTGGTGCTCCACTGGCGATTGGCGCAATTGCCGGGGCATTGTGCTGTTATGCGGTGCGACTGAAGAACAGGTTGGGATACGACGACGCGCTCGACGTGGTGGGAGTCCACTTCGTCGGTGGTCTCGTCGGGTCGTTGCTCATCGGATTCTTCGCCAACCCGTCGTTCTTCGAGGGCAGCTTCAGCGAAGGAATCTTCTATGGCGGGTCCGCCGATCTGCTCATCGAACAGGCATTGGCCAACGGAGTCGCCATCGTGTGGTCGTTCATCCTCACGTTCGTCATCATGAAAGTGCTGGCCGTAACGGTCGGAGTTCGAGCCGAAGAACAGGCCGAACTCACCGGATTGGACCTCGCGTTGCACTCAGAAACCGCATACCACGACTAATTCACCAGAACCGATAGGAGACCAACTTCATGAAACTGATTACCGCAATCATCAAGCCCTTCAAACTCGACGAGGTGAAGGATGCGCTCAAGGCCGCCAACGTGATGGGAATCACCGTGACCGAGGCTCGTGGTTTTGGTCGCCAGGGTGGCCATGTGGAGACGTACCGCGGCGCAGAGTACAAAGTGGATCTCATCCCCAAGGTGAGATTGGAGATGGTGGTGGATGACGCCGTCGCTGATCGAGTCGTGGAAGTGATCGTGAAGAGTGCCGGCACGGGCAAGATCGGCGACGGCAAGGTGTGGATCACCGACGTGTCACGCGTCGTACGCATCCGAACCGCTGAGGAAGGCCGAGACGCGATCTAGCGTCGAGGCCTGGTGGTGCGTCGAGACGCGATCTAGCGTCGAGGCCTGGTGGTGCGTCGAGACGCGATCTAGCGCTTGCGTCGTTCGCGACGAGCAGCTCGCTTGGCTTCCTGCTCGGCAGCGTCGGGCTTTGCCCGCGCCACCGGGGCAGTCGTCGGAATCTTGAAACGATCATCCTCGTTCACGAGGCGGCGAAAGCCACCGAGTGCCACCGAGTACTGCACGGCCATGAGGCGTACGGCGTCGAGCGTGAACTTTTCCATGGCGTCCGGAATGACGGTTTGCAAGTCTTCGTACGACGGATCGTCGCTGGCCTCGCCGAGGGTATCGACGAAGTACTCGGTGCATGGTTCGCTGAGCAATACGCCGGCATCGATGATGGCCTTGCGGGCCACCATGCCGGTGCGAATACTGGCAGCAAGTGTGCTGGCGTCGTCGTACGCTCCACGGCGCAAACCCACACCTCGAGCGAAGGGATCTCGCAACTGCTCGGGCAATGCGAGCGCCAGGGCAGTGAGCGAATCATCAGAAATCGTGTTGAAGACGGCGACGTATCGCCGTTCAACAAGGATCTGATCACGGGCAAGGTTCATGGGCACGATGAATCAACTCTTGACAATCAAGACGAGAAACGACGGGGCACTACCCCGTGGCAGTTCAGCTGATGGCTTTGACGTTGTGCGCTTCGACACCCTTGCGGCCTTGACCGAGTTCAAACTCGACCTGTTGGCCCGCAACGAGAGTGCGGCGCCCGGTGCCTTCGATGTTGGAGAAGTGCACGAAGACATCCTGCTCGCCATCGCGAGAGATGAATCCGAAACCCTTCTCGTCATTGAAGAACTTGACGGTACCGGTTGGCATGATTACTCATTTCTTTGTTTGCTATTGACGTATCGAGTGATATGTCGTACCTCCACACTACTGACGTGTGCGACGGTTTCCTAGCCCTTCTCTGCATTTTCTCTAGCGGGTGATCACCGCCTGCAACTCACGTACTCGAAGGTGGTGGGATGTACCCAACCGAAGGTCGGGCAGGCGGCCGGACGCACCAAGGTTGGTGCGCCAGGTCACCGACCACACCACATCCAATCGGGCGCGGAACATACCACTGTCACGCACCGAAGAGGGAACGGGATACTCGTACACGCAGTCGGTGGTGAGTACTCGTGAGATCAGCGGCGTCCACGGCACTCCGGGACCGTCGCACTCCACCACCTCGCCGCTGCCATCACCCGGATGAAACTCCAGCGACTGCGGCGTGGCGGTGGTGGTCATAGTGACTATGCCACGCGGCGTGGGCACTTGCGCCGTCACCGACACCGGCACCCACAAAGCGGGGTGCACCCAAAACCATGTGGGGGTTTTCACGACACCGCGGGTGGGTGGCGGCGAGAACGACTGATCCAAGAGCGGCACGCGCTCGCGCACCACGTCGCGTGACGACTCGGCGATGGTTTCGGTACTCACTTCCGGAACCCAGACCAGCAGTGAGGTCTCTTCCTTGGTGCATTCATGCAGCACCCATGTGGTGCCGTTCCATTCGCGTGTCGTGGCGCCGGTGCGACCACCAAGACCGTACGTGGGAATGGGCAAACTCCAGTCGCACTTGGTGAGCGAGTGTTGGGAGTTGTAGGAAATTCCGGCGAAGATATGGTCACCGTCGACTCCCGCTTCACTTGCGCGCACCGCCGGTACACGCGGTGCGGGCAACGGACCGATCAGCACCAGCGCAAGAATTACCCACAACGTCTTTGCCGACGGAAACGCCGCGCACCACACCCGGCGCATCAAGTTCATCGAGCGTGTCATACGTTGCAGAACTTTTCAGCGGGTGATCGGCGTTCGATTCGTCTCGACCACAGGCGCCACGTGTCGTCGTTGCGGGCCAGTACCCACTCCACGCGACGCGTCCACACCGTGGCGTCCAGGATGATGTCGCCGATCTCGGTGTCGGCCATGCTGGCATCGAAGAAGATCCGCGTGTCGTATTCACATGTGACGAGTCGAACCCGGTCGTTGCTCGATGCGGAAATGGACTCGATGCGCCACTCCAACGTGCCTTCGTTCGGTTTGGTGCGGAGTTGCTCGGCTGCGTAGTACGCGAGTGCATCGGCGAGCCGCGCGCGTTCGGGGGACTCGGGAGCAGTCGACAGTGAAACGTCGCAATTGCTCGGGCGGTGGAAGCACTTCGTCCAATCGGAAATGAGCTTCGTGAATCGCAGCTCCATTGCCGCAGCATCGAAGGTGCGATCGGTGTTGCCGACCATCTCCGGCGATGCCGAGGTGACTGTCGGTTCAGCATCGATTGCAGTGGCTGTTGCGTCGTTGGTGACCGTTACCGGATCGGATTCGGCTGGCTCACCTACGTCAAAACTGAGTTCCGTTGGGGAAGCGCAACCCGTGAGCAGCGCTATCGCAATGGATATGGCCATGTACCGCCGTGGACGACGCGACATGAGTGGCTCCTTGTCTGGGATAGTGGGTATTTTTCGGTACTCACCGGCACCGACTTGGAACCAGGAGTGACTTTGCCATAGGTGTGCACGCACGTGCGAAATCGTGCGTTGAATTTCCCGAGAACGTGCGTTCAAGGTCCGTCGGTAGAGTTCATAAACCCCAAAAATGCTCGAGCACCCCGATCTCCCTGCCGAACAGGCGCACATCGACCGCGCGTATACGGCCTTGGTCGACGCCCGTACGAGCGCGCTGGCGATCCGCAATCTCACCGAGGGCCAGCGAGGGGGCACCTTCCAGGAGCGATACGAGCGCAACTACTTCGACGAAAAGCTCGTCCAGATGTTGAACAACCTCGATATCGGGGATGCCGCCCTGGTGTTCGGGCGAATCGATCGAACACCCGATGCGGGTGGGGATCCGGAGGCATTCCACATCGGGCGACTCGCAGTGGCCGACGCCGACAGCAACCAGCTGATCATCGACTGGCGTGCTCCGGTTGCCGAGCCGTTTTATCGGGCGACCGGTCGCGACACCATGCAGTTGGTACGTCGTCGCCACTTCATGATGGACCGTCGCACATTGGTTGCCATCGAAGACGAGTTGTTCGGCGAGAATCACCTCGGCATTGGTCGAGACGAGGGACTCGAAACACCGAAGCTTCGTGGACAGAGCACGCTGCTTGCGGCGCTTTCCAAGGGACGCAGCGGACAGCTGGGCGACATCGTTGCCACCATTCAGGGAGAGCAGGACGTCATCATCCGAGCACCGAACAAGGGCGTGTTGGTCGTGCAAGGTGGCCCGGGAACCGGCAAGACGGTCGTGGCGCTGCATCGTGCCGCGTACCTGCTCTACACGTATCGCTTTCCACTCGCCGATCAAGGCGTCTTGGTAATCGGCCCAAACAGGGTGTTCCTTCGATACATCGAGCGAGTGTTGCCGTCGCTCGGGGAATCCGGCGTACGCGAGGCGGTACTTGCCGATCTGGTGAATGACGTTCGCTACGGGGCAATCGACTCGGCAGTGGCTCGTCGCGTGAAGGGTGACCTGCGCATGGTCGACGTACTGAAGCGAGCCATCCGTGCGCGCCAGCGGCCCTTGAAAGAGCAATTCGAGTTGCCCTTCGGTGGAAGCGTGCTGCGACTCGGCCCCACTGAAACCGCTCGAGTGGTGAAGGAAGCGCAGCGCCGCACCAAACGCCACAACGAGCTGTGTCGTGCAGTGGAAGGCGAGCTGGTATCGATGCTCATGCCGAGCATGCGCGATCAGGAATACACACTGGCTACCGCGCGGTCGCGATTGCGTGAGATTCCGGAGTTTCGCGTACTGGTGTTTCGCATCTGGCCGTCACTCGGGCCGGCAGAATTGTTGCGCGACCTGTTTGGTTCCAAGGCACTACTCAAGATCGCGGGTCGCGACATTCTCGATGATTCGGAAATCGATTCGCTGTACCGACCACGAGCAGAGTCGCTTGATGTTGCAACCTTCAGCGACGCCGATGTTGCGTTGCTCGACGAAGCCAGAAATTTGCTCGGCCCCAAGCCACGAAAAGGTGGAGTGGTGGAGGAGTCCGACGACATCGAGACCTACGGTCACATCGTGGTGGACGAGGTTCAGGACCTCACACCCATGCAGCTGCGCATGGTCGGAAGGCGCTCACTCAATGGCGCCATGACCGTGGTGGGTGACATTGCGCAAGCAACCGGACCGTTCGCTCCCGGCGACTGGAGTGATGTGCTCGCGTTGTTGCCCAAGAATCGCGACGCGAGTGTCGCAACGTTGTCGGTGGGTTATCGCATTCCGCGACAGATCATGGAGTTTGCCGGAAAGTTGTTGCCTACGGCGGCGCCACACCAGACACCACCCACGGCAGTGCGCGAAGGCGACGCCGAACCTCGAGTCGTGTCGAGTGCGACGTCGTCGTTGCTCACCGATGTCGTGAATGAGGCACGAACGCTGGTCGCCGACTTGTCCGATGGACGTGTGGGCATCGTGTGCCCCGATGCGCTGGTCGATGCGATCTCCGTCGCCCTTGCCGACGCCGGAGTGAACTTCGGTCGAGCCGGTGCGTCCGGGCTCGAAGCCTCGCTCACGGTGGTGCCGGTCAGCGTGGTGAAGGGACTGGAGATGGACGGCGTGGTGGTGGTGGAGCCCACCGACATCTACGAGTCGTCCGATGCCGGCCCGCGCGGTTTGTACGTGGCACTCACGCGATCGACGCAGCGGCTGGTGGTGGTGCACTCGCGTGCATTGCCGCACGAGCTGCGCGCGTAGCCACGCACACCATCAGACGCGTAGCCACGCGCACGAGTTCACGCGTCCGCGCGACGGTGTTGCTACGCGTCGAGGGAGGTCAGTGCCAACCTCAGGAACGATTTTGCTTTGTCGGCATCGGCTGGGCGATTGCGCTCCACCGAACTGCGAGCCAGTTCGATCACCCGACGAAGGTCGTAGGTGAGCTGGTCGGCAAGTTCGCCGTATTGCGCCACGATGAGTGGCTCGGCAAATGACCAGGCTTCGTTGATCCGGTCAAGATGCAGGCGAGCCTCGTCGCGGTCATTGTTGAACGTTGCACGGCTGAGTGCGGTCACTTCATCGCGCAGCACCTGGGCGAGTTCGTCGAGGCTGGCGGTGGAGAGATCGGTGGAAACCGCAGCTGCCTCGCTCGGCGACAAGGTGGTGGGAGGAGTGTCGAGCTCCACCACCTCGGTTGCACAACTGCTTGCAAGTGCAGCGATGCCGACCACGGCCACGATGAGGCGCATCGGACTCATAATGTGACGAGCAAGCGCGCACCGACGAATTCATCGAGAGTGGCGTCACGGTCCACCACATCGTGCACCGTAAGACGGGTGGAACCAGGGCGACGGTCGCGCAACGTGCACTGGCGACCCGGAATGATTTGGTGCAACTCCAATTGTTCGAGTGCGCCATCACGTTCTTCTACTTCCTCTGGAATACGCACCAGCGTGAATCGTGCTCCCACGGCAACTTGGCCGAGGGGAGTCACCGCCAGTCCCGATGTCGGGGAACCCGGAATGGGGTTTCCGTGCGGGCATGTGGACGGATTGCCGAGCAGACGTGCAAGACCCTGCTCGACGTCGTCGCTGATGACGTGTTCCCACTTGCATGCTTCGTGGTGGGCACGTGCCCAGGGAAGACCGATCACATCGGTGAGAAAACGTTCGGCCAGACGGTGGCGCCGCACGATTCGGTTGGCAAGTTCCTCACCGGTGGCACTGAGGGCGAGATGAGTGGAATCCACCTGCAGCAGCCCGGCGGCCTCCATGCGCTTGACCATCTCCGATACCGAGGCGCGTGACACGTTGAGGCGCTCGGCGAGGCGAGCTTGGATGATTTCTGCGTTGTCTTCCCGCATTTCGTAGATGCACTCGCAGTATTCCTCGAATGCTGGATGGTGTTCACCAGCCACGGGCATGGCGCTCAGCGTACCGAGAAGCACACCGAGTAGGTACTCTTCGGCGGTGGCCACGGAGTCGGTTCTCGAGCGTTTTTCACCTGCAGTTCGCGCATGGTTCGAAGCGTCGTTCCCGTCAGCAACTCCCGCACAAGCGGGAGGATTTGCGCACATTCTCTCCGGCGAGCACACGCTCATCTCTGCGCCGACCGGAAGTGGCAAGACGTTGGCGGCGTTCCTCGTGGCAATCGATCGCCTGGTGACACTCGAAGTCCAGGAGCCTTCGACGACGCGCGTGCTCTACGTATCGCCGCTTCGTGCACTTGCGTTCGACGTAGAGAAGAACTTGCGTGCACCGATCGTCGGCATTCGTCACGCGGCCGAACGTTTGGGAGTCTCGTTTCGTGAGCCGATTGTTGCCATGCGCACCGGCGACACCAGCGCACGTGATCGTCAACGAATGCTGAGAAATCCGCCCGACATCCTCATCACCACTCCCGAGAGTTTGTACCTCATGCTCACCTCGTCGGCGCGTACGACGCTGGCGAACGTCGACACGATCATCATCGACGAAATTCATGCGATGGCGGCCACGAAACGCGGCGCACACCTGGCACTGTCACTCGAACGACTCGAAGAACTCACGGTTCGTCGCCCACAACGCATCGGATTGTCGGCCACCCAGCGGCCGCTCGAGGAAGTGTCACGATTCCTCGGCGGATTTTCCGACGGCGTCCCGCGGCCCGTTGCAATCGTCGATGCCGGTGCACGCAAGACATTGGAAATCGAAGTGGTGGTTCCCGTGGAAGACATGGGGGAGTTGGGCAAGGTGACCCACGAGTTGCGAAGCGGTCCTGCATCCGCAGCCGCCGTCGAGCGCCGTACGAGCATCTGGCCGAGCATCACGCCGAGGATCCTGGAATTGGTGCAGCAACATCGCAGCACCATCATCTTTTGTAATGCACGACGCGGTGCCGAGCGTCTGGCCGCCCAGCTCAACGAGTTGGCATCGGACCTCGGCTTGGGTACCGCGGACTACGTGAAAGCGCACCATGGTTCGTTGGCACGCGAACAACGCATCGTCATCGAAGACCAGCTGAAGCAAGGGCAGCTGCGGGCCATCGTTGCAACCAGCAGTTTGGAATTGGGCATTGACATGGGTGCCGTCGACTTGGTCATTCAAGTGGAGTCACCTGGTGCCGTGAGCCGTGGTCTGCAGCGCATCGGTAGGGCCGGCCACAGCGTGGGCGAGGCCAGTCGTGGAAAGGTATTCCCGAAGCACCGGCATGACTTGCTCGAGGTAGCCGTTGTTGCAGAGCGAATGATGAATGCGGAAATCGAGTCCACGCGCTATTTGCGCAACCCACTCGACGTGCTCGCGCAACACGTCGTCGCGCATGTGGCGATGCACCCCGATTGCAGCGTCGACGCGCTCACCACGATGATTCGTCGTTGCGCAAACTTTGCGGAGTTGTCCGACGAAGTGCGCAACAACGTGCTCGACTTGTTGGCAGGTCGCTACCCGAGCGAAGAGTTCCGCGACTTGAAGCCACGCATCGTGTGGGATCGCATTGCCAACACGTTGCGTGCTCGCGACGGGTCACAGCGGCTCGCAGTCACCAATGGCGGCACCATCCCCGATCGTGGAATGTTCGGTGTGTTCCTCCCCGACGGCACACGCGTGGGTGAACTCGACGAAGAGATGGTGTACGAAACACGCCCGGGGGAAACCTTCGTACTTGGTGCATCAACATGGCGCATTGAAGACGTGTCGTTCGACCGCGTCATCGTGAATCCTGCTCCCGGCGAGCCGGGCAAGATGCCGTTTTGGCACGGCGATCGACTCGGGCGACCGTTGGAGCTGGGCCGTGCAGTCGGGGCGTTCTTGCGGACCATTCGTGACGTACAAACCTCCGGAGGGGCGGAGCACACGCTCACCTCGCAGCACTGCCTCGATCCGTTGGCAGCGCGCAATCTTCTGCAATACATCAACGAGCAAGTGGAGGCCACCGGCGCGTTGCCCGATGATCGCACCATCGTGATCGAGAGATTCCGCGACGAGATCGGCGACTGGCGAATATGCATCCACTCGCCCTTCGGTACTCCGGTTCATGCCCCATGGGCGATCGCCATCGAGCGGCGATTGCTGGAGCGGCTCGGTATCCCGATCGAAACCATGTGGGGAGACGATGGCATCGTGTTGCGGTTACCGGAGGCAGTCGACCGCATACCCGTGGAAGAACTCTTGATCGATCCCGACGACATCACCGATGCGCTGGTTGCGGCAGTCCCGCAAACCGCGTTGTTCGCAGCGCGATTCCGTGAGTGCGCTGCGCGTGCCTTGTTGTTGCCTCGTCGTCGACCCGACCAGCGGACACCGTTGTGGCAACAGCGTCAACGAGCCGCCGATCTCCTGGCGGTAGCCGCGAAGTACCCGACGTTTCCGATCTTGTTGGAAACCAGTCGTGAGTGTTTGCAGGACGTGTTCGACGTGCCCGCCTTGCGGGACGTTCTCATGCAGTTGCGTTCACGATCCATTCGGTTGATCAGTGTTGACACCCAGAAAGCCTCACCGTTTGCGCAGAGTCTGCTCTTCAACTGGATTGCTGCATACATGTATGAAGGCGATGCTCCGTTGGCCGAGCGTCGAGCGGCCGCCCTGGCGCTCGATCGAGATTTGCTCAACGACCTCCTTGGTTCGGAAGAGTTGCGCGAACTGCTCGACGGCGAAGTGTTGGCGGACATCGAACTCGAATTGCAGCACGTCGCCGAGTCGCGTCGCGCACGAACATGCGACGAGGTTCACGACGTGCTGCGTCGCGTCGGTGACCTCACCATGGATGAGCTGTCGCTGCGCTGTGACGGCAATGTCGCGGAATGGACCACCGAATTGGTGGGGCAACGACGCGTCATCGAAGTAGTCGTGGCCGGCGAGCGACGGTTCGTTGCCGCTGAGGACGCCGGCCGTTATCGCGACGCCCTTGGTTGTGCCTTGCCACTCGGATTGCCGCAGGCATTCACCGAGCCGGTGGATTCGCCACTGTTGGAGCTCGTGGCGAGGTATGCGCGAACCCATGCGCCATTCGTAGCGCGTGACGTGGCGCAGCGATTCGGAACGGCCGTGGACCGTGTCGTCGTGGTGCTTGCACAACTCGAAGCAGCACACCGAGTGGTGCGCGGAGAGTTTCGACCCTTCGGCACCGAGCGTGAGTGGTGCGACACCGAGGTGTTGCGCCTTGTGCGCCGCAGATCACTTGCCAAGTTGCGAAAAGAAGTCGAACCGGTGGACCAGCAGACGTTCGCCCGTTTTCTTGCCGAGTGGCACGGCGTCACGGCGCCAACGCATGGTGCCGATGCACTCGGAGAAGTGCTGTCGACCTTGTCGGGTTCGGCACTCGTGGCGTCCACGTTGGAAACGGACGTGCTTCCATTGCGTGTACGTGGTTATCGGGCATCGATGTTGGACGAGTTGTGCACCAGCGGCGAAGTGGTGTGGGTTGGTGCAGGTTCACTCGGCGGCAACGACGGACGAATCCGCTTGTTCTTCGCCGATCAGCTCGGTTCCCTTCTTCCTGCACTGGAACCACTCGAAGCACCGCAGGGCGGTGTGCACGACCAGATTCGCGCTGCGCTCGCACAGCGTGGTGCGTGCTTTTGGAGCCAGCTCCGTGCCGGTGTACGCGGCGCAACGGATGCGGAATTGCTCGCTGCGCTCTGGGACCTGGTGTGGTCGGGCGAAGTAACCAACGACTCCCTCGCAGCGCTGCGTGCAGTGTTGCTTGGCGCACAAAGCGGAAAGAGCGCACGAGCACTTCCAACGACAGGTGCCAGTCGACGTGCTGCGGCGCGTTTGGTGCGCCCACGACATATACGTGGTGGTAACTCGAGTCGAGTTGGTCCACCGTCGGCCCAGGGACGATGGAGTCTGGTCTCTCAGTTGGTGGAACAACAGTCCACTGCCACCCAAGCACTGCACGCAGTGGCAATGCAACTCCTGGAGCGTCACGGCGTGGTGACTCGCGAAGCGGTGCTGGCAGAGCATGTGCGCGGTGGTTTCGCTGGCGTCTATGGGGTGCTGAAGGCTTTGGAGGAGCGCGGCGCAGTTCGTCGCGGATATTTCGTCGACGGCTTGGGTGCCGCCCAATTCGCAGTGCCCGGCGCAGTGGATCGTTTGCGGGCCTGCAAAGACCCGAACCTGGCGACCGAGCAAGGACCCGGCACCGTGGTGGTGCTTGCAGCCACGGATCCCGCACAGCCGTATGGGGCGAGTCTTGATTGGCCGGCGACGAGCGGCCGACCCACGCGAAGTGCCGGCGCATTGGTCTTGCTCGAGGAGGGCGAGGTGCTCGGCTGGTACGACGTGCGCAGTCACCACTTGGTCACGTTTGCCCGAACCTTTGAGCACGATGGTGTTTCCGTGTTGGCGGATGCACTCGGCAGCTTGGTAAAGGATGGACGTACGAAGAGTGTCGAGGTGCGAAAAATCAACGGCACGGCGTGTGACGACGCGGCGCCAACCACGGTGCAGGTGGTAGCGATGCTCGAACAGCATCGATTCGTGCGCGGCTATCGCGGGTTGGTGCTTCGCGACTGAACATTGGCGCCGAAAAACGGCGGTTTGATGTCGAGTTATTGCGGTTCGATGCCGCGTAGTCCGGCCCACGCGAGATTCGCGAGTTGTGAGCCAACGCGTGTGGGGTCGAACGTTTCGCCACTGGCGATGAGATAGCGACTGACGCCCTCGGACATTCCCACGAGTGCATACGCCAACCGTCGCTGGTGTTCGCGATCGAGTCCTGCGTCGATCAGTGGCGCAATGGCTTCGGTCACGAGACGCTCCACGTTGCGGACTGCGGTGGCAAACTCTTCGTCGTTGCGCGAACCACTTCCGAACAACACCACGAAGGCATCCTGATTGGCCGACATCCACTCGAAGTAGGCGATGATGCCACGCTCGGTTTGTGTGCGACCGTCCGGTGCGTTGGCAGTGGCGTCACCGATTGCTTGGAGCATGTTTGCCGCCAAGTCGTCGATGAGCGCAAGGTACAAGGCACGTTTGGAGTCGAAGTGTTGGTACAACACGGGCTTGGTGACCCCGCCCGCTTCCGCGATGTCGTCCATTGACGTGGTGTGGTACCCCTTTTCCGCAAACTCGTGTCGCGCAACCGTAAGTATGAGCGAGCGTCGTTCGGCGGCAGGAAGTCGCAGACTCACGATGTCGGCTTGTGCTCGCCGGACACGACCTGTGGTTGTTGGTTTGCGGCTGCCTGCTGATCTTCACGGCGTGCTGCGCGAATGCCATAGGTAATCACGATCGCGGGAGCCAGGATGATGGAACCCACCACCAACGCCACGCCACTCACGAAGTGCATCGCTGTCGTGAACGACGTCCACAGTCCACCGAAGAATGCCGCCACGGAAACTGCGTACAACCCGTAACCCGTTCGCGACGCGACCTTGTTCCAGCGATCGATCCGGTTTCGTCGCGCGACGACCGGGTCGAAGTCGTTTTCGGAATGCAACTGTGCGGAGTCCATGAGACAAAAATCAATCTAGGCTGAGGTTCTATCAACAGCGAATCAGTGGCGTCTTCTGTGGCTAGTGACACGGCAAAAGCGGGCAGCGATGCGGCCATTCTGCTCAGCGGCGTGGTGGTGGCACTCGGTGGGTTTCCTGCGCTGGCCGGAGTCGATCTGGCGGTGCGCAGCGGCGAGCTCGTTGCCTTGCGCGGTGCGAACGGCACCGGTAAGTCGACGCTCCTTCGATTGTGTGCAGGCTTGACGCCGCTCACGCGCGGAAGCGCACGCGTGTTGGGCGTCGACGTGGCAACACGGCGCGACACCGTACGGTCGTTGGTCGGACTGCTCGGACACGACAACGGTTTGTATTCCGACCTCACCGCACGAGAGAACGTTCAGTTCGTTGCGCATCTCGTGGGAGCCGGCACTTCCGATGTGGACGCCGCGCTCGATCGACTTGGTGTCGATGCACGAGTTGCTGCGACTCGCGCCGGTGCGTTGTCGGCAGGGCAGCGTCGTCGTACGGCCTTGGCTTCGTTGGTGGTGCGACGAGCGCAACTGTGGCTGTTGGACGAACCACACGCGGGTCTGGATAGTGCAGCACGAAGCGAACTGGACGGCATCCTGCGCGAGGCCACTCGTAGCGGTGCCACCGTTGTGTACACCACGCACGAGTCGGATGCCCTCGGCGCAACCGTTCCGCGCACGATCACGCTGACGAGCGGAGTCGTTGCACGCGACGTCATGGAGCACTCACGATGAACACGGTGCTGGCCATCGCCAGGAAGGATCTCACCATTGAATGGCGGACCCGCACATTGTTGGCTCGTGTCGTGCCGTTTGCATTGCTGGTGTTGGTCTTGTTCGCCGTGGCACTCGACAGCGAGCCGCTCATTCTGCGTGCTGCTGCGGGTCTCGTATGGCTGGCCATGCTCTTTGCAACAATGTTGCTGGTGCAGCGGTCATTCGACCTGGAGACTGCCGATTCGGCACTCGACGCACTCCTTGGTTTCGTTTCGTCATCGTCGAAGGTGTTCTTTGGCAAGGCACTTTCCTTGTTTGTGCAACTGTTCTCGCTTGCCGTGGTGCTCGTGTGCGCGGCGGTGGTGTTGTACGGGGCACGTGTCGAGGGCGGCGGCGTGGTGCTGTTGGTCACGGTGCTGCTCACGGCGACCGTGGGGCTGGCTCTCGTCGGTACTCTCTATGGCGTTGTGGTTGCCAACATGAACGGTCGCGACTCCTTGTTGCCGTTGCTCGCCCTGCCGGTGCTCGCACCCTTGCTGATCGGCGCAACACGGGCCACCGAAGCGGCGTTTGGCAGCGACACGATCGATGTATCCAACGGTTGGGCTTGGGCGGCACTCTTGGCGGTGTATGCGGTGGTCTTCGGTTCGGCGGGAGCTGCGGCGTTTGCGCCGTTGGCGCAGGGTGATTCGTGACATGACCACGGGTACCGCAGCCACCCGAGTGCTCGGCGTGCTCGCCATCATCACGACCGCATGGGTGGTCGTGAGTGCCTTTTTCCTCACGCCGGCCGACGTGGTGCAGGGCGACTCGGTGCGCATCATGTACGCACACGTACCTACGGCATGGATTGCCTACCTTGCATTCGTTACCACTGCGGTGGCGTCGGGTTTTTCGTTGGTTCGCAAACACCGCACCCTTGGATTCGATCGTGTTGCAGGGGCATCGGCCGAGGTTGGCGTGTTGTTCATGGCGATGACCTTGGTCACCGGCAGTTTGTGGGGACGCATTACATGGGGAACGTTTTGGCAGTGGGATCCGCGCCTGACCACCACCCTGTTTCTCTTCGTCACCTACGTTGGATATCTCGCAATCCGACGAGTAGACGTCGATCCCGTGCGACGCGCGCGACGGAGCTCGGTGATTGCACTGTTGGCGGTGTTGGAGATTCCACTCGTTCATTTTTCCGTGGTGTTGTGGCGTTCCTTGCACCAGGAGGCCAGCGTCTTGAACACCGACGGAGACGTTCGGCTGGATGGTCTCATGCTCTTCACGCTGTTTTCGGGTGTGGTGGCATTCACCTTGATGTTCGTTTGGCTCGTGATGCATCGTCAGCGGCTCACTGCGTTGAGCGATTTGGAGCGAGTGGTCGGTTTGGACGCGGCAATCAGCGCACGTCGTGCCGAAGGTGTGAGCGGGATCCACGCAACATGAAGGATCTCGGTTTCATTCTCGCCAGCTGGGTCATGACGTTGGGTTCCATTGGAGTGCTTGCACTCGTCACGTTGCGTCGCGCCCGTGAACTTTCATCCCGGGTTCCCGACGAACACAAGCCATGGGTGTGAGGTAACGATGGACCTCACGCCTCGCAGTGCCCCCGAGCCAAAGCGATCGTCGCGTCGTGTGCTGCCGATCGTCGTTGCAGTGCTCGCCTCGGTGGCTGGATTGGCGATCGTGGTCATGTTCCTCACATCATCGATCGATTACTACTGCAATGTCGACGAGGTCGGGGTGCGTGAAGGTTGTGACGACACGCGTCGCGTGCGCGTCCAGGGATCGGTTGACGAGGGAAGTTTGCAATCGCGAGCAGGCAATACCTCTTTCGTGATGTCGTTCAACGGAGTATCGCTGCCGGTCGACTACGAAGGCGAGCCGGGCGGCGTGTTTCAAGAGTGCATTCCGGTGGTGGCGCACGGCAGGATCGTTGACGGAGTGCTCATGGCTACTCGCATCGAGGTGAGACACTCCAACGAGTACGAAGCGGAGAACGCCGACCGACTCGAAGAAGCCGAGAAGTCGGCATGCTCGTAGCCAGCCTGACGGCACAGTTGGGGCGGGCTTTCCTGCTCGTTGGTTTTCTCGCGGCGTTTTTCGGCGCTTTTGCCGCTGCAGTTGGTGCGCGCCGCAGTGATGTAAAGACGTTGCGGTTGGTGCCGCGTTTCGTCGTGCTGTCGGTGGCCATGGCAGCTGCGGCTTTCGCCGTCATGGAGTGGGCGATGATCACACGAGATTTCTCGTTGCTGTACGTACAGAAAGTGGGGTCGTACTCCACGCCTGCGCTGTACAACTTTGCCGCGGTGTGGAGCGCACTCGAAGGTTCCATTCTGATGTGGGTGTTGGTATTGGCCGGCTACGTGGCTGCCGTCGCGTGGTGGATGCGCAAACGATTCACCGAACCCCTCGTTGGGTGGGCACTCGCGGTGTTGTTGGCGGTGCTCGCGTACTTCTTCTTGTTGTCCTTTGGTCCCGCCAATCCTTTCGTCATTGGTCCACCTGGCGTGCTCGATGGACCCGGTCCGAATCCGCTGCTGCAAAACCACGTACTGGTGATGTTCCACCCACCGATCCTTTATCTCGGATACGTCGGAATGACGGTGCCGTTTGCATTCGCAATCGCCGCATTGATTGCCGGCAAAGTGGAGGACGGCTGGTTGCACATCACTCGTCGGTGGACGGTGGCTGCATGGGGATTCCTCACCTTTGGCATCGCTCTCGGTGGATGGTGGAGTTACGAGGTGCTCGGCTGGAGCGGTGTGTGGGCGTGGGATCCGGTGGAAAATGCCTCGTTGTTGCCTTGGATAACCGGAACCGCCTACATCCATTCGGTGATGGTGCAGGAGCGACGTGGTCTCCTGCGAGTGTGGAATGTTTCGTTGCTCATTGCCACGTTCAGCCTCACCATCCTGGGAACGTTCCTTACGCGCTCGGGGGTGTTGAACAGTGTTCACGCATTTTCCGAGAGCGATATCGGCCCGTGGCTGCTCGCGATGTTTGCCGTGGTGGTGGCAGTGTCGCTGGTGTTGGTATTCCTGCGTGGAGATCAACTTCGAGCAACCGGAGTCGTCGACTCCGTCTTTTCCCGCGAAGGTGCATTCTTGGTGAACAACGTGCTGTTTGCAGTGTTCGCATTCGTGGTGCTGCTGGGGACGGTGTTCCCACTCATCGTGGAAGCAATTCAGCAGCGACAGATCGTGGTAGGAGAACCGTTCTTTGATCGGCTTACCATTCCGATCGGGCTGACGATGTTGTTCATCATGGCCGTGGCACCAGTGCTTCCTTGGCGTCGCGATGGTCGTGAATTGCTTTCGCAGCGCCTCCTGGTGCCTGCGTTGATGGGTGTTGCGTCACTGGTGTTTTCGGTTGCAGTGGGGGCGACCGGGCTGGCGCCATTGTTGGCGTTCGGACTCGGTGGCTTTGCAGCGGGCAGTGCGCTGCGCCACTTGGTACGTGCGGTCCGGGTACAGCGCCTGCGCGGATTCGTCGGGAGAGCCAACGGTGGCATGGTGGTGCACCTCGGAGTGATTCTGATCTGTGTGGCGCTGGCGGCGTCGAACTCCTTCACTCGGAGCCAAGAAATTGATTTGGTCACCGGACGAGTCGCGAGTTTCGCTGGTCACACCTTCGAGCTCATCGACATTGTCGAAGAACGCGATGAGCGCAGCACCTCCGTGCGAGCACTGGTGAGCGTGGACGGGGGACAGGCGTACGCGCCGTCGATCACGAAGTTCACGCGCATCGGCATGAACGTCGGAACTCCGTCCGTGCGCACGAGCTTTACTCACGACGTGTATCTCACGCTGGAGCCACCCGTGCGGCAAGACTCCGGGCAGGCGCGAATCAAGGTATTCGTCAAGCCGATGATCTTGTGGTTGTGGATTGGCACGTTCGTGATGGCGTTCGGCACGCTGCTTGCCGTACTGCCCGGTCGTCGCAGGTCGATCCACGAGATTCGCGACGAGGTGGTCGACCGATGAGGCTCGCGCGAGTCGGGGCGCTGGGCGTGGCCGTGGTGATGGTTGGCTTCGTGGTGTTGCTGCTGCAGACCGACGGTGAGACCGGCGTCGGCGCGCGATCTCCCTTGTTGGGTCAGCCGGCTCCGGCGGTGGTCACGAGCACGATCGATGATGAGTCGTTCGATCTCGCCCGTCGCAAGGGGTCTTGGGTGGTGCTCAACTTCTTCAACTCGACCTGCGTTCCCTGCATTGCGGAACACCCCGCGCTTCTTGCGTTTGAGAACAGTGAGGCATCTCGCGCCGACGGTGCAGAGATGTACACCGTGGTGAACGACGACTCCGATGATGCAGTGCGTGCATTCTTTGCCGCTAACTCCGGCAGCTGGCCCAAACTTCGAGACGGTGACGGCGCAATCGCGGTGGCATTCGGTGTTGCCAAGGTTCCGGAAACTTGGATCATCGACCCGAACGGTTTCGTTCGTCTGCGCATCATGGGTTCGGTGGTCGAAGGCGTGTTGGAAGATCAGCTTTCGTCATTGCGGGCGAGTGGATGACCCCGGTGTCGTTGCCTGCGATTCGAATGACCCGCCCGGCCCGGCGTCTGTCGTGGGCCGTCATCGCGATCGTCACGGTTTCGATGCTGGTGTTGGGATCCCTTCGCGACAGCGGACCGCTCACTCAACAGGACCGAATCGATTCGGTCACCAAGCGAATCGCCTGTCCGACATGCGACGGTGAGAGTGTGTTCGTATCGCGTGCATCAGCAGCGCAAGCGATTCGTGCCGAAGTGGCACGACAAGTGGGTGATGGGGTTCGTACCGACGATGAGATCGTTGCGTACATCGCCGACCGATTCGGTGGCGAGGTGTTGCTCGTGCCACGCGGCGAAGGGTTGGACGCGGTCATCTGGATCCTGCCCGTATTGGTTGCGGTGGTATTGGTCGTCGGTCTTGCTGCAGCGTTCCGACGCAGCCGTGGCGTACACGAGGGTGTGGTAAGTCGTCGTCGCTCGTGGTCGATTGGTCTCGCGCTTGCCGTCGTCGTGGGCGTTGGCGGTGGTGTGCTGGTCGCGCGGCAAGCGGGTCAGCGCCTTCCGTTGCAAACTGCCACGGGTGGGATCGAGGACAGCACGGCGTCGCTGTTGGCACAGGCGCGGCTTGCGGGGGCATCCGATGTGACCTCGGCGATCGAGTTGTACGGACGAGTCTTGGAAACCGACCCCGACAACGTAGAAGCCATCACGTATCGCGCATGGCTGATCATGCTGTCGGCACGACAGTTCGACGAGTCGCTGCGCAACCAGGCGTACGCATCCACCATTACTGCACTGGGGCGCGCGATCGAACTCGAACCCGGTTACCCGGATGCCATGTGTTTCCTCGGCATCGTGGTGTTTCGTGATGGTGGAGATGCGGCATCGGCGAAGGAGTTCATCGATCGTTGCCTGGACCGCGAGCCACCCGCAGAGGTCCGCGGGTTGGTCGAATCGCTGCAGAAAGAAGTCGACGCCGCTCTCGGCGAATGATTCGGCGATTGCCCGACCGAAAACTCAGTCGTCGATCGGTGGGGGCCATGCGTGCGCTTCGATGAAGCGGTTGTCGACGCGCTCCAATACCCACACGCTGCCTTTTCCCCACTGTGGATCGCCAGTCACCCGCATTCCGCCCGCAGCAAGACCATTGACGATGGCTGGAATCACGTCGCCATGACTACAGAGCACGGCGCGATCCGCGACGCCGTGCAGTAGGTCGAACAAACCGGTGTCGACCTGCACGTGATCGCTGCCGAACTCCGCCAGTCGCTGGTCGAGCGTTACTCCGGTGTCGATTGCAACGGCGAGTGGTTCGACGGTTTCGATACACCGGCGATACGGACTCGACAACACCACGCTGGGTGAAATCGCAGCGAGGCGTTTGCACAGGTCGATGGCCTGTCTGTATCCAGAGGTGGTGAGTGGACGATCGATGTCGTCACCGTCGAAGTCGTTGCGCGAACCGGCTTTGGCATGTCGCACGAGATACAAGGGCACCGCGGCAACCTAGTGGGCAAAGGTAAACAATCGGGTAGCGCCAGTACCCCCGGGCCCGCGTCGTGGCACACTGTGGCGTGGGCTTTTTCGACCGCAACCGTGCAGAAGTTGAAGCCAAGGGTTTCGACCCCAAACGCCTTCCGCCAGGTCAGTACCTCACCGAGCGTTTCCCCGTCTTGCACGTTGGTGATGTGCCGACGTATGCCCCGGGCGAGTGGTCGTTGCAGATCGGCGGAGCGGTATCGGCACCGTTCACACTCGACTACGAACAGTTGTTGTCGCTGCCGTCGGTGACACTCACCACCGACATCCATTGCGTCACCAAGTGGTCGAAGTTCGACACGGTCTGGAAGGGAGTTCGTGTGCGCGACTTGTTCGAGCGTGCCGGAATCCGTTCGGGTGCCACGCACGTGATGGCACATGCGGAGTACGGATACACCGCCAATTTGCCGCTTGCCGACGCCACTCGCGACGATTCACTCGTTGCATATCAATATGACGGTGCCGATATCGAACCGATTCACGGTGGGCCTGTGCGGCTCTTCATTCCGCACCTGTACTTTTGGAAATCCGCCAAATGGTTGCGTGGGCTCGAAGCCACCACCGAGGATGCGCCGGGATTCTGGGAGCAGAACGGCTACCACATGTACGGCGATCCGTTCCTTGAACAACGTTTTTGGGGCGACTGAGCCTGCGGTGCAGGTCGCGTGCGACGGTGCGCTAATTGATCCCGTCGTGCAGTGTGGTTTCGCAAAAGCGATCACCTTGCGGTAGCGATGCCGATGTCTCGGGTGAGGTTTCGCCGTACAAGGCGTCCAACATGCCCTTCACCATGCCGCGATCCACGGCACAAATCACCGGATGTTCGATGGCGACATCACCGAACGGGCAGTGGTTGTTGATGATTCGCAATTTGTTCTGACGTTTCTCGGCATGCGCAGCAAAGCCGTGCGCGGTGAGTGCGTCGGCGACCTTCTGAAGCGCCGAGCGCAACGAGCGTTGACCGGCTACGACGTCATCACCGGTGAGTCCCGCCGCCATTGCTTGTCCGTATTTTCGACCGACTTCTTCGGCCATTGCCTCGGCGGCGTCGCGCGGCAGGCGCTCAAGTGCCTCCCCCAAGAGGGAGAGTACGAGATCGTCACTGCGAACGGGGAACTGCATCGGTTCAGCCGACATCACCGGGCGGTATCGCTTGGATGGGCGTCCTGCGCCGGCGTGTTCTGCGCGCACCACTTCCACTTCGAGATAGCCGCCTGCTGCGAGTTTGTCGAGGTGATGACGTGCCACGTTGGGATGGACTTCGAACTGCTCGGCCACTTGGGTGGCAGTGACACCCTCGTTGGCGTCGCGAACGTACAGATACACGGCTCTGCGGGTGGGGTCACCGAATGCCGACGTGATCGCCGATACTTGTGATGCGAATGCGCCACCCGTCACGCTGTTCGCCGCGGCCTTGTTGCGCGTCACGCGATTAGCCTAACGAGCGCACATGAGCACACTGACACCCGAAATCGTTATTGAGGCGCTACGTCCCGTTGAAGATCCCGAGTTGCACCGTTCGATCGTGGATCTGAACATGGTTCGTGACGTGATGATCAACGAAGGTGTGGTCTCGCTCACCGTCACGCTCACCATTGCAGGTTGTCCGTTGCGTAACGAAATTCAAAATCGTGTGAACGGTGCAATTCGTCCGCTGTCGGGCGTACGCGACGTGCAATTGAACTTCGGAGTCATGACGGACGACGAGCGTGCTGCATTGCGGGAAAAACTTCACGGCTCACCTGGCGCCACTGCCGGAAGTGCTCCGGCGCAGGGACACGCACAGGGTCGGGCCATCTCGTTTGCGCAGCCTGGTTCCAAGACGCGCCCGCTTCTCATTTCGTCGGGCAAGGGCGGAGTCGGCAAGAGCAGCGTCACCACCAACTTGGCGGTCGCCTTGGCGGCGGCGGGCCACACGGTTGGCGTGGTGGACGCCGACATCTACGGCTATTCAATTCCGCGCATGCTTGGCGCCGATCGTGATCCCGTCGTCATCGATCAGATGTTGCTTCCGCCGGAGAGCTACGGCGTTCGCTGCATCTCCATCGGGTACTTCGTTCCGGAAGGTCAAGCGGTGGTGTGGCGCGGTCCGATGCTGCACAAGGCTCTGGAGCAGTTCCTGACCGATGTGTATTGGGATGAGCCGGAGTTCTTGCTCATCGACATGCCACCAGGTACGGGTGACATCGCATTGAGTTTGAGCCAGTACCTGCCGCGTGCCGAGGTGTACGTGGTGACCACTCCACAAGAAGCCGCACAAAAAGTGGCTCGACTTTCGGCGGCGATGGCCAAAAAGGTGAACATGACCGTGCGAGGTGTCATCGAGAACATGTCCTGGTTCACCGGTGACGACGGCAAGCGCTATCAGTTGTTCGGCGACGGCGGCGGAAAGATGCTGGCGGAGGAACTCGGCGTTCCGTTGCTGGCCCAGATTCCGCTGGTGAACCAGCTGCGCGAGGGCGGCGATGACGGCAAGCCGATAGCGGCGATTGCCCCACAGAGCGAGGTTGGTCAGATTTTCGCCGAACTCGCCAAGAAAATCGTGGAGATGCGTCCCAAAAAGGTCTTCAGTCAAGCGCTGAAGGTGAACTGACCTGACACACTGGTGACCATGGACCTACGTATCGGAGTCACCCACTCACCACGAGACATCAGTCTGGAGATCGAGAACGACGAAAAGTCGCGCATTGCGGCACACAAGGCGGTGGAAGAAGCACTCGCCGGCAAAGTGGAGGTGCTGTGGTTGACGGACAAGCGTGGACGTGAAGTCGCCGTACCAGCCGAAAAAATAGCCTTCGTGGAATTCGGCGCCCCGGACGGCGAGCGTCGACTGGGGTTCGGAGCCTGACGCTTCGAGCGTTACTTTCCCGACGACTCGTATTCGTCACGGGAAAAGGTGGCGTCGGCAAGTCCGCCGTTGCTGCGGCATTGGCGAAGGTCGCCGCCAGCCAGGGCAAGCGTGTACTCGTGTGCGAAATGGACGACAAAGGTTCGCTCGCCGCATACCTGGGACGAGGCGACTTGGCGTTTGCGCCGACGGAAGTGTCGCCAAACGTGTTCGCCATGGCGATGAACACCGAGGACTCTTTGCGGGAGTACATTCGCCTGTTCTTGAGAGTGCCGGTGATCGGCAGCTTGACGCCACTTTCGCGGATCTTCGACTTCGTTGCCAATGCGGCACCCGCGGTGAAGGAAATTCTGGCGGTCGGAAAGCTGTGCTACGAGGTACGCGAACGCAACTACGACATCGTGATCGTGGACTCTGAAGCAAGCGGACACTTCGTTGCCCAGGTTTCGGCGCCGGATGCCCTCGCGACCTTGGTGCGAATCGGCATCGTGGCCGACCAAACCAAGTGGATGAGCGACCTTCTGCATGACCCTGCGGTATCCACCGTGTTGGCAGTGGTGACTCCAGAGGAGATGCCCGTGGTGGAGACCATCGAGCTACGCGACCGTCTGGCAAGGGCTACGCCGATCGACTTCGCTGGCGTCGTCATCAACCGGATGCCGACGGCACTCGTGAACACGGCGCTTCTGACGGCAGCACGCGAGATGAGGAGCGCGGCTGAACGTGGTAGTTCCGGCATTGCCGTCGGCTCTCTGGCATCAACCATCGAAGTGTGTGAGTGGTTGCTCGAGCGTCGTCGCAATGCCGAACATCACGCAAATCGCCTGGCCGATGCCTTGGAGTTGGGCAACGTGGAAACTCTCTCCGAAGCAGCAGCCGGAGCCCACTCGCCCGAATTGATCACCGAACATCTGGAACACGAGATGCGCCGCATCGTGAACGAGCACGCATGAACCCGAAACTCGACCCTCACGTGCACGACATGCTCGGGCATTCCAAGATGATCATCATTTGCGGGCCCGGAGGGGTCGGCAAAACCACTTCGGCTGCGGCGCTCGGCGTAGTGGCTGCGCGACATTTTGCCAAGCGCGTCCTGGTGCTGACGGTGGACCCCGCACGCCGTCTTGCAACCGCCTTGGGAATCGACGCAATTGGCAATGCCGAGGTGCCGGTGGATCTCCCCGACGCACAAGGAACCCTCAGTATTGCAATGATCGACACGAAGGCAAGTTGGGACGACATGATGCGGCGTCATGCCCCCGATTCATCGACGTGCGACCGCATATTGAGCAACGACTTGTACAAGACCTTGACTTCACGATTCGTGCACAGTCACGACTACGTGGTGACCGAGCGGTTGTTCGATGCTCGCGAAAGTGGAAGGTACGACCTCGTGCTGGTGGATACGCCACCGTCGCGAAGTGCGCTGTCCGTGCTGGATGCTCCTCGACGAATGGAGCAGTTCTTCTCCAGTCGACTCCTGAAGTTGTTGACTGCTCCAACCCAATCCCGATTGTTGTCCTTGGCGTCACGTCCCTTCTTCCTCGTTGCCGACCGAATTCTCGGTGCTGCCTTTCTCAGCGACATCGCAGAATTCTTCACGCTGTTTCGCACCATGGAGGCGCCGATCGTGTCACGTGCGCGTCGCGTCGGCACGTTGTTGTCCGATCCGGCGACTTCATACGCGGTGGTTACCAGCCCGGAGCCGGTGGCGATGCGGGAAGCGAAGTTTCTCGTCGATGAATTGCGGCGGAGAGACCATCGACTCGAGGTCGTCGTGGCCAACCGATTGGTACCTTTGCGACTTGCCGCCGGGGCCGCCAACCGCGCCGACGTGCTGGTGGGTGCCGGGCAGGAGGGCGAAGGAAGCGACGACCCGTCGACCGTTGCCGTACGTCGGGCACTGGCCGGCGCCGAACGCGAGATTGCGAGCATTGCCGACCAGCATGCGGCCGCACTCGCACGCATCAACCAGTGGGGTAGCCGGGTGTTGACGAGCGAGATGCGCGGCGGAGACATCACCGACGTGGCGTCGCTGGTGGCGCTCGGCGAGTCCCTTCGCGGCTGACGAGCAAGCTGTTCCGGTCGGAACCCGATGAACGGCAAGATCGGAGCCTGGTGAACGGCAAGAATGGGGTTGCACCATGCCAACGCTCCTCGAGCTCGCCAGTGAACACACGGCACTGTCGGATGACGAGGTCGTGCACCTCACGTCGCTGATTTCCGAATGGGGAATGCTGGCCGATTTTTCTTTCTCGGACTTGTTGTTGTACGTACCCGTTGCATCAGCCGGCGGGACGAACTGGTTGACCGCATCCCAGGTACGAGCAGCAACTGGTCAGACCCTCTATCAATCCGACTTGGTGGGCGAGTATGCCGACGACACCGATCGTCCGTTCATTGCTGCAGCAGCACAAAGCGGGCAGATACAGAAGGGTGAAATTACCTTGCCCTACCTCGAAGCCCCGGTGAACATGACTGCCATTCCGGTGATGCATGAAGGCAAGACGATTGCGGTGTTGACGCGCGAAGTATCGACGGTGTCGGGCCGTCGTCCTGGTCAACTTGAGCGCACGTATCTGTCGATCTTCGACGACTTTGCCAACATGATTGCAACGGGTCTCTTCCCGTACGCGGGTCGCGTCGCCGACTCCAGCGTGGCGCCGCGCGTGGGTGACGGTGTCATCGTTCTGGACGGGAGCGCGCGAGTACGTTACGCCTCGCCGAATGCCGTCTCGGCGTTGCACCGGATTGGAATCCGCGCAAACGCAGTTGGTCAGAGTCTCGCCGAGTTGGGGTTCGCCCAGGACGCTGCACGCGTCTCCTTCGAGCGTCGAGAACCGGTGGTGGAGGAGCTCGATCAAGAGCACGATGTCACGCTCCTTGTTCGTTCCATTCCCATCCTGAAGCGTGGTGCGCGGGCCACGAACGTGATCGGTGGAGTGGTCTTGATGCGCGACGTCTCCGAACTCCGTCGTCGTGATCGCCTGATCCTCACCAAGGACGCCACCATCAAGGAGATTCACCATCGCGTGAAGAACAACCTGCAAACCATTTCGTCGTTGTTGCGTTTGCAGGGCCGCCGCCTGTCTTCCGACGAGGCCAAGGATGCCATCGCCGACTCGGTGCGTCGTATCCGCACCATCGCATTGGTGCACGAAACGTTGTCGCGCGAACCGGGTGAGGACGTTGCATTCGTCGAGATCGTTCGTCCGCTCATCCAGCTGTCGCAGGAGAGTCTGCAGTCAAGTGACCGACCGGTTCGATTCGAAGTTCGTGGTGACGGAGGTCGGCTTCCCGCAACCATCGCCACGCCGCTGTCGGTGGTGATCTTGGAGTTGCTGCAGAACGTGGTCGACCATGCCTTTGGCGACAAGCGCCGTGATGGAGTCGTGCGAGTGTTCCTGGCGCGCGATACTGACGATGACGCGCTGCATATTCGCGTCATCGACAATGGTGTGGGAGTCGATGAGCAGTTCGATATCTCTCGTGCAACGGGCCTCGGCCTGTCGATCGTGCGAACGCTGGTCACCACCGAACTCGGCGGCACGATCTCCATGCGCCCGGCGAGCAATGCCGACTTGGTCGACGCTGCGCTCGACGATGGGAGCGGCCAAGTGGGAACCGTGGTGGATCTACGAATCCCTACCGAATAGTCAACACTTCACGTTGAACGTGACGCCCGACGGTGGCGGTCGTCAGTGCAACTCAGGCGATGCTGGCGCGGCGGGCCGCAGCCGCACGACGTCGCATGTCGCGACGTTCTTCTTCGCTGGTGCCGCCCCAGACGCCACAGTCTTGATTGGTGGCGAGTGCGAACTCGAGACATTCCTTACGTACACCGCAGTCGGCGCACACTGCGCGCGCTCGCACGAGCATGCGCGTTGCTTCACCGGTGTTGCCGATGGGGAAGAACATGTCGGGGTCGATGTCTCTGCAGTTGGCGTTCACTCGCCAGGAGTAATCAGCGGAACCAAGGGCGAGGCTTTGAGCGAGGATGGACATGCGGGCGTCAGGCTAAGTGGCGAAAGGGCAGAACGCAAGGGGCAAATTCGCTACCCTGACGCCTGGGGCCGACTGAGCGCCCATCACACGAGAGCCCCACGAACATGCGCACAACCACCCAAGTGATGGCACACCGCGGAGCCTCAAAGGCTGCCCCCGCAAACACCATCGAGGCCTTCGCCCTCGCGCGGCGAATGGGTGCCCATGCAGTGGAGCTTGATGTGCGCCAATGTGCAACTGGTGAATTGGTGGTGCACCACGACCCGACGCTGAAGGATGGTCGAATCATCGCGCACGTGGCGGGCAACCAGTTGCCGGATTTCGTCCCCACGCTGGACGAAGCCCTCGATGCCTGCGGTGACATGTGGGTGAACGTCGAAGTGAAGAACCATCGCACGGAACCCGACTATGACAGCGCGGATACCCGTGCCTTGGCGGTGCTGGACGTGCTGCGTCGTCGTGTGGATCAACACGGAGATTCCGGGCGTTACCTGTTGTCGTGCTTTCGGCGAAAGACGGTGGACCGTGTGCACGAGGCATGGCCGGAACTTCCAACTGCTTGGCTCACCGTGAGTGTGGGAAATGCCGACGAACTCGCTCGCGAGTTGGCGTCAGCCGGACACGTTGCCGTTCATCCGGAAGTAACGCGGGTGACTCGCGAAATGATCGAAACATTTCATGCACACGGAGTGCAGGTGAACACGTGGACCTGTGACGACCCTGTGCGTATGCGGGAGCTCATGGCATGGGGAATCGATGGCATCTGCACCAACGTGCCGGATGTGGCGCTCGAACTCTTGCGCGGCTGATTCCGCCGGCGGTGCCTTTGCTAGTACTCCACCAACATCGGCTTGATGAGCCGTAGTGCTTCGGCGTGATGACGAATGGTGAGTGTGGTGGTGTCATCGATGTAGTCGCCGTCGAGTTGGTATCCGAACGGCGCCGGAAAGTCGAACACGACTTGCTCGACATCCTCCACGACTTCGATGCCGCGTCGCGCCGCGATGCCGCCCTTTCGCAACGCGCTCCACAACGTCGACAGCATCAGCGGCGTGGAGAGGCGACGAAACGTGATTGCGACGAGTCGCTTCTCGAGCGACGCGGCACGCGAGAGTTCTACCGCACGCTTACCCACGTACGTGTAGGGGTTGGTGTTCAGCACGATCGTGAAGAAGCCGTTCGGAATCTTGCGGCCGTCGATCTCCACCGTGAAGTGCGGGAACTTTCGGTCGTAATCCACGAACCATGTCTTCAGCGCGGAATATGCAAAGAGCGGTTGGCCGACGAGACGTTTGAAACTGAAGGTTCGCTCCACTTGCCGTACGACTTCGGCGTCATACCCGACGCCGGCATGGAAGGTGAAGTATCGACCGTTTGCTTCCCCCAACCCGATCGGCGCGACGAGTCCGCCATCAAGACCGGCAGTGAGCTGAGTTACCGCAGTGAGTGGATCGTTTGCCATGCCCAGTGATCGAGCGAACACGTTGGTAGAGCCTCCCGGGAGTACCCCGAGTGCCGTGGTGCTTCCGGCCAGACCCGTGGCAACCTCGTTGAGGGTGCCGTCGCCGCCGAAAGCGATCACTGCATCGAGCCCGCGGGTGACCGCGTCGGCTGCGAAGCGGGTGGCGTGACCCCGCTCGCTGGTTTCCACCACCTGCACATCGTGGTGACGGGCCAGATACTGGTGGACCTGCACGGTGTTGCGGGGGGTCACCGAGGTGGCAAAGGAATTGACAATGAGCAGGATTCGCAAGCAATTTCACGGTACCTGGCTGGGCTCCTCCACTCGGTCTGGCTGCCATCGTGGCGGCGCGGCATGGACGCAGGTCACACGTGCCATACCTACGACTTCGTCGACCGATTCTGTGTTCAGGTGACCGAGCGGTAACAATGAAGGTCATGAAAATCGTCGTCTGCGTGAAGCAAATCCCAGATCCCGCCACGCCGGGGTCGCTCGACTCGGCCACCAACGCGCTGAAGCGTGACGGCAAACTCATCCTGGATGACTCCGATGCCTATGGCGTCGAGATGGCATTGCAACTCGCCACCGCCGCCGGTGGAGGCGAAGTCAACATCGTGTCGATGGCACCGAACAACGAAACATCCGGAATGCGCACTGCGTTGGCGATGGGTGCAGTTCGCGGAGTACTCGTGTCCGACCCCGCACTCGCTGGCTCCGATGCCCTCACCACTGCAAAGGTGCTCGCGGCAGCGATTCAGAAGGTCGGCATGCCGGACTTGGTGATTGCCGCCACCGAGAGCACCGACGGCTACACCGGCACGGTGCCGGAACAGATCGCCGAGGTACTCGGACTACCTTCGGTGACCTTCGCCAAGAAAGTGAAGGTCGAAGGCGGAACACTCAAGATCGATCGACAAACCGAATCCGGTTACGACGAAGTGGAGTGCCCACTTCCCGCACTCGTGAGCGTGACCGCCGGAGTGGTGGAGCCGCGCTATCCAAGCTTCAAGGGAATCATGGACGCAAAGAAGAAAGAAATCGTCACCGTGACCGCCGCCGATCTTGGCGTGTCGCCGGTCGGTTGGTCGGGTGCCGGACAGAAAGTGGCATCGGTGACACAAGCCGAGGCGCGCAAGGCCGGACAAGTCATCGAAGATGACGGCGAAGCATTCAACAAAATCGTGGCGTTCCTCGAAACGCTGAAGGTCATCTAAGGGAGACGATCATCATGACTCTGAACAATGTGTGGGTATTCGCCCAAGGCAACAACGGAACCATCAGCAGCTTTACCGCAGAATTGCTTACCAAGGCACGCAGCCTCAGCGACAACGTGTCGGCATTCGTTGCAGGTGACGGCGCGGCGCTCGCCGACGCCCTCGGCAAGTACGGCGCGAAGAAGGTGTACTCCACGGGCGACCTCGGTGGTCGACTCGTCGGTGTTGCCGCCGCCAATGCAATGAAGTCGCAGATCGATGGTGGAGACAAGCCCGACTTGATCCTCTTCCCGCAGAACTACGACGGACGCGACGCGATTGCGCGTTTGTCGGTCAAGCTCGGCGTCACCGTGCTCACCAACAACATCGATATCGCCGTCAACGGCGGCGAGGTGGTGGCAACGACTCCAATCTTCGGAGGCAACGTCCTGTTCGCCGCTGCCTTCACCGGTTCTGGTCCGCACTTGGCATCGTTCCGACCCAAGAGTTTTGCTGCCGAAGAGAGCGGCGGTGCCGCTGCTCAGGTGGTGGCAGTGTCGGTGCCCGACGGTGGAGCAACTGCAGCAGCCAAGGTCACCGCGGTGCATGTGGAAGAAACCAGTGGTCCCAAGCTCGACGAAGCAAACATCGTGGTGTCCGGCGGACGCGGTTTGGGCGAGTCACAAAACTTCGGGATGGTGGAGGAGTTGGCCAAGTTGCTGCACGGTGCGCCGGGCGCGTCGCGCGCAATCGTGGACGCTGGCTGGGTGCCGTACTCCTACCAGGTTGGCCAGACCGGCAAAGTGGTGAAGCCGAGCGTGTACATCGCGGCAGGAATCTCCGGTGCCACCCAACACATGGTGGGCATGAAGGGCTCCAAGAACATCATTGCGATCAACAAGGACAAAGAGGCGCCCATTTTTGCGGTTGCCGATTTGGGCATCGTTGGCGACGTGCACAAGGTGTTGCCGAAGTTGATCGAAGCCCTCAAAGCGCGCGGCTAGCCAAGCAACCCTGCGTTACGCCGGAGGGTATTCGAGCTACACCAAAGGCCAGGGGTAACGCCGGCCGCTGTCGTCGACGGGGAACTGTTGGTGGTTCAACAACCACGTCGCACGGTGGGTCAGTGCCTCCACTTCCTCGCTATCGAGGAGCGACGCAACATCGTTCGGAACCGTGTCTGCAACTCGTCGTACCGCCTCCAAGAGAGGCTCAGGGATCGCCTCACCACCGAATTCCCAGATCACGGTTCGCAACTTGAAGTCGGCAGCAAAGCACAGACCGTGATCGATGCCCCACACGTGATGGTGGGCGTCGATCAGGATGTGTCCCGATTTGCGGTCGGTGTTGTTGGAAACGATGTCGAAGACGGCGACCTTGCGAAACTGATCGTGCAACTCGGGTCGTGATTCGAACAAGGTGAAGTAGTGCTGCTCGAAGTCTGCGTCGATCAACAACTGCACAGAACCTTCGCCCAGCGGGCCGTCACGCAGCACCGTGATCGGGACGAAGTCGAAGCCCATTGCAACGGCCAAGCGGTATGCAGCAACTTCGCGGCGATGGAGCCCCGGCGCAAAATCCCACAAGGGACGCTCGCCACGCAGCGGTTTGTAGATCGCCCGACAGGACCGTTGGCCTTCGGATACCCGTACCAAGAAGGTGGCGTTGCTGCTGTACGGCATTCGCATTTCCACCTCGATGTCACCCTCGGTGAGCAGTTGCAACGTCGTCAATTCATCTTCGGGCATGCGTGTCCGTCACGATTGATGGGCAGACCGCAGAATGCACACGGCGGACGCCCGGCGCGCACGAGGCGGTCCGCGTGCTCGCAAAATGCAACTGCCTGGGCGCGCGAGATGCGAACTCGAACGCGGCTGGCATCGAACTCGGGATCATCGTCGGGGGATATCTCCTCGAATTGCAGGATCAGATGGTCGTCGCGACGGTCGTAGGCAAGCCCGACACTGCCGAGGGCAAATGCTGCCCCGTCAGGTTCGACGAACGACGAGGCGCGAATGGATCCTGGCGACACTGCCGGAGCGTCCTCCAACGTCTTGCGCAGGAACACTGCCAGGGCAGAAATCTGTTCCTTCTCGCATTTGATGGAGAGCATGTCGCTTGCGTCACCAAATTGCAAGAAGAACGTGCGCGCACCGGGCAAGCCCACCACTCCGGCGGTGAAGGCTTCGGCGGATTCGTAGTCGCGGTAGAGGCTCATGACGGGCGGACTCGGTTCACGATGGGCGTAGTTCGCGCAGCGAACCACCGGTGGAGTTGACGGTCAGCACGATCGGAGCCGTGTCGGAATAGAGAATCGCCGTCACCGAGCAAGTGGAGATGACGATGCGTTGAAACAGGTCCAGTGGTGTCCCCATCGCGTGGGCGACTGCAGCTTTGATCGGGTCGGCATGCGAGACACACACCACGGTCTTGCCGGCATGGCGACGACGAATCACGTCGAGTGCCCCAACCATTCGGGTTTGCATCTCCACGAAGCTCTCACCCTCGGGGAAGCGGAAAGAGCTGGGCGTTCGTTGCACCGCAGTCCACTCCGGTTTCTTGTACAAGCGGCGTAGTGACTGTCCGGTCCACGACCCGAAGTCGCACTCGAGGAGCCCGCGTTCGATTCGCACCGGAACGCGAAGTGCGCGACCAATCGGGGCCGCAGTCTCGCGGGCTCGCTCCAGCGGAGACGAATAGATTGCGTGAACTTTTCCGAGTTCGGCAATCCGCTCGGCTGCGTGGGCGGCTTGTTTCTTGCCGCTCTCGGCAAGGTGCAGACCTCGGGCACGACCAGGCAGCACCTTGCCGGTGGTGGGTGTGGTGCCGTGGCGGACCATGAGAACGAGTGTCGGCTTGGCAGACATGCGTGCTCAACCTATCCCCATATCTCGTAGCGTCACCGTTCGTGAATACGGGGAAACGAGCGACACGCGACACGCACGTACGACTCCGCAAGGAGATTGAAGCTTGCCGGGCTTGTCCACGGTTGGTGCGTTGGCGCGAAACGGTGGCCCGCGAGCGCAAGGCTGCGTACCGCAATGAAACATATTGGGGTAAACCCATCGCTGGTTTCGGCGACGATGCGGCTCGGGTCGTCGTGCTGGGGCTGGCGCCAGGTGCTCACGGCGCCAACAGGACGGGGCGTGTCTTCACCGGTGATCGCAGTGGCGACTGGTTGTTTCGGGCCATGCACAAAGCCGGACTGGCGAATACTGCGGCGTCGCGATCACGAAAGGACGGTCTGGAGTTGCGGGACGCCTGGGTGACCGTCGCAGTGCGATGTGCCCCGCCCGACAACAAGCCGCTTCCACTGGAGAAGAAGAAGTGCTCCGGCTTCCTCGACCGCGAACTGGCGATGTTGCCCAACATGCGAGTAGTGGTGTGTCTCGGGAGTTTTGCGTACGTGGCAGCGTGCGAATTCTTCGGCGTGTCACCTCGTCCAAAGTTCGCGCATGGCGCGGAGGTTCGCGTGCCGGCCGGCACTACTGCGGATGATTCACGCGGCGCGGTGACGCTCGTTTGTTCGTATCACCCGAGCCAACAGAACACGTTTACCGGCCGGCTGACCGAACGAATGCTCGACGATGTGTTCGCGCGGGCAACGTCACTTGCAAAGGGCTGAAGCGCACCGTCGTGGTGCGCCGCTGACGGCTAATGCGCAGCGGGCGCGGTGCCGTCAGCCTTCTTCTTCGGCGGTGGCACGCCGATCTTCACCGAGGTTTCGGCGAAATCCGGCCACCGTCGGCGGCTCACGACGCTGAGCAGTCGCAATAGCTTCATCGCTTTTTCGTCCGTTTGTGCCGGGCGAGCGACGACGGAGCCGTCCTTGATCATGCGATTCATCACCTCTTCGCCAAGTTCGGTACGCACGACACACAGAGTCCAATCGTTGTCTTCGCCGATACCACCGGTGGAAATGTCGGCGTGCTCGGCAGCAAAGTCGGGGCACATCTTGCAGCCCTCTCGGGTCCACTGGTGACATTCCTTGAGATCGATCTCATGGAACGAGCCATCGCGCATCCATATCTGGAACGCACCCTTGATGTTCATCTTCACCATGTCCTCTTTGCGCAAGCCGTACTTTGCGAGAAAGAGTTCCTCAAAAATGGCATCGTCGAACGTCTTGGAACAGAGCAGACCGATGTTGAACAAAAATGGCTTGCCGATCTTTCCTGCTTTTCGCTTCCACATGATGGGTAGCACCGAGGACTGACAGCTCATCCCCACCAACGCGATGCGCTGCAAACCGGCTTCAGCCGCATCCTTGATGGCGAGCGTGTTCGCAGAATAGGTGTATCGGCTGCCGGATGAAGCGAGTACTTCTTCGCGAGTGCGGGCAAGACCAGGCTTGGCCTTCCAGTTGGAGCCGTCACCATCGAGAAAGCTCGTGAGTGCAGCGTCGATGTAGTCGTGCTTCAACAGCCAGATGAGCATTGCGCCGACGAACCCGCCGTCTTGACCCTTCTTGTGGGTCTCGTCGTCCGCCGCGCGAACCAGGAGAAGCTGTCGGTACTGGCCGTACATCTCGTCGTCCTTGCGCGTGCGACCGTAGAGATGCTCATCGGCCTCCTGTTCCCAATTACGGAAACGTGGGCACGCACGGGTGCACGTCGTGCAACCTTTCTCTCCGTGGCCGCAATTGGTGGGTCCAAGCTCTTCTTCCAGGTGGAACGGCTTGTACTTGCCTTCCTCGTGCTCGTAACCGATCACATCGTGCGGGCAGGAGATCACGCACCCGGCACAACCCGTGCACAGTCCGGTGTTGATGACCTCTTCGTAGAGCTCTTTCCATTGTGCAGTCCAGCGGGTGCTGGCTGGTGCTTCGGCTACGGACACGACGACAACTCTACGATGTCCGCTCGTGACTGGCGCTCGAATCGTCGTTTGGCGAGTGGTTCCGACAGAATAAGCCCATGACATCCAGCATCATCACGTATCCCCCTGAGGTCGAGGCGTTCCGCAGCGAAGTTCGTTCATGGCTGGAGGCCAATCTTCCACAGGGATGGTTCGACGAGGGCTTTGAGCTGTCGTCGGCGGCACGCAAGAAGTTCAACGACGAGTGGCCCGACAAGTTGCACAAGGGTGGCTGGATTTGCGCAACCTGGCCCAAGGAATACGGCGGCAAGGGACTCACCACCCTGCAGGGTGTGGTGCTGAACGAAGAGTTTGCGCGTGCTCGCGCACCGATGCGCGCCGACTTCTTCGGTGACACGTTGGTGGGCCCCACGTTGTTGCAATGGGGGACTGAAGAACAAAAGAAGGAGTTCTTGCCGCAGATCCTTGCCGGGAAGATGCGCTGGTGCCAGGGATTCAGCGAGCCAAACAGCGGAAGCGACCTTGCCAGCCTGAAGACCACTGCCGTGTTGGACGGCGACGAATGGGTGATCAACGGCCAGAAGGTATGGACGACCGGCGGTCACTACGCCGATTACTGCTTCTTGCTCACGCGAACCGATCCAACCGCGCCGAAGCACAAGGGCATCTCGTATCTCTTGGTACCGATGCGACAACCAGGCGTTGAGGTGCGCGGCATCACGCAACCGGATGGCACCGCAGAGTTCTGTGAGGTGTTCTTCACCGATGCTCGATGCCCGAAGGACAACGTGGTGGGCGGAGTGAACAACGGTTGGAAGGTGGCCAACTCGACGCTCGCGTTCGAACGCGGCATGAGCGCCACCACGGGCTATCGCCGCTTCGAGGAGGAATATCGGTTGATGGTCGAGGCAGCAACCAAGAACGGCGCAATCTGCAATCATCTCGTCCGTCAACGCTTGATGCAGTACTACAGCAAGATCCAAATTCTCAAGTACAACGGTCTGCGTTCTCTCGGCGCGAATCTGGCCGACAAGAAGGATTTCGGAGTCATGGCGCTGGGAGCAGCGAACAAGATGTTCTGGAGCGAGATGCACAAGAACGCAATGGAGCTTGCGCTCGACATCTACGGCACGCACGCAATGTTGATCAACACCGGTCCTGAGTCCGGCACATGGCCGGGAGCACTCCGCGAAAAGCGTCGTGAGGGTTATCCCGTCAGCGCGATGATGTCGTCGTTCTTTTTCTCGAGGTCGGAAACCATCTGGGGTGGTACGAGCCAGATTCAACGCAACATCGTCGGCGAGCGGGTACTCGGCTTGCCAAAAGAACCGCGTCCAGCGGGAGGCGAGTGAGCCATGCCGTTCTTTGCTGCGGTTCAGTCCGGATTTCGGAACTACGCGAACTTCAAGGGCCGCGCACCACGCAGCGAGTACTGGTGGTGGACGCTCTTTACGCTCATCGTGCAGGCAGCCACGTCCGGCTTCGGCGACACCATCGGTGGACTCGTGAGTCTCGGAGTCTTGTTGCCCAGCATCGCAGTCCAAGTTCGCCGTTTGCACGACACCAACCGCAGCGGCTGGTGGATCTTGTGGCCGATTGCATCCTTGGGCGTTGCGATTGCAGCCTTCATTGCGTTTGCAGTGTCGACCGCGCTCGATCTCGTCGATCCTTCGGAGTGGGATCCAGCGACCGCGTTCGACGGAATGTCGGGTGCGGTGATCGTGGTGATCGTGGTTTCGTTACTCGTGGCTCTCGTGACGGGCATCGCAAACTTGGTGTTCACGTTGCAGCGCAGTCAGCCCTCGGAAAACCGCTTTGGTCCGCCTCCGCCACCCCGGATGCCGTAAGTGGGTGCAACGATGCGCACTGAAGCCCGCCGAAACCTGCGGACTCCGGTGGGGGTGCTGCGCGTAACGGCGACGGAGCGCGGTGTCGTGTCGGTCGAGCGTGTTTCACGTGCCGGTGCTGCTGAGCTGCCGAAGGCGTCTCCCCGCGCCACACACCATGCCGATATGGCGGTGCGGCAGCTGCGCGAATATTTTGCGGGGCG
>Ga0207937_1000004_pt1 | contig 66930 bp, 81 predicted proteins | sample LakMenEpi04Sep11_FD_150668 | JGI IMG/M metagenome (GOLD analysis project Ga0207937, IMG submission 150668) | Freshwater microbial communities from Lake Mendota, WI - 04SEP2011 deep hole epilimnion (SPAdes) | ecosystem: Environmental > Aquatic > Freshwater > Lentic | place: Lake Mendota, Madison...
TCGGATGGAAGGTTGATTGTGGCAAGCACTGTTCCAGTCCGTGTTGCTGCACAGTTTGCTGGAACAGTACCGCTCCGAATCTCCAGCGAACAGGACGTACCGTTCGTCGATTCGATTGTGTCAAGCCTTGCGTTTCTCGTAGCCACATTAAACTGAATAGCCATTTTTTTTCCTTTAGGGGGAGTGTTGTAAGTAGATGTCGCCGTCGTTTCCGCCGCTCGGTGCCGCTGTTCCGAATGTGATTCTTGGTACGTTCAGAGTCGCTGTGCTGTCTGCAATCGTTAGCGTTCCATCGGTTACGACCAGCGTGGATACAATCCCTGTGGCAGAACTATCGGTGTCTCGTATTCGCAGCCCACGAGGAATAAAAAAGCTCGTCATTTCTTATCGTCCTTGTGTGCGTACTTCGTGCCGTTGACATCGATAAACGCAAGCTTCGTCTCCAAGACTTCAATCTTTCCACGCATCAGTGCACACTCTGTTTTCAAATCACCCCGTTCGACTTCGCACTTGTCCGCCTTAGCACTTATCGTTGCGACTTCGTTTTTGAGTCCTTCGATATGCTTTGCGTTCTCGTTCTCGCGCAGTTTGAACAGCCATGCGACAGTTGAGGTAAGTGTTGCTATTACAGATGCAATACCTGCCAACATCCAGCCCGTGAGTGAGTTCTGCTCGACTGTCACTTGCAGCACAACTTTCTGATTCTCTGGAGTAGACATGCTCGCTTCGATTTCACTTCGCATGCGACTGTCTTGACGTTTTCAGCCGTAGCCTCAACGACATTGGCAGCAACAACAACCGGAGCCACCGCAACCGATGCGACCTTTCGCACAACGTCACAGCGTCCGTTCTGGCATTCGATTTCCTGCGAGTAGCTAATCGCGCTAAGCACGACTAAAGCAATGAGCGTGTTGATGATTTTTAGCATTATTCCAATCCTTTCACGATTGCGTCATAGGCTTCGATGCCTTTCGCGACGCTGGTAATTTTCGAGTCAGAAATAAACTTAGCGTTCGGCAATCTCCAAACCTCTTCCCAATTTGCGTCTCTCGACTCACCTTTAGGACGAGCAAGTAACACCGCTTCCATCGTGCCAATAAAACGAGACTGTGCAGCCGCCAGCGTTGGGCATTGATTTGCATCGCATAACGATTTGAGTTGTGCCACAACAGGCTTTAGAGATGCTAACAACGAAGCTCGCGTCTTCGGGTCGTTCAAGGCTAAACTGTTCGCTCGACTGATTTGCGTCAGCTTTGCAAAGTCGCCTGGCTGCGTCGGTGGATTTGGTTTTGGTGGTGGATCGACAGGAGTTAAACTGCCTTCGATCACCACCGTATGCTTCGCGTAATCAATCGCTGCCGTCTTGTCCGAAACAATCAGATAGAACGTGTAGCTGCCAGCTCGCGGAGTCGCGAAGAACACTTGCGAGTCAATCGCAGTACATCCCGCTTGTGCCGTCGAGATTCCTTCTGGTGTAATCCACCTGTGGTTGTCCCCTTTCGACTTCGACGAGTTAAGCACCACCAGCTCTCCTGGAAGTGCTTTATCAGGTGCAACAATAATCGCTTCGACCTGCGCGAACGCGACCGAACAAAACGACCATATTGCAAAAGTCAAAAAGGGTTTCATAGTGGTTACTTAACTGGAGTTGAGTTGCCAGAAGCTGGTACAGTTGAAGGAGTGTCAGGATAATCCTTGCTTGGAGTTCCGACCGATCCTGGGGATGGTTCGGAGATTTGTGCTTCGTGCATATTGATTGGTGGAATAACAACACCAAGATGCTCGTGTGCAGGAATAGAAATTCCAGTGTTCAACTCGGTTCCGTTACCAACGTAGGTCAAGAGCAACTCTTCGACGTAAAGCATGTGCTCTTCGAAACGTGTAATGTCTCGGTCACCAATGCCGTACTGAAGTTTGGCAGAGTCACTGAACAGAATCTTTTGCATCAAAGTCGAAAGAGCTGTAATAACTCGACGGCACTTGACGTTGCCAGTCCTGAGTTGTTCGTTGTCTGTGATTGCAAGAACTGTCAAAAGCTTCTCTTGCGCTGCTGGTGCGAGGTTACGATACTTTTTAGCAAGATCCCATTCTAGCTTGGCACGAGTCCAATCGGAATTGATAGCCTCGGAATCAGCAACAACCATTTGACCAGTCGAGTTGTTTGAATCCATTTCGAGGATTGCCATTTGCAACCGCGACACAACATAGCAAAACTGTTGCAAATGTTGATTGTTCAATTGCCACTTGTGCACGGCAATTTTTTCGCCACCGATGACGACTTGTTCTTGTAGCGATAGTTCTGTAATCATTCCCACTTTTTCACCTTTTTAAAATAAAAGAAACATTTAAGCGATTAACAATTCCAACCGAAGTAACGATTGGAGTAGTGAGTCAGCGACAGGAATGCCGTGACCAAATCTAGGATCAAAACCAGGCGATCCAGCGTCCTTTAGGTTCGCCTTAAAAAACTCATTCACGCTCTTCGCTGCAGTCCATTGTGGCTTACCTTGCCTTCGCATGACTTCGACGATGCAAGCTAGTAGACCACTACCAAACGGCGTTGCCATCGATGTTCCGCTCATCGATGTGTAGCCACTACCGTTCTTTGAAAACGAGATGATATCTTGACCAGGACAAGCCCAATCAATCTCTCGTCCACCAGAAGAGAAGTTTGCTATCTGTCCGCTTGCTTGGTACGCACCACAGCAGATGCAACCTTCGTATTTTCCAGGCCAACCAATAGTATTCGCACCGTTGTAGCCAGCATTTCCAGCCGCAGCGTTGACAATGCACCCGAGGCTAAATGCGTAGTCGATTGCTCGATTTGTTTCGTTATCCGAACCACCACCACCGAGAGACAGACTAATGATGTCCGCACCTTGCTCCGCTGCCCATCGAATACCGTTTGCGATACCAACAGAAGAGCCGCTACCCTGATCCGACAAGCACTTGAAAACAATCAACTCAGCTTCGGGTGCAACCCCGATTCCGTTGCGTCCTAGTGCCGTTCCTGCGCAGTGCGTACCGTGTCCGTTACCGTCGCGCAATGCAGACTGACCCGAGATAAACGACTTCGCTGCAATCGGTTCAGGACCGTCTACGTGCTTTGTGTAGCCAGTATCACCGATCGCAACTTTAATCGATTTCCCAGTTGCAATCGACTTGACTTTTTCCGCAAGTTCAGACGGCCAGTGCCATAGCCGCGGAGCCATAGCAAACAGATCGTTGTTGTAGACGGTATCAGGTGGGATCGTGTAATCCACTTAGCCACCTCGACGAGCTATCCAGAGCTCAATCAATTTCAGCACGATAGGAATCAGCAGCGAAGGATCGATTGCTGTCGCTTGCGGATCTTCTGTCGTGATGGCATCAAGTGCCAGCAAGCAACCGTCCATCGTCGATGGCAGTTCATCCAGCTCGAGAGTCACCATGAATCCGCTCTCGATCAGTGCGGAGATTTCGCCAAGTGCCGATGCTACCAACTTCCCGTTACCAGCAATACTAAAATCGCCAGTTCGGAAATTCTTTACCAACGCAACAACGTGATCGACTGGGATCCGTGCTGCGAACTCATAACTAGCCATGGAATCAACCTCGTAAACAGAAGCAAAATAAAAGCTGGGACTGAAATGCCAGCCCCAGCAGAACTCATGCTACTACAGCATTTGTGCGCAGGCAATCCAGTCAACTTTCATGTTCAGCGACGACGCGGACCCTGCAACGTCCTTCACTGCAATGACTGGAGTCATTAGGGTCGTACTTGGAAACGTAGCAGCCCTGATTTGCGATGTCGTCAATCTAGCTGGAGCTGCAGACGACCCAGCTAGATTACCGTTCACAAACCACTCAAGCGTTTGCGGAGCAGCTCGGAAACGCATTCCAAGCTTGACGTAACCATTCACCGCCAGTGTCGCCAGATTCAACAGCCTCGTGTTAGTTGATCCGTTTTGCACCGCTTGCCCAGAAGCTCGGTAGGTACCTGAAACACCAGAAGATGCCGCCGACAGCTTAGCAAAACCAACAAAACTTGTGTCAGCCAAGATGCCTGTCGTGTCTGTTAGCAAACCGTCAGTCGCACCAGCTCCAACAACCCCAAGCCCAATAGCCCACGAATGCAAAGCCGTAGTGATGCTGCTCACGTTCAAACGAGCTTCAAACACCAAATCATTGCCAGAAAACTGAAACGGAGCGCCAAGCCCACGACCCCATTGAAGTATCGCTTCGTCGTTAGCGGCATTACCGTCGATAGCAAGCTGAACCAGACCTTTCTCTGATGCAGTATCTGCAATCTGCTCAATCGTACAGCCAGTCCCTTCGACAATCCTGTATGGACCTTCCGCTGTCGTGGCATGAAACGAATGAAAGTTGTCGTAAAACCCAAACGACGGGTTGCCAGATTGCGAAATCGTAGTAGTTCCGTGCGGACCAAAAGCTGTTGGAGGAGCAAAGCCTTTCCACAACCTGCCAGACGGAAGATAGCCAATATTCAGTTCATCAAATGTAATCATTGTTTCCCTTTCAAGGAAGATTGCGGGATTGCCTCAGCTCTGGGTGAGTGTTGTCCCATTATACAAAATTGGTGGGCGTGTTTTATTGTCTCGCCCACCAAAGACATTTAATTCTGTGACACGCTGTCACAGAATTATTACGCAGGCATTAAGCCTACGCAGTTTCTGTTACGGCTTGTGTGCAATAACCACGGAAATTACCGCGACGATTGAAACAAACCATTTGTACTGAGTCATCCATGCAGCGAACGCGAACGTTGCTCATTTCTGGATGCTGGAACGCCTTTCGCTTACGCATCTGCCGACCAGCAGCATAGTAAGCTCGGAACGTCGACCAGTTTACACCGAGGATTATACCATCCGTGCGAGCGTTGACGCTAGAAGCATTTGTCCATGCCGGAACCCAAGACAACGGTACGCCTCGAATAAACACGGTCCCGCTTCTTGCAGCCATATCGTCGCCAATGTTGTCATTTCCCAACTGTAGCAAGCGACGACCTGCAGCCAAAACGCTGTGCGTTGTCAGCAATTCCCAGTCGTGACGCTTTTGGTCAACAATGTCTGGTCGTTGAACAGGCGGAATGAAATGGCACAAATCCATCGAATTGATGGTTTTCTCGACCAAATCAGAACGGCTAACGGAGGTGTACGGGAACGTGCGGTTACGCCATTGCGGGTAATCCGTGCAAGAAATTCCACCAACGCCATTGCTTCCCCAGCCAACAGGCTCAAATCCATTAAAGCCTTCTGTCGCGTTGTTTTCAGTTGTGCTGTCGTTTGTTGCGGTAATCCACCACAGCAACGATGCGACCGAGAACGGAGACTGAGTTGGACCTGTAGGACCAGGACCAAACACAAGGTCTTCCATCCCTGTGTAAAACGACGTCATCAAGTCACGTTCCATGTCCTCGATGTAATCGTAGATTTGCCGACCACCCGTTCGGAAAATCTCTTCGTCAATGTCGTAGTGGTAGTTGTTGGTGGTCAACGCCCACTTCAACTCGCCTTCATCCAGCGTATTCACGCGGGTTGACGAATCGCGGTGGTAAAGACCAACCGTCTGGAAGTTGTCATTAGTATTGACTTTTACCTTCCACTTGCACTGCGACGTGCTCATCGTGTCCTTCTTCAGGTTGCCCGAGAATAGACGCGATGCGTACTTGTACTCTTGCAACGGCAAGGACAAGTCCTGTGCTGCAAGCTTTTCTTCACCAGCAAACTTTTGGTGAATGCTGTTTACAAAATCATCAATTTGTTCAATTGAAAGTGCCATTTGGCGATTCCTTTATAATTAAGCTCGTTCGAGCTCCCGATAAAGTCTGTCCGCCTCATCGCGAGCGTTATCTCGCGGTGGTAACGGCTTCGTTGGGCTTCCACCCTGACGAAGTTGGCTTTGTCTGGAAATCTTCTGAGTCTGTTGCTTTAATCGTTTCTTACTCAATTCGTCAGCAAACACCATGTTTGCAACGCGGCTAATCAGCTTGTCGTTAAGCTCGGACGGTCGCCCAAGTCGCTCTAAGCCTATGAGTTGAGCCTTGACAGCAACGTGCAAATCTCTGCGACGTTCCAGCTCTTTTTCTGACTCACTTCCTGTCTTTCCAAACAAATCGGAATGACCGAGCGAGTCAACATAGCTGTCGAACTGCCTCTCCTCCTCACTGGCGCTCACTTGCATAAAGTGCGACTCCAGCTGCTCGAGACGTGATTCGTAATGGTCACGCATTCGCGTAAACTCATTCACAATCTCGTCATCGTAAATATCCTTGCTCAACGAAATTTCGTACCTGCCACTCTTTGGAGAACTTTCTTCTGAGCTGCTAGGCTTGGGCTCTTCCTTTTTGACAAACTGCCCCTTGTCGTTGCGACTCTTATCCGAATCGCCTTCTACTGTCGCCTTGCGACCGACTTCAAGAGCTGTCTTATCAAGTAGGCGTAACGCCCTATCCAACTCCTCGCGACTGGCAAAGTCAGACAAGTCCGACTCACTAATGCCGTACGCGGCAACCTCGGTTTTCACGTCATCATCTACCCATTCTGGATATGACGGTTCATCACCGGACTCCTCGCTTTGGCTCGACGCCTTAGCGGATTCACTGCTGGCATTTTTCTCAGCAGATGTTTCAATGGACGCGACATCGTTGATGATTTCTGCGTCTGACTTTGTATCTCCCTGTCGCTCGCTTTCAACTTCTTGAGCAACGGCATCAGCGTAAGCGGCAATTTCGTCGCTTGTTGTTTCCTGAGTGACTTCGGCTAGGTCTGATAATGACATTGTGTTGTTTTCCGTAAGTGTTTTGTTGTAATGCTGGGCTAAATCGTGCTAGTCTGAATACCCGCCATCGATATCAACTAAGCCCCGGCGCTTAAGAAACTCCCTCCTGGCGCCTTTGCTCGTAAATCGAATCTGTCCGTTATCGTGCACAGCTGCGCCTTGGATGTTGTGTTGGCGAATCATTTCTCTTGCTTCGCCAACCTGCGACTTCATGACGCCACACCCTTCAGAAATTAAAGGATCATGCTCGGTGTACGTGTTAGCAGCCATCGACGGAGCCTCAAGCCAATTAGCCTTGCGAGGCATGAGCTTATCCAACTCCTCCTGCGTTACTTCCCTGCCCTTGTACATGCGAACAATAGTACTCACGTCACTACACCTCCAGGTATTACGCTTGCTTCCAAACACACTTCCACATCTGGCATAGCTTCAGCGACTTTGATCGCTTCGCTCAACGTCAAGGCTTCGACTTCTCGCCATTCGAGAGTTCGTTCCGTATCAGCCAAACGCACATGCACATGAATCTTCATTACGTCACCGCCTCTTGCTTCTTACGAGCCCAGCCGCATTGTCGACTGCAAACTCGCTGTGTTTTCTTCCTGACCAAAAACGCCGTTTCACAAACGACGCAATACTGAACTTTTTTACCGCCAGAGGCTACAAATCTCTCCAAAGGAAGGTACGGGTGCTGTGCGTGATGACACAATGGACACAACGCCACCCCGTTGGAAACAACAAACCGCAAGTCGGGATAGCCTTTCCACTCCTTCAAGTGATGAGCTTGCAAGTTTTCTACATCACCACAGCGAACGCATTTTTTGTCTCGCAGAATAACAGCCAAAGCCCATGTGTCATGTTCGTGAGGTCTTGCGGGAGATTGTGCCGCTTTCGGTCGCGAATTTTGATAGCACTCAGGCGAACAATACTTAGGTCTGTATCTACCTGGATCCGCAAATACTTTTCCACAGCAACCGCATGTAACAATAGGCGCAGGCTTGGGCGATTCTTTCCAGCACTTTGGGCTGCAGAAGATACCTTTCCCTGAATCTGCTGTGCGTGGTCTTATGAGAAATTCCTTCCCGCACTGTTTACAGGTTCGTTGAACTTTTGGTCGTGCTGGCGATTTCCCACTTGAGATTAGATAGCAGTCTCGACTACAGAAGACGCCAAGCCCTTTATCAACAACACTTTGCAAAGCAAAGAACTGATCTCCGCACTTCTTGCAGCAACGTTGCACTTTTGTTGTTTTTCTAGGCATTATGCTGGTGCCCTTTTCAACATTGCCGCTTGCTGACTGTTAATTTGTGGTTTACCACCCATTAACGTTTGGATCATCGCCGAGTTTCGAGCGTCTGCGGTTCCGCCATCGCTCACGTTCTTTCTAATGTTCGTCCTGGTAGTGTTGGCGGCTTGCCTTACCGTGTTCTCGTCGCCTCCAAGCATTCCCATCGGATCCGCAAACGTTATGAACTTCCTGAACTCTGGACGATTCTTCAATCTGGCAATTTCGTCGACGATGGCTTCGGCATCGAATGTTGCTCCTGACGCTTGGAACATGGGCCAAAGCGGCGCGAGCTCGCGGAGCACCTGGAACAATTCCTGTAAGTGCTGTTCTGGTGTTTTGAAGACCATGGAATACGGCTCCACGCGGAACTCGTAATCCTCGAACGCTCCTTGTCGGTAATCTGGCATCCAGTTAGACGAGACTTCAATGCCGCTATTCCCGACAGGAATTGATGTTTGCAACTCAAGGGTCTGGTCCTCCCACATCAATCTCCCTAAATCCAAAACACACTCAGACGCAAAAGAGACAACAGCCATTCGCATGTCTGCCACGTTTCTCGCCAAATTCCCGCTGATTATCTCTTCTTGACCAACAGTCGAAGCCTGAGCGCCCAGACCACCCATCGCTTGCAAGTTTCCAGCAAACCTGTCGTATTCATTCTGCAAAAACGTAGCCATTGCCATGTCTCGCTGGTCAATACCACCCATCTCAAACTGCTTAATCTGCTCTGGGCTAGTTCCTCGCTGCCAACTGTTTCGTTCGGCTGTTCGCAGTCGCTCTGCATCATCTGACATGTTTGGCGGATACACATTCACGACTCGATGAGCATCTGAATCGTCTTCCATGCGGCGATGCAATCGGTTCTGCAAATCATGCATGCCCTTCAGGTTAATCGCTGGAGACGTCGGTATCACATTGTCAGGCGTCTCGCCTAACGAAAGAAACTTGTACGGTCCTGCTTGCGAGCCGACCCACTCACGTTCAATCAATGGTGGCAGGTCTTGATCGCAAGCCATAGTTACAATGGAGTTGTTTTCGGCAATCCAGACATCCATCAACCAAACCATGTCTTTAAGGTCGTCGTCTTCCGCGCTCCCCCAGTCAGACGCTATGTCTCGTGCTGCGCCAGTCGAGTCGTGGTGGCTTCTGCTTGTTGGACTGAGCTTGTCTCGAACTTTCTTGTCGTATCCAGGCTCGTCCATGACTTTTTCGTAGTCGGCACGATACCTGTGCCCACAATACCGCATCTTACTGAGCTCTTTGGCTGGCATATCCAGTATCAAGTCATCGAGAGATACTCGATTGAACCATGGCTCACCTGGGTCTAGCCAGACATCTTCTTCGGATTCAAGGATTCCATGAAATCTTGTGTCAGTGTCTCGCATCATTACGACACCGCACCCGAGACAGAAGAATGCGTCCAAGACAATCGCTCGGAATGTCTTATCAAGTGCCATGTCGCTAATGAGCTTATTGATATTCACTTCAAAGCGACGAGCGAATGCCAGCGTCTCTGTCTTTGGCGTACTGACCAGCACTTGCGGATTATTAGCGGCAAGTGCGACAGTATAGATACGTGCCGTTTGGTTAATCAGATTGACGAGAGTCTTGTTGCTGGCGCCAGACTCAGCGTACCAGCTTCCCACGTAGTCTTTGATGAGTTCCTTGCGAACTCTCCTGAACGGCTCAAGTGAATCGCGAGACGACTTAATAGCCTTAAGTAATCTTGCTCGTTTTTCGTTGTTTAATAGGTCTAGCATTAAAAGTCGGAACAGTTGCGTTGAATTGCAAAAAGTTGTATTCCGACCGGGTTCTAACTCCGACCTTCAAAACCTGATTTACATCAGCTAGTTTTTTTACTCGACTCCGAAGAGCCTGCAGCCTTACACCCAAACAGAGTCGCTTTTGTGTTCGCCAAGTTCAAAGCCGATTGTGAGAAATGCAAAGCCTTGTTCGCATCTACTTCAACCCTTGCTTTGTCTGCCATCTTAATAACAGCAGCGTCAATTGTACTATTTACGTCGTTTTCCATTTTTTCCTTCCAGGTTCTAGCTCTGAAACACTTGAGATTCATCCTCGCAAAACGTCCCGTATTCCATAACTAGGACTACCCGCGTTTGCGCTTCGACGCTCTTGTTGCTCTCGCCACAAAAACGACCCGTATTCAGGATTCTTGTGTATTTCATCGTCGCTGTCAACTTTCTCACGAATATTATCCGCAGAGTACACAAGCCAAGCGCCTGCTGCAGCAATCGCTCTATCGCCGTGATTCTTCTCAGTGGCTCCTTTGTTTTTTGTTGGTGCATGGATGATTTTTCCACCATCCCACTCGTATTCTCCGCACTCAATGAGCATTTCGCCAGACCTAGGAATGTATCGCCCCGTCTCCATAGCTAAAGCAAATTGCTCGAACATGTCAGCCTTGTCGACGTCTCGGCATGGGAACCCAGGCTTTCGACTTTTCTTCTGCGTACCAAGCTGCGTAACGTTTCTGAAGTAGATATTTCCGTAGTAGAGAACCTCCATTACTTCCTTTGCGAAACCACCAGAGACTCCCGAGTCTTCCCAGGCTAGCTTTGCTTTTCGCATCCATAAAGCAAGCCCGACGGCAATGCGAGAAAACGGTCTTGGCTCAAGTCCTTTGATAACATACTCAAGAACTTGCTCGCCAGTTCTGTCGTCCATTCCAGACACAATAGAATTGGACGCAAACACGCCTACTCCCCCTGACGCAATATCGCACGCCAGAGTAAACGGACCAAGTGGAGCGCTGCTGTCTATTCCAGGTCTAAACCAAAGCGTAAGCGGTCCATCCTCCCGAGGAACCAGCCCTTTTAACTCCAATGTTTCACTGTCGAACACTGGAGTACCTTTCCACACTGGCTTCCTCTCGTTCATCTTCTTCATGCGGTCGAGAAGGTCAGTTGTGAACACTTTTCCCACAGCACCTTTTGGGTTTCTGTCGAGCTGCGATGCAATCAATTGCGGACGAGCTGTCTTTCGCAAGCACCGCATGTCGTACCATGGCGACCGAACTACGCCTTCGTATTTAAACCCCTTCTTCTCCAACAAATCTCTCAGGTTCGGTTTGCTTTTGTGATACTCAGCAACCTCTTCCGCGTCTTCTGGCTTGCATGCTTTCGGAACATTGTCCATTACCACGTAAGAATGCTTGGAGTGAATAGGATGGTCCTTCCAGTCCAAGACTAAGTGCCACCCACCCTCAGTCCCGCCAGCTTCGCACGCTTCATGAAACACGCCTTGGTCTACATAACGAGCTGAGACAAGCCTAAGATAATGACTAACATCGTGCAACGATTCCATTACGGAGTAGTCTTTACCATTAGACACGAAGTCTTTCGCGCCAGCTTCGTCCATCGTAAATACCGTGGCACGTCCACCCGCCGCGACGTCTTGTCCTGCAGAGTAACCTTTAAGCAATGAACCATTGTCCTTGTTCTCAAACGTGTGCTGACTTAGGTTCCGTTCGTACCGAGGTCGCATCCAAGAGGGAAGCATATTGAGTGCAAACTGCACTTTCCACAGAACAGTATCAGAGTCAGTCTTGCTATCCACAAGGTCCGCATTACGAGTCACGTATCCAGCAGAGAACATCGGATCACGCAACCACCGTCGCAAGTCCACCCAAAGGTAGCCAAACGTTCCGCCTTGAGCTCTTGCCTTATCAACCAGCACGTCAAGCGTTCTGTCGTTCACTTGCGTGTAATCAAAAGCTTCGTCTAGTTTCCGAAACACCTTTTCTTGATGCGGATAAGGAATGAAGGGAACAATCTTATTCTTAGCGCGTGGGTCGTACCCGTACATGGTCGCTGCCATGAAAAAACAAACATCGCTCATGCAAGCCTGATAAAAGGCGTCTCTGAACTTCATGTCTGTCAAAGCTCGTTCTCGACAGCGAATGCGCCACTTCAAATTCTCAACAGGGTCGCGAGGGCATAAATCGTAATAGAGCGCTTCCATGCTACATTAGCCTTTCAGGAATTTTGTGACAGCGTGTCACAGAAATAGAAAAAGGGTGCGCCACCGAAGTAACGCACCCTTCTTTGGAGATTTGCCTACTAGGCAGAGTGAGATTCCAAATATAGCCATGTCCATTTTTCATGTCAACAAACTTCAGTAACTACAGTGTCTTGAGTTGCCGCAAATGAAGGGCGACTAGGAGACAAAAGCCAATCTTTTGCTTTTCTCCATGCGTCCATTGGCGTTTCCGCATGAAAGCAACGCCCACCATGATTATTTAGAACTACTGAAAACATAGTTTCAGCATTTTCCAAATCTCCATGCTGCAACGTCCCGCCAAGCTCCGCAACCTCAGACCAGACATTAGCAAGCTGCTTACTCAAGTCTGACCAAAACATTTTTCCACCAAGACACAAGCACTTTTTCATAACAAACTCCTAGAAATAAACTACCTAAGTAACGCCTCAGACATGTCCATAGTCTTCAGCCTTGCCCGAAGTGTCGATTCAGGAAGTCCAGCGAGTTTCGCCCACTCGCAAAGCGGCATCCTCTCGCCTTCATGTTCAATCCCACAGCTTCCGCATGTCTGGGTATGTCCACTACGCAAGTGGTCTAGACGGACAATCTTTGAAGCTCCGCAAGAGCACGCACACAAAAACCTGCGCTTGGTTCCAAGAGGCTCGACCTCTTGAACAATAACCAAATTGCCGTACTTCGCATCCGCAGCGATTTCCAGCTTTTTCATAAACCCACTCCCTAAACAAACAACAATACTTCATACTACCATAGACCCAGAACAGTAATAAAGCAAGAAGGAGATTTTATGACGACAGTTGCGGTTTATATGCAGGTTGACCGTTTTTTCCCGCCAGAGGTCATTCAGCGCGCGGGCATTCAAAAATGGCTTATGCAAAACAAAATTGTCCCGTCGTCTGTCCACTGGTTCGTTGACCGCGAGTCAAAGTCTGAGTTCCAGCAGATGTTCGAAGACATTCAAAACGGCTCTATCCAGACGCTAGTTCTGTACAGTCTCGAGCAAGCATTCACCTCTATCGCAACAATAACAGACGCAATTGCCGTTCTGGCTTCGAAGGACATAGCGATTGTCGTCATCTCGCAAGATATCTTTTTCGACTCCGAGAGCATCAAGTCTGCTCATTCTCTTCTAAATGTTGTTCTAAACCTTGCGGACCACTACAAACGCATGCGCCAAAGACAGGGAATCGAACAAGCACAAGCAAAAGGACTCTACAAAGGCAAAAAGCCTGGTGCTACCAAGCCAGGATTTGACCCAAAGAAAATTGCAAGGTGGAGATTGCGAGGATGGAGTGCCAAGCGGATTGCAGACAAACTTGGTGTTTGCGAAAGCACTGTGTGGAGATACATTCGCATACAGCGAGAAAAATAAAATTTAGTGACACGCTGTCACAAAATTTTTCATTCTGCGTGGTACGTTGTTTCAAGAGGTCTAAGGTGCTTGGGCCACTCGGCGTCGCGAGAAGTAAACGATTTATCAATAAACAACAATCTGTTTGTTGGCTGGCATGTAACTCTGCCGTTGTCGAGTTGGATAAAGGCAAACTCTTTTGCTTCGTCAGGAGCTTCGGAGTAAGCATCTCCAACCGGAATTGCTGTAAACAAATATTTACCTTCGTGCTCTTGGTCGAATGCGCATCTTGCTTTTACATCCAATCCGTAAAGATATTTGTAGCACAGAGTCGAAAACTCATTGCCGTAGCAATCCCAATGTTGCGCAAGTGCGGGTGACCATTCAGGGATTGGCTGCTTGCAAAAGCTCAGTGCATGCAACGGAACTTCGCGATACACTGCGCCGCATTTCAACATAATCTGACAGCCCCACACTCTGCCGGTGTAGGCAACAATACCGAACCAAACGCAGGGTTCAACACCTTGCAACTCGCCGCCAGTTATGTACCTTTGCTCGACGTAGCAGTATTGATGAGTTGGTATGTCGCCAGATTTCGAATATATCATGTTTTGTTCCTTTAGTTTTTTACAACCAATCACCGCTAAAAAATTGCAGGGACGGCTCTTCCTCTGAGGCCAGCCTCCCTGCTGCACCGATTGCGATTATGAAGACTCGCGGCTCTAGTGCTCACCAGCGTTTTGCGTCCCGTTACGACGCTCCCACGCCAAGGTTGCTCAATTGTCACTTATAAAATACTCCATCATGTACGCATCTTCTGTGACATTCTCGTAATAATCCGTCAGCACTTGAGTACAAAGAAACCCCATATTGCGAAGAAATAGTTGAGCTTCGAGGTTTCTTTCGCGAACTGCAGCCAATATTCTGTTTCTTCGCCCTTTATCAAGTTTGTAAATCAATCTTTCAATCAAAGTTCTTCCGACGCCACTTCTTCGATGTTTTGGGTGAACCGCAAACGAAAGAAGAGTTATTTCTTTCGGCATTATTTCGTAAATCATGTAGCCAACAACTTCATTGTTAACTTCAGCTACCATACCAATGACGTTGCAATTGCTCATGCAGCGAACAAACTCCTTTTTAGTCCAAGGATTGCTGAAACTTTCGTTTTCAATATCCACAACTGTCGGCATATCGCGAAAAATTAACCATCGCAAATAATTGTGCGTTTTTGTTTTCACGGTTCCATTACTCCAAAAAAAAGTTCTAACCACGACATTTCGCAACCACAACCACTTGAGCTAAAAAGTTTTTCAATAGCAATTTCTTCACCTGACAAATCACGACCCTCAAGTGTTTGTACACTTCCAAATCGCTTTCTAAGACCGCCAGCTTCAGGTCTTGCTGAGCCTTTCCATGCGTAAGCCTTCCACCACGGTTCGTCTAAAGCAGTAAACCCACCTGTCGTCCCTCCATTAGCAGCCATTAATGGTTCTGCTTTTTTAGAATGCGAACTTCCTCCTGCGCAATGTAAAAACTCGTGGCACAGCACAACGGCTGTCGTGTAAACGCTTCGTCCGTAATTTGCATCAGGCGACAAGCTAATTTTGTTTCCGCCTGCCCAAGCAAAAACATTCTTTCCTTTTGAACGATTGCTTTGCTCAATAATCAATCTTGCGCCTTGAGAAACCCTGCGAAAGCGAATTGCCTTAGTCTCAGCCATGTAATCAAAAATTGGCTGTATGAAATCCAGCCGAATCGTTGAGTTGTACGACCCGTTTCGATAAAGCGTTTGCAGCTGATAAGTAATCTCTCGGTCGTCTGAAAAAACAGGAATCTCCAACATCGAAGGACGGAAATTAACCTCTGAAAGACTCTGAGGTTCAATTGGAGCTTCGCACTTATAACTAGGAAACTTTGAAAACAACATCAGATACTGTCCCGGGTCCCACTTCAAACAAAGGCACTATCCTAACCAGCCTCACACTACAAAACCACAACGCCTAAACATGGCGGATTCCACCAGAATGCCAGTCGCAGGATTCTCAAGTCGCAACACAACGGAATCGAACCGTAATATCCCTTGCTGCCGTCTCGCTTTCGGTTGCAATCCTAATCGCGTAGTCGATGGCCATCATTCTTAAGAACCCTGCGACAAGCACACTAGCAACATAACACCATTGACCCGTCAACGCAACTGGAAATTGTGGCTGATTTTAGAGTGGTACTTCGGAGCGCGAGGCATGGGTGGCTGTCGCGGTTCAAATTCCGTTAGACCTCCAACACTTCACTCCTGGAGGTGTTTTGTACTGGAAAAGTTGCCACCAACCGCTTTAACAAAATGCCCCTCAGAGACACTAAACCCACTACTATCCCCAGTTAGCTAATAACTAACTCAGTTAGCCAAAAACTAACGCCAGGAGCATTGACCCAGACACGCACTTGAAAATTAGGGCTGACGAAAAATGGACATTCGTCAGGAGTCCCGCGACGGTGGGGTGGGGGTGTGGTTACGTTTCCGCTGCCATCACCTTGCACGCACAAAAACCCAACGAATCCCTGCACTTCTAGCCCTTCAACGCCTCGGTGCCTGCTTGCGTCACAGCTCGCAGCACCACGCGATAACCTCGCGTAAACAGCGCACACGCCGTGCGCCAAGCACCCAAGCGTAGCCATCATCCCACAGCTAGCAGCCTGCACACACGAGCACCAGCAGTCCACACGCACCACGTAGCCCATACTTGTTGGTGTCGGACTAGGGGTGAAAACCTATAAATCCCTGCGAAATACGAGGTTTCCTGCAAAGCGGTCATTGCCGACATCGCTAGCCATCTCGACGCCTAGATTTTGTGACAGCGTGTCACAGAATTGACTTCCACCAATGAAAACACAGGGGAAACGCCTTAATCAGCCTCCAGCATCGACGCCAACAGTCGGCGAACCTCCTCGATGGATTGTTGCTCGCGGCGGATCTCAGCCGCCTCGCTATCCTGCGTCGCGGTCGCTTTGGCGGCAACATCCACGAACTTAGCGTACGTCTTGATCGAGGTTTCGAGCCAGCCGAGGGTCGCGTAGGACGGCGCTGGCGACAACGCCCGAGACAGGTCGACAACGACTCCATCAGCCGTTTCGCGGACCACCCGAAGCCTGTTTGCCTGCACCCAGCTAACCTCGGCGCTCAGCTGCGCGTTAGACGGCAAATCGCCCCAATTCTCAGGGATTTTTGACAATCCTGACACTGACAAATCGCCACTTTTGGAAAAAGGTGCCACGTCTTGGACTGGAAAAGGTGCCACGTCTGCCGCGGTCGAAAAACGGGCGGCGTCCCCCGTTTCAAGTTGCTGTTTTGCTGGTTTGCTTGGTTTTCGCTCGTTTGCTGGATCCTCGCTGATTGCCGTTTCAGGTTTCGAGCCGTCCAGTGGAGGGTATTTCTTGGCGAGTTCGGTATACGTGTAGTTCTGGGCGTCCTGTCCTTTAAGGCGGAGGTCTCTGGCACGGGTCGCCAGCTCATCCCTTACGGGTTCTGCTTCGTCCCAGCGATTCTCGGCTTTCAGTCGCTTGAACACGGTCATCATCAGCGTTTGTTTCGTCATGGTTTCCTTTGGTTTGCTTGCGTTTGTTTGCTTGCTGGCGGTTGCACTTCGTCGCTCATCCTGGCTCCGTGCAGTCTCTCATTAAAGCGACCGCATCGGACACCACCCAAGACAGCACAAAACAGCCTCCGAAACGACCCAATAGTACCAGATTTAAGCACTCATTACCCCAAAAAAACACGCAGCAAACGCAGGGAAAACAGGCTATTTTGTAGAATCTGCCCTATTTTATGCCCAATGTTGGAAGAAATAGTATTGACACCGAAACGCAGGTGGCGACAATGGACATAGTACAGACCCGCACTTCGCGGCGTATAGGGGAATGGTCCCAAGTCCACTATCTACGAAGGATTAAGAAAATGACAGAACAAGAACTTAAACAAAAGACTGCTTTGGATTACCTCATCGAAGCACAATCAGTATTGAACGCCGCCGGAATCACTAAAGAGGTGTCGGAATTCTTGCGCGAGTTTTTCGCAGGGCTTGTCTACACAGAGGACGCGAGCCAAGTCATGCTCCACAATAGAGACGGCGGCTACTTTTTCTGCGTTTCCATCACAGAGGAGTCAGTCGAAATAGAATGGGACGTTTCCAAGGGTGGCGAATGGAAAGACCTAGACGTTGAGTGTTCCATGCTATTCCGCGAGCACACCGCCGAAAGAATCCTAGGCCGCATCGAATCGGAGTTTCAAACGATGACTTCGAAGTGTTTCGTTATTAAACCAGAACTGAAGGCAGCAAACTAAAGCCGAAACGCCTTCGGGCGTTTATCTCGGGTAGTTCCGAGGTACTGACGATGGCAGCTACCACCAAGCCAATCTAAGAAGGATTGACCAATGAAAACAGTGTTTGAAACACGCTTCCAGAAAGTCGGCGAGTCCGCAACTCACTACCAGTCGACGAAAATCAACTCGTCGGCAGCCGCTTGCGAGTGGGCGAAAAACTGTCTTGGCGAATATTTCGCCGACAAACTCGACCAAGAAGAGTTCTTGATTGCGACACTCGACACACAACTCCGAGTTCGTCGCGTTGTACGCATCACTAGAGGCACGCTAGACGCTTCGCTAGTGCATCCCCGAGAAGTATTCAGGGCAGCCATTGCCGACGCCGCCGCGAGCATTTTGCTCATTCACAACCACCCATCAGGCGACCCGACACCGAGCCGTCAAGACCGAGCAGTTACCGAAATGCTCCAAAAGGTGGGCGATATCGTCGGAATCAAGGTTCTCGACCATATCGTTGTTGGCGATTACGCGACTTCTGTATTGGAGTCTATGTAATGCTCAAAGTAGTTTCAAACGGCAACAACGCCAAGCTCGGACCAGGCGTTGGAACGACCTACAGACCCGTCGGAATTACTTGCCCTCCATCCTGCCCATTGCTGGGGAATGGATGCTATGCCCAACGTGGGCACGTTGGCATCCACGCCACAAAGTCTGCCGACGATAACGGCGACCTGATGGCTTTAGCAGGCAATACACTTGCAAGGCATTTGGTTAGTGGTGATTGGCTCAAGACTCTCGCAAACGGTCGTAAGACACTCGATAAGGCGTTCGTCCGCGCCGTCATCGCATTGCACAAAAAAGCTCCCTGGTTGACGGGTTGGGGCTACACACACGCAGCGGCAGAGTGGCGCAAGGCTGGAATCACACCCAAAGACTTACCGAGCAATCTGCACATCCTAGCGAGCTGTGATTCTGCCGACGAGAAAGCAGCACACAACGCCAACGGATGGAGAACCGCGAGAGTCATCAACGAGGCGACTGAACGCCAAGCCGATGAGTTTCTTTGCCCAGTGGATGCGCAAAAGCGTAAGGGCGTCCCAGCCGAAAAACGAACCACATGCGCACGCTGCAAGGCTTGCTTCGCTGCCGATAAAAACATCGCATTTCTCAAATTCTAAGGAATAAGACCATGATTAAACTCGTTAAGACAACGCGCGGATGCCAAATGCTAGAGCGCACGCCGCGCTATGACGTTCTGGTCGATGGCAAGCTCTTCGACCAACTGTACTTCAACATGAAAGGCTATGTCGGCACTCTGCCGCTACCAGATGGCTCACGATTGAGCATCGGAGAGTGTTCTGTTACTGAGTACAAAAAAGAGGTCGCCAAGCTAAACCGCGAAAGGATATCGAAATGAAAATCAATCTAGAACTGCTAACCGACCAAGCAAACGAATTCGGGCAATTGCTCTTTGCAGAGTACGGCGAAAAGGGGCAGCCATTACCCGATTGGGCTGAAGGTCTGATGAACTTACTTTGCAACATGGAGCACGCGCTTTTCGCGTCACAAGAAATCACACTAACTAAAACAAAAGAGAAGGATTGAAACAATGGCAACAACAGACGAACGATACAAGGTGTTCAACGTCGAAGCATACTCGGACTACCCCGAGGTAGTTCCAGCTGGGCAATACGCTCGCCTATTGGACGCAATCAAACACGCTGAGTCGGTCACGTACAAGATGGCGGTTGTCGATTCTAAAGCGGAATCGCGTGGATTCATTTACTGCAACTGGGAAACCGCGACAGAACTAAGAAATGGAGTCGTGAAATGACAAGGCCTTCAAAAATATTCTGGGAAAACAATTGCCCACTCAAGCCAATGGAATTGTCGCCAGTTGAGAAGAGACAAGCGAAACTACCTAGAGGCAACGGCGATTGGCTGGGAGCTGAACACGTCTGGAAGAAACTCCAAGAGGCAAGCCATTACCTTGCGCAGAACAAGCAGACTTACCTCGGCGCGGATCATGTTGAATGTATGGCAGCAATGGGAAGCGGACACGAAGAAACCATGAAATACCAACTATCAATTGCTTACGCTTACGGATGGGCGAGAACGAAGGACTAAGACGTTTTGCGCGTGAGGGGTTCGCCCGACCCCGACCGCCTGCATCGTCGCAGGACCACTACACAATCAAGGAGATTCACAAATGACGAACAACACAATTGCACTGTTGACACTATCGCAAGCCTACGATCTGGGATTCGAGCACGGCAACGAAATGGCTCGCGAAAGCGAATCCGCCGATGCCGGTTGCGATGGCTGGGATGGAATGCTAATCAACGCCGATTCTAGTTTTGTGAAAACAAAGTTTGGATGGGACGGAATCGATTCGAGCGATGAAGCTAAAGCGTTGATGGCCGAGTACGTTCGCGGATGTCAAGCGGGAGCAGATGCGGCGGTCAAAGCAATCGAGGACAGTACAACAAACGTGGAGGCATAGTAATGTTTGAAGTCACATACACCGTGAATGGAATCGAAGGCACTAAAAACGTAAGGTGCGAAACTAAAGAGCAAGCAACTGCAAAGATTTTGGAAGATATGCCAGATGCCTGTATTGTCCGTGTAGTTGGTCCTTGGAAATTGTCATGACTAGAGTTCGGACATGAGGAGTCCACGCATAGACTCGAACGTGAGGTCACTTCGCCCAGTGACCGACCGCCCGAGCCTCTGATTGTCAGAGTCGGCATTCAATAACGCAAAGGAGATTTGCACATGTCTACACAGTCCATCATTATCAAACAAGTTACAGCGCCTGCATTCAAGGATTGTAACGCTATGCTTACGCCACGCCTTACGCTGGTCGTGAGCTATACAAAGGGAGGCGTCAGCTACTTTACAGGTGACCTAATCCCTAGAGGTTACGATATCAGTGTCCAACACGACCGAAAGTCAGACCAAGGCTTTACGTCTATGTTGCTCGACGGAAAAGGTAACCCAACCGCAAGCCTGGAGCCAGCCGCACGATTCTCGGCTAAGACACTCGAGCGCATCGCGAACGATGTGCGTAACGGCAAGCACGACGAGCTCATTGAACGCTTGTATACCAAAGCTAAGGCGAACCGCAGCGAGTACGATTTCCCTGCATCCATCTTGCCATTGGTCGCGCAGGTTATCCCAAGCGATGGGTTTGCTGATGGTGGCTGCGCGTACACAGACGAAGAACTGGCGGTGTCATAAAGCGATGAACACAATCGACGATGACAATTACCAAGCGGCCTACCTGGAAGGGTACGCCGCATCAGAAAACAACTATTCCACTGTCAACATACGTCGGCAACTTTACTACACTGCACTCATATCCACGCTATGCGGGTTTGTGCTAGGTGTGATTGTTTCACGTGTCTGAATTTTGTATCAAGGAAATTATGGAAAAGAAATACGTTGTGGCGGCTACAGGTGCTCCGCTAGAGAAACGCCCTGATCTGTTCTATTACAAGGGTAAGTGGTTTCCTGGATTAGTGGACGACAAAGCCGTTTACGACGATCCGGAAGACAGCTTTAATAAACACGTCCATATCCCAACTGCCTTGGAACAAGGCTTAATCAGACTGGTAGAGGAAAACAATTTACTCAAAGGATAAATAATGCAAACAAGATTGATTCAACAAGCGTGGATGCTATTGGCTAAAGGGCTAGGATTGGAGCCACCAAGCAGGCAATACACTGACATGCGCAACTCGTTCTTTGCGGGTGCTTATACGATTATGCGAGTCATGAAGGATATAGGTGCAGACGACGACAGCGATAACGTGGAATCGCACATTGATTTAATTGAAAGCCTGAACCAAGAGTGCAGAGAGTTCAAGGCGGAAGTGACTTACAACCCAGAACAAAACTAAAGGAGTATCGAGATGGCAAAATGGATTTTGCTTTTGCTAGTTTGCTGCGGTTGCGCAAGCCAGCGAGTGAGAGTAACAGTAACACGAGTTCACGGTGAACCGTCTGTAAGTATCGAGTTCGAAGAAAAGGGGATTAGAAATGAGAGTAGGTAGCTTGGTTACGTTTGTGCACCTGAACGGCGAAGGTGAATGGATTGTTCCCGATAACGCTATCGGCGGGACAATCATTGCAATTGAAGAGGATTGCGACCGCGACGGTTACGAAACAATCGGAACGATTACCGTCCGATGGAAGGACGGACGCGTGGAGCAAACGAAGCTGGAAGGCGAGGACGAAACAGGATCGTGGGAGATTGCAGACGCAACACCACATCTGTACGCGAACTTGTATCTGCACGACCGCGACTATGGTGGACCCGAGGAGGGGGGATGGTGGTATGACACCTACACTCCTGCCGATGGAGACTGGGACGAGACGCCACCACGCTATGGACACTTCACGTCAGTGGAGGAAGCCGAAAAGGCTATGGTGGAACTGCGTGCATGGTGCGAGCGAGAGAATAGCAATCGTCGTTCTCCGTCATCCGTAGCATCCGAAGGGCACTTCTGCGCTAGGCTTGAATCGTGGCCGCCTGAGCCGATGCCAGCTCGACGACCGCACTACTGCTAATGGACAGCAATCATGGAATGGCTTGCATGGTAAGCCACTAAACAGAAAGAATTAATAATGCTAATGATTAAACGAAAAGTTGGGGAGTCCATCACGATTGGTGGAACGATTGTGATTACGGTAAAAGCTGGCGGAACAACAAATCTGGCAATCGATGCTCCTCGGGAGATTGAAGTTGTACGAACTGAGCTACTCGAAAAGAAAAAGGAAGAGGTTGAAGCACAATGACGAACACACAAGCAAGACTCGAAGGTTCCGACATCTGGAACGACTATGGAAACGTTTCCATGTACAGCGCAGCCAAGCAGGAGGCGGTTAAAGCGGCGTTGAGCTGGCTTGGACTGCCTCAGTACGAATGGCCGGTCGAAGTCCGACGAGAGAACGACGATGTGATTCCAGCGTCAATGGTGAGGGTTAAAACGTTCGTGGTGGCTGAAGTCCTGAACCCAAGACAGGGAGCAGACTAATTGCGACCAGTAGGAATCGAACCCACCTCAGACGGATTGAAAGCCGTTTGCATCGCCTTGATGCTATGGTCGCCAATGTGGCTTAGTTAAGCCGCATTTTCTTTTACACCACTCATCCAGCAGGCGACGTCATCATTCGAGATACGTCGCCAAGCCAGACGCATGCTCTTCACCTTCGCAGCAGCTTCTGCAGGGGCGACGTCATCATTCGAGATACGTCGCCAAGCCAGACTGCGGGATATCTCGCAAATCCTGCCGATAATTGCATCTGAAGGCGTGGCACCTTTTCCCTCCACAACCTTGTAAGGAACGCCACGAACGAAGGCATACGCCAAAAGTGTTGCCCTTTGCTCATCTCTCAGCAGGCTGACCCGATGCCACCGCAAGACTCCGCGATCGGAAGAACGCTTTTGTCCGACACATCGCCTCTCCTCCACGCGGATGATTCTGGACTCGGCAGAAAGGCTGTTGATTTTGACCCGAAACTTCGCACGAACTAGCTTAGAAATCATTTTGAACCCTAACATATTTGAAGACAACTGAACCAAGAAACAGTCAAAATCACGTTTGGCGGGTCACGAATACATTCAGAGCATCGATTTTTTCCTTGTTTTGGGTGACATCGAACATTTTGAATATAGTTGATTGACTTTTGTGTGGCAATGATAACAATGCTTCTGTCGAATGGACGTGGAAATCCTGACGGCAACAAAAACCCAAGTAGTTTACATCAGAGCCCAGTTACACCTGGAGTTCTTGGCAACGCGAACTTGGGTGTGTTGTTCAGGATTCCACCTCCAGGAGTACCTGGGCTTTCTTTATTGATGGGCTCAGATAGCCCATATCTGGCAAAACGGTTCAACGGTCATGCTACCGAGCGTCGAGAGCAACAAAGGCATGGCGACAAATCCGATATGCTGGTGAGTCACTGCGAAAGCAATTACGCGAAGCCAGCACGGCGATAACGTGCAGTAATGTACGCTCTATCGTTAAAATATCCTGGTGCTGATGGGAATGCCGAGACAAGCGGCATTGGTTGCGTGGCTTAGCGCGGTGCAGGAGGGGGGTTTTGCGCTTAGACTTGTCGACTTTTGGACCTTACAGCTGTTTTTAAGTAGGTGGTTTATGTATCCAGAGGACTTTGAGATTTACTTACGGCACAATCCTACTGACGTGGACAAGCAAACCGCGTTCAGACTTTGGGTGAATAACGCAAAAAACTTTACTAAGTCGGGGAAGCCTCGTTTTGTAGCAAAGGTGGTTAAACCTTTGAGGAAAAAGAGGGTTGATTACAGGAAGTACATAAAGTCTAGCGAGTGGGCGGCTCGCTCTAAGTCGTTCAGGCAGCTACAAAAGACTTGCGAGATGTGCGGAACGACTAAAGGATTACAATGCCACCACAAGCACTACCGAAGCCTTGGAAGAGAGAAGAGAACGGACATCATGGTTGTGTGTTGTCGATGTCACTGTAAACTTCACGGCGTGGATTCGTTTGACTAGCTTCCAGCTGCCCTTTTGCGGGATTATCAGAGGCGAGTCACCTGTTTTCCCAGTATCTTTTTGCCGTTTTTTCTCTAATGAATAACACCCCTTTTTCATTAGAAACAACAGACTGCTTCAAGCGTTCATTTGACCTAATCAACGTACTCGAACTCGATCCGCGTAACCTCTGTGACGCAACCGCTTACTGGTCGCATGTGTTCGCAGAACATTTCTACAAACTGCTTGCCGTCCATCTGTGGGAAACCCTCTCGCTGGGCTTCCGCCTTTCCGTATGCCTCATCACGCATCATCGCCACCAATGGCTCCTGAAACACGCTGACAACACGAATCTGACCCAATCGCTGAATCTGTTCCCCTGGTTTCAATCCCATGCACTTCACGCACGCGTTGAGTATCTGACCAGGCTTGAGATTCTTCCAGCCTAGACGACGGGTGACCGTCTTAGTCCGATTCCGAATCTGATCTGTTGTCAACGCAAAGGAAATGTTTCTTGGCATAAGGCACTATAAACAATTGGTTCTACCGAAGCCCCCTCACAACGGTTTCTAAAATGGAAAGTCTACCGAAGGGGGCTCGGTAAACCATGTCGTTCACACGACCTCTCCAGTAGCGTGTTGTATCGCCTGCGCTGCCATGTGTCGCGTAGACGACATGGACGCCATCGACCCGCCAATGCAATCCTGATGCCGCACGATTCGCCGCAAAGCTTTAAGCATTTCGGGGGCTGCCGAAATCAATTTAAGGTCTGCATCTGTCCATTCTTCTTTAGGGTCCACTTGGTAATTGTGTGCCGCTCTGAGATGACCACAAGTTAATGACCGAACTGCCTCCCAGGGTCCAGGCGTATGAACAACGGATTGATCCGAAGGCTTGGTCTTTTGGTTTGCCATCTTTGCTCTCGCGATTTGGCGTAAATGTAATTCGTAACTGTCTGGCATTGGTCGCCTCGGATAATCCTATCGTTAAATCAACCCGTCTGGGTCATCCATCATCTTTTGGCACTGTTTCCAACCGTCGTTGGCAAACACCTTGTCAGTAGACGGAATCTTTCCTTCCCTGGCAATCTTCGTTTTCAATGCGCATTCGTAACAATCTCCACCCCGGTCTAGGTAGTAGCACTTCGCGCCGCACTCCTTGCATCTTTTGGTGGTTTTATTGATGCGAGGTCCATTCAGCGCGACGATAGTCCGCCTGATGGTATCCTCATCGTATCCTAGATTCTTAAGTTCTTCGTCACTGTAGCCGTCCATCTTCAACAACCTACAGTTCTTTTGATTCAAATATTCGCCAGACTTCTTACTCATCTCTACCTCGCTAAGTTAATAAAAAGTTTTGTGACACTCTGTCACAGAATCGGAGTTTATTGCTTCCAAAGAACAACCCGACGACGCGATATCGATAACGATGCGTCGAGCCCGAGTGTATCGATAATCCAGAGCGCATCTTCACTGCTAATCGTCAGACTAGATGTTGACGACCCGCTATTGCGATGCAGGCTAAACGAGCCACCATCCTGAGCTATCCAGCACCCGTCGAAATCCTCCAGCGCTAGGTCGCGAACGACGCTAGCGTTATCTGTTACTCGCATGGCTGTTACCTGTTAATCCAGATGTCGGTGTAGATACGACGTCCCACTTGAGTGGTGGTCGAGCGAGACCCATCGCTGAAGTACCCATAAGTAAAACGACCGACACGGTTGTACGACACAGAACCAACCTCGCCGCTGCTGGTTTTGTACGTTCCGTAAGTGAATCTCGGACCCCTCGTGTCGTATCTCGCCGTAAAGTCCTGCGCCGTTGCCGACGACCCCAAAACCAAAACAAACAATAAGCCTAGAACTCTCATAACTTTTCTCCTAGTAATCTTTCAAAACAGCAAAACCCTCGTCAACCAACTGCTGATTGACGCTCTTTCCATTTAACAGGAAAGTTCCCAAGTACCTCCCAAACTTTTCTTTCTTGTCCTTGGTAGTCTGAACTACAACCGAGGAACCCACAGGAAGCAGCACAGCAAGCCTTGCCAGCGACTCCTTTCCCTCTCGGGTATTCTTCTCAGGGGCATTGATTCCAAGCAGCCTAAAGCGAGCTGACAGCTTTAGGTTGAACCCAAGGTCGACCGTCGCGTCTACAGTGTCTCCGTCTACAACTCGAACCACTTCGGCGCGATACTTGTATTCCCATTCTGGCTTTTCTTGCGTCGGTGCGAACACAATCGCAACCATCGCCACCGTAAACGCTACGGTCCAGCTTAAACCGAGGCTGTCATTGTTCATGCGATTTTAACTCCGAATGGCGTTTCGTCATCAAACACCAAAATCTCGAAGCATTTCTCGTAGGTCATCGCATCTTGTATTGGAGGGAAAAACACAAAACTGTCATCGTACCCACCAATTCTGCACGTCGACGTCCCGTCGTGCTTGTTCTTTACCCACTTGTCTCTGTATGGAGCGAAGTCGTATCGATTGGCGAACGGACGGTATCTCGGCGGAATATTCTGTTCAAACAAGTCGTCTGCGTGGTTTGTATTAGAACCACCGTACATTTGCCCATTTGCTCCAACAACATGAACCCCTTTATTCTCGTCTTCAAGCACTAAAGCTGTTTCGTTGATGTACACGATAGTTACTAATTTCCCGCCTCGCGTGTACCACTTCTGACCGACTTCAAATATGCTCACGGTATCACTTCCTTAAAACTCATGAATTCTAAATAGTCACGGATCGCAATCATTAGTTCTTGCGTCTCGAAATAGCAATTTCTGTTTGCCATTCCTTTCATGCCTGACGGGATTGGCTTGTCCCCTTTGAAAACTTCATCTTCCGCCACCCATCGACGGCGTTCAATCTGCGGCATGTCGGAGAATCCAGGCTCCAAAACCTTTTTGTAGTCCGCCGAGTACAGCACTTCATTGAGCAATACGGCCAACTGACCTGGGACCGTCTTTGCGGCTTTCTTGACGGTTTCGGGACCGACTGGAAATTTATTCATCTTCGTCGTCCTCCTCTAAGGTGTACTCAATGTCATAAAGCGTGTTCTGCACTTCGTTGATTGCATCGCTCAGGTCATAGTAATCGATTACGTTTCTCATTTCGTGTTCGTGTTTCTCGAACCAATCGTGGACATCAACCAGCATGCTTTCAATTAGTCGCAGTTCCTTCAGTCTTTTTGCTAGTTCTTCAGTCTCAGTTGTTTTGTCCATTTTCAATCCTGGTAGCTTTCTCTTCTAATGTGTTAATGCGGTCGTAAAGTCCTGCCATGTGCCACAAACTCCATGCTGTCATTGCGAAAAACAGCAAAGCAAGCATACACAAAGCTCCAATGCAGCCTTGATTTGAATTCATATTGCAAACTTTCTTTCAAACGCTTCGTCCTTCACACAAGCAAGCTCAAACTCGTCTAGAGAAATACGCTTTACATCAAACCAAACAAACTTGTCGGTATACTTGTCGGCTAAATTGCTTTTTCGCCTCCGAACCTCTTGTTCAGCATCGAATGCATCGCAGCAATCAATAGTATCGTAGGTTGTTGTTGTCTCGTTAAACCTGCCACCTGACGGCATTTCATCAAACATCCTAGTTATCTTTGTTTCAATATACGCAATCACTACAGCGACTCCTTGGACTTACGGTCTTGGACAAATCGCAACAAGTCCTCTGGCTTGACTCTCCACATGGCACGTTGCGCACCGTCTGGTCTGACGTCAATTGCTGGCAGTTCCTTAGAGTCTATCCAGCTTTGTGCCGTCCGTCTGTTCACGCGAAGACGAACAGCCACCTCTTCCACTTTGAACAGCTCATCACTCATGTGCTCTACTACCTCCTCTAAAGTTATCCTGTTTGGCGCTCTGGGGCTCGTTAGTTCCAGATATGCCTTCAAATCAAAATCATACAGTCTTCGCTCAGCAAGCCACGCCAACTGCCGAGCTTCAGGCCACTTGCTCGCAGAGCCCAACTCTTCGTGAGCTAGACGGCACACAACAAGCAGCGCAAACCGCTTGTCTAGTGCTTTACTTCTGTTCACTCCCCGGCATATTTCATGCACATCAAGAGGAACGCCAGTGGCTCCAGTTATCTCGCATCGCCCAACTTCAGCACGCAACGCATCACGAACAGGTTTTGCTTCCTGATATCGCTTCCGTGCCTTATCGCTCATTTTCTTCATAATCTCTACCCTTCGGACGATAACCTAACCATCTGCCACACACGCCACACACTGTTCGAATCCAATCGGCTCGCTTCCTGTCTGGCTCGTCAACCCACAGCGACCTATCCCTTGCACACTGGCAACGGACGGTCACATCAGAATGGCATTTCCGATTCATCGACTCCAGCACTACCCCTGGAGGGTTTGCTTTTTTCCCCGCTGGATTCCTCCTTTGGCTGAAGTGCGATGCTCATGAACTTACCGTTCTTGCCGTCCTTAATCCACGCGCTGAGCCAGAACTCCTCGCCGTTGACCATCGCATTGCCTTTGTAGTCTGGGTGTTTATCGCTCGTCTTCTTATCGTTTTTGAAAAGAACTCCGTTGTTATCTCTTTGTTCAAATCCTGTCACTGTCAAACTCCTCTTTAAGTAAACCTACATTCTGTGACACGCTGTCACAGAATTACTCTACGTGAAAAAACGCTTCATGTTCCGTCGGCTCACACCGACTTGCCGTGTAAGCAACGCCTAACGCTGCCCAGTAATGCCCAGAAACGCCGTAAAGCGGTCCTGGATTCTTCTTCGTGCCAACCTCTCCAATCGCGTCTATCAACGCTTGGCGAATGTTGGTGTCCTTCGCTCGAGCTAAACCGCATAGCGTTAGCTTTACATCTCGCCTTGGAATCAGACGAACAACTCCAAGTTGTTGCTGCATGCGTCCAATTTGAAACACAGTCCGAAACACTTCTTGCCCGACTGCCATGCCGTACGACTCAATCCATTCGATGGCAACCTTTTGCTTGAATAACGCATCAGGCAAATCGTCCGCTTTGAACGTGCCTACCGATACGACACGCTTCTCTGTTACGTCAAACAAGACGCACGCTTGCAAGAGAGGCGATGGATCGATGCCGATGATGATGGAACTCATTTTGGGAAAAACTCCTTATTGGTATCGATTCCTACGAACTTGCGTCCATGCTTTTCCGCTGCCACGCCAGTAGTGCAAGTGCCGCAAAAGGGGTCGAGGATTGTGTCGCCAGGATTACTTCCAGCCAATATGCACCTTTCTGGTATAGCCACAGGAAAGGTCGCAGAATGGTTTTTATCTTCCTGGCTAGTCGAAATATCATTCCAGACAGTACGACACAATCGCTTCTCGTTAATTACCACTGGAGCCGTATGACCTAAACCATCTCGCTCCCTCTTTTGCCTGTATCGATGCGCTCCTTTTCCTGCTCTGCGGTCATGCGCCCATAGGGATTTTTGCATGACTGCTTCATGGTTAAAAGTGTATCCTTTCGACGACTTGCTAAACAAAAACACATACTCATGGTCGCAAGTAAATCGCGTCTTCGCTGATTGCGGCATGATTCTGCGCTTGTGCCAAATATTGTCGGAATGCAATGTATAGAGTGGCATCAACGCTATAGCCAACCTCCAAGGCAAACCCATCAGCCTGCCTTTATCGTGCTTATCGCCTATGTTTATCCACAACGTCCCTTCCTCTGGTTGCTGTTTCCATAATCGCGTAAACACCTGAACCAAGTTATCGATGTACTCCTGCTCGCTGGGTTCCCAACCAAGCTCTCCTTTTCCACCGTACTTTCGCAGTTTGTAGTACGGCGGCGAAGTAACAATGTGGTCAAATTGAGGAACACTAACAGTAAGAGAACTTCCATGAATTAGCTTCATACTTCAATAATCCTTTTGGTCGTCCGAAACCTTTTGACCAGATACGCTCCGCAAGCACCTACGTCTCCGCAAGCAACAGGCAGTGTTGATTTTCGCACCAGCCTCTCAGCCCAGCGGAAGTAGTCTGCATCGCAATTAGGCAAGGTATTTAGGATATCTACATGTGGAATAATCAGATAAGCCTCTGGGCACTTGCCGCGAGTAATTTGATCCTCAAGCTCATACACGGAAGCGACCGACTTTGCAGCTGCACTGCCTTGGCCTGTTTGAACTTTTGATTCTATATGCAAAACCAAAACATCCTCAATAAAACACCCCCAGTCCATTTGGCAGTTTGTGTTTGGACGGTAAATGCTTTCATACCGCATTTGGTGTACGGCATATTTTTTCGGCATAGCAAAAAGACTTTTCTTTTTAGCTTTTCGCCATATCGCCCATTTTGGGTAAATATAAAATCCAAGCGCTGCAAGCTGGATTCCTATAATGTCTTCGCCAGCTTTACCAGACTCGCCAGCTGTTTTTCCCCCTGGCATTATGATTTCGTCCTTACGATACGTCCAATGTTGCAGAAGACCGACATGAACCGTGCTATGCGTCGCCCACGGTAGAAGAACAACTGCTCTTTCGAGTTGTTGCTTTGCGAACGTAATCCTGACGGATCGACGAACTGAATACGGCGACTGCAAAAGCAAATCGCATCACAGTTATCAAACAGGTAACGGAATGCCCTTGTTCCAGTTGCAGAGTTCACTAGCACTATAGCTTGCGTGATGCTTAACGCTTCATCCGCAAACTTACGCGCAAACTCATACGCCCCTCGCCCTGAGTACGGAGGATTCAGCCATAGTGCTGACGTAGCCCACGACTGCTTCAGTCCATCCGTTTGTTCGTCGTAAAACCGACTCGCGTGAATGAATCGCTCGTTAGCCTCTCGGCAGCTAGCAGGATCCAATTCTATGTTTCCCATGACAGACCGAGCCATGTCTACAAATTCTGGCGGAGTACCGTAATAGTCACGGTCCATGACATTTTTCGTTTTCATGTACGCCATACGCTTAACGTCTTGAATCATCATCTCACTCTCTCCTAAAACAGTTTCGTCAAATCACAAACACGTTACGTTACTGCCTCATGCCTCTTTAGCCCGAGAATGTATTCTCGCGCCTTGTCCATTGATGCCTCCAGCTTCAATATTCGTTCTTCCTGGTCGCTGCAAATCTTCTTGAACTGGTCGCGTTCAACCGACAACGAACCCATCTTGATTACGTCTTGCTGTCGTTGCACTCGTGCTTCGTGGAGCGACTTCTCCGCTGCCTCTAACCTGTCGGCTAACTGAACAGTCGTTGTCTTCCACTGCCCGAGTTCGACTCTCATGACGTTCAATGCGTCTCGCACCCAAGCCAAGTCGTACTCGTCAACTTTCTTAAACGGCATTTCCATTAGCTAGCTTCCTGTCCTGTATGGGTTATGTTCCTTGTTATACTTACCGACAGTGAATCCGTAGGTATCTCGAACCTTTCGTTTGCAGTCTGGATGACCGTACGGAATCGTTTTGTATCTGTGACCTGCCACTTCGACCGTTGCAGGAACTCGAAACGCCGTGCCTTGCTTTTCTGCCATCCTCTTAGCTATAGACCACGCCTGACCCCATGTTCCGCCAATATGTCCAGCCTTGAACAAGGCAATTGTCATCATCTGTTCGCAGGTGTACTTCTTCGGTTCCTTTCTGTTGGACTTCGTAACTTCCTTCAGCTCGCCACCAACGAACTCAAGACCTTGCGACTTTCTGTCTTTTCCTGTTGGCTCGTATCCGCACGCGCGACACTTACCGCCTCTGTAAATTGCTCCACATGATGGGCAGCTAATCGTTGCCCTGGGCTCATGCGTCTTTGCTGGTCGCTCGCCCCACTCCAGCGTCCACGCAATGTCATCCTCAAAAAAACCATGTTTCCTGACGCTATTTGCATGGTCCAACACGATGCAGTCTGGAACATCTGGGTGCACTCTCGAGCCTCGACCAACCATTTGCCGATACCGAACAACACTTCCAATAGCAGTGCATAGCTGCACGCACCCCACTCGAGGAATGTCTGTTCCTCGCTCGATAACCCCTACGTTGCAAATGTATTGAATTTCGCCAGAGTTCAGCTTCTTGAACAACGACTGACGTTCTTCATCATTCGTCTCGCCGTCCACGTAATGCGCATCAATTCCGTTCTGCCGCAACAGCTCCATCGCTTCGTACGCATGCGACCTTCTCGGAAAAAAACCAACAGTCGCCCGTCCTTCTGCCAGTTTTTTCCAATCTCTCACCAAATCGCCAGCGAGCCCCTGCATCGCCTCCGCCACACTGTCCTCGGTGTAATCATCTCCTTTCTTCACAAGCAGCCCTAGCTTGCCCTGGGTGGCTTGGAAGTATCGAAATGGAGACAAGAACCCGTTCTCAATGAGCCATGACGGCGACGGTCCAGTCACAATGTGATTAAAGACTTTGTTCAGTTCTTTGTGCTGCGGCGTTGCAGACAGCCCGAGGATAAATGCAGGTCGCAAACCTAGCTCTTCTCGCTTCTTGCTGTGTGCCTTCAGGAATGTCCTGAACTTAGCTACGTGAGCATGAATCTCGTCGAATACCAGGAAGTCATAAGTGAAATCGCTTCGGTAGTTGCCTCCATCAACGTACCAACTGTTTTTCGTGTCAATCGAAGCCACCTGGATATCATATCCTGGTCCAGTATCGCAACCCGACATGATGACACCATGCGGGAGGCGTGGATGCTCGTTGCATGAGTCGCTTGCATTCTCCACCAAACCGCGCCGGTGAACCATAAAAGCAGCCTTGCCAGACTCGCCCTCTCTCTTTGGTCGATTAAGGTACAAGCCGAGGATGTACTTCGCCGTTCTCGTCTTACCAGCACCTGGAGGCATGCACACAATGACACTGCGATGCTTTACGAGAGCTCCGCGAACCTCTTGCACTAATGCTTCCTGGTATGGTCTGAGTTTAGGTAGTTCAATCATTTTCGCCTCACCACAACGAGACGTTTTGTGTCACTTTCACCAGCCTGTCGCGTTCCTTAGCGTTCGGTTTGTGCTGGTGGTAATCGTCGATAGCGCGAACCAACTTGTCTCGATGCTGGTGCGCAATGCTCTTCACCTTCGCAGCAGCTTCTGCAGGAGTATCCTTCTTGACCTCTTTCTCGAGCTTCTTGCCGTCACCACCAGCACGCTCCGCAGCTGCTTTCTGCTTAGGCTTAGGCAAGCTGGCGAGTTTCTTGACCGCTGGAGTAGACATGTTTGCCGTGACAGGCTTTACCTCATCGTCAATCGTTGCTACCAGTTCAGCTCGCTCAACGTCTCGGTACACTTTGCGAATAGACACCTCTGATTCGTCAGCAACCGTCTTGACGGCAGCTCTCTTTTTCGAACCGCTCTTGATGTGATACGCGACCATCTCAGCGCGAAACTTCGACTGAGCACCTAGAGTAAGATTTCTCTGTCCGATTGCGTCACGCTTAATGCGGTACTCAACCTCTTCAAGCGTTTCAGCATCTTCATACACTTGCACCACTTCGAACGGCAGCTTGTGTTTCTTGCATAGCCTGTAACGATGGTGACCGTCTACAAGCAAATCGCCCCATAACCAAAGAGGACTATGCGAGCCTCCTTCCGCCAAGATGGAGTCTTCGAGAGTCCTTAATTGCTCTTTTTCGAGAGGAGGAATCAACGCCTCAATGCGACTGTCGACTCGAATCTTGCCGTTAAACTCTTTCTTCACCATAGCTCTCATTCCTTACTAACAAACGCCAAGAAACCCTGCACGCCACGCCCACCTTTGCGGTAAATCATTCGGGTACTTGCACGCTGTTGCGTCTTTACCGTCAATCGCAGCCTGCATCCCCTCGTCATATGCGTCTGGGTACTTACGAATAGCTTCCCAGACTTGCTTATCGATTTTCATTATCAAACTCTCAACTGTCCGTCGCGACTTTCTCGGCAGCAGTCTCAAGCAGACCCAAGTACCGCGAGTCCCTGTCTTTCTTGCTGCACTTCTCCATTGGGTAAATGCGGTCGATTAACGCCAACTTCGCTTGATGGTCGCTCACCGCAACAATCCACATATCGCAATCGTCTTTCGTTACTGCGAACAACAACATGTCCCGCTTGCGACTATCCTTAATTGCAGCCAGTTCATTATCGTGAACGACTGCCTTTTTTTCTTCTGACATAATAGCTCTCTATAAAAAAGTTATGCTGACTAGATAATCTCAATCGACTCTACGTTGAAATTGTTTCCGCCATCACTCGTCACCAAGTAATGCTTGTAGCCACTACGCAGGACGAACCTCGAGTCTGGTTTAATGCTCTCACGAACAGCCTTGCAGCTATCGTGGAACTCCTTGCTTGCAGTCTCGAATTGCTCCACTGCACGCAGGTACTCACGCACAGCTGAACTAATTCTCAACTGCGACCGAATCTCTTCCATCATCGGGTCTTCGGTCTTCTCAATAACAACTTCGCTTGTAGCCACTTCACTCATTTCAAATCTCCTAAAAACTTTAAAGGTCAAAATCTGTGACACGCTGTCACAAAATTGGTCACAAAATTACTCACTCAATGTAGCTGCCTTGGCTTTATAGAACGGGCGAACTCCATCGCCAACACTCTTCGCTTCTTTCGCTAGGATAAGACCTAGCGAGTGCAGTTCTTGCTTAGTGGAAGCCTTATTCAGAAACTTCTTCCACATGTCGCAATAGTAAGGCAATGTTGCGCTCTGCACATTCTTTGCCTCTTTTCGCCAATCAATACCAAGCTCAGCTAGCTTTTCAGCGTCGTCCGACTGATTGATTGCATTCACCCATCCTTGCGAAGCCTCGTCTAGGTCGTCGTACTCCACGGCAGGAGTAACAACAGCGGTGGTGTTGACATCCTTGCCTGGCTTGACAATATTGTCATGCTCGTTGTCTGGCTGACCTCGCAGGTGGAAAGCTGATAAGTAGGCTGACTTCGAGGCGTAGCTAACCGCTTTACCAGTCGCCTTGTCGCTGTAGTCGAGCCCTTGCCCCCAACCAACAATCTTGGTTCGTTCGTCTGGTCTGTCTACGTTCACCAACTCAATGGTGATTGCACACTCTGCGTACCACGCACCACGGTCCTTGCCGTACCTGTCTTTTTCGACAAAGTACTCCAGCTTCCTGTCGGTGATTTCCGTTACGGTGCAAACCACACCATGCTCAATCAACGCGACACGCAACTTGTCGTCGATGTCATCGATGCGATGAAAAGCGTACTTTTCCCCGTAATCAACACGACCACCTTTGCCGATGGCTCCCATGCTCTCCATGACTTTGTTGATACGCTGGTACAAATTTAGACTCTCACTCATGCTCAATCTCCAAAACAAAAGTAAAAACTAGAACTCAAGTCCAAGCGACATGCCCGCGTAGACAACACGAGCCTGCTTGACTCGCAAACGAAGCTCATCGAGGTAAGTGTGGTTGATAGGAAACTCAAATACCTTAATCCTGTCCTTCTCAGGAATCTTGTGTGCGATGATGTGCATCGCATCCACCTTCTTGATTAGCTCTTGGTAAATGGGGTTTTCCTCGTCACAGTTGAAACGGAAGTACAGTCGCTTTTTCTCCTCATCAACTAATGCCTTAGGGGTGTCCACCAGGACGTGGCACAGGCGAAACATCTTACGACCAGTCATCGCCATATAGACTTGCCCCTGCGCGTAGTACATTGGGTCTGGACGTCGCGTCTCGATAAATGTCCTGAGTGTCCAAGATGCCTTAGCGTCCTCAACGGCATCGTCGAGAATAACGTCAGGTGTGCCAGTGAAGTGCGAATCCTCAAACGAGTCTTCATTCTTGACACGAAACCCACCATTAATTTGACGAGTCATAATGCCAATGACTTCATCCTCACACATCAGCCCCTTCAGGATCTCGTTAGAAACGAGTGGCTCGTCGTACCCAAACGTGTTCCGCATCCACACATCGCGGATGTAAGACATCGCGGTGGCACCAAACTCAAAATCTCCGTCTCGCTTGGCAATCAGCTCGTCAAGTTCTGCCTGCATGTTTGCAGTCAAAGGCTTGGCTTCTGGATTGTCTTTCCTGGCTTGCAGCTCTTCGAGTTTCGCAAGCTGTTTGTCAGTTATGGCGTTCCCGCCGACCAGCAAGTTGCCGACAGCACTTGCCCTAAATTTCACCTCGTCACTCATAGTCATCTCCAAAGCTAAAGGTCACTCTCAACCAGGAGCATCCTAGCAGTCGCACCCCAAGATGCAATTGCACCCTGGGAATATTTTGGAAATTTTTTTAGCTTATCGGTTTTCGATAACCTGGCTAACTTTGCTATAAACCTATTGCGAATACACTTTTCTCAGCTGTTTCAATCGGTCACTTAATGCTTCTTTGTAAACACGAACCCCGCCTCGCATCTCTCTCGCGGATCCGTAGGACGATTCCCAGTGTTTAATTAGCAGTTTGCGAGAATCATCCAGCGTAAAGCCTGACTTTCTAAGGCTTTCCAAGGCAGCGTCCCTTTCTTTTACCGCTTGACTATACGTCTCCTCGTTTTTGTACGTTTTTCGAATCGGGTTCGCTGACGCGGCGTACACTAACCCTTGCTTGCGGTCTTCGCGACGTTCCGCAACTTCAGTCATCTGCTCTTTGCTCAGAAGCCCTTTGTAAGCAGGCTCTTTTGAATCGAACGTCATCTTCTTCAGGTCTTTATCGAACTGCTTCTTGCGCTGCTCAATCGTGCCCTTCCTGTAATTCGACTCTGGACCGTACGTGCTGGCTCCCATGCCATGCAATGAAAGCAGCGAGATTACTGCGCCTTGCGGGATTCCTCGCGATTCAGCCGTATCCCTGATTTCTCGGAGAGACAACGGAATAAACAAGTTCACAAGTGACGAGTAAGGAGTCACATCCTGACCGACAACATTCTCCAAAGTTGCTATATCCAATGCTGCACCAGGGATTGGAGCAAGCTTTGTTCGGATAAAGTTCCCAATGACACCAGCCACTCCAAGTCCTCCGTATGGAGCTTTTTCGCCTCGCAAATCCACAACCTCCCCATCTGGGTCTACTCGCTGTCCGTATCTAATACGCCCCATCAAAACCATAACCTGCGACAAGCCAGACATCGGGTCGATTCGAGTCTCGCCAAGCTTAATCTTTAAGAAGTCGCTTGAACGAGGGTCCAGGCTAACCGTTGGCTTTTCTTCATCATCGTCCCCAAGCAGGCTTCCAAGAGCCACCGTCAACGCAAGGAACGACCCGACGCCAGTCGCGTGCCGAATGTACTCCATGGCAATCGCCTTCTTGACTCGCCCAGACACCTTTGTGCTTCCCAGCAACCACAACGGCATTCCAAGGTACTGGAATCGCGATGCGACGAATCGAGGTGCAAAGAACAGCATGTTGGCTTGCTCTGCCCACTTCATCATCGGACCAAGCTCCGACCGACCTGTAGCCGCGTTGATGTACATGGCGATTACCTTGGCTTCGTCGGCAGTCACTTGACCGCCTTTGCCTAGATTGGCAACCATGTGCTTGAACAGCTTGAAGCGGATCCCGTTAAGGAATGTCATGTAGCCTCGCGCAGAAGATGCGATTGGAGTCAGTAACTTCTGACTGAACACATTCAGACTCGAGCCTGGCGCTCCAATGCCTGTTCTCGCCCAGCGCCCCATAAACGCCTCTTCTTGCTTGGTAATTTTTCCTTCCTCTTCGGTGATAGACAGACCAGCCGTTATGGCAAACTGGTACATGTCGTCATTGCGGATTTTTTCCGCTGTATCAAATGCCGATGCTTCCCGTCGCATCGCGCTGTACATCTCCTTGCTCGTCTCAGCCGCCATTCGCGGGTGAGCAAACGCAACAGCTCCACCTTGACGAAACACCGCCGAGAAGTCCAAGGACGTCATCAGCGCTCGAGACAAATGAACTGTTTCCTTGATGTAATCCCAAGCTCTTTCCTTAGGGCTCATGTTCTGCAGTCGATACAAACCTGCCAGGCGGAAAAACTCGTCCTTCACTTTCTGCAGCTCAAGCTTCAGTGCTAATTGCTCTTGAGTAAGAACCCTGACTTCTTTCTTTGGCTTTGGGTCGAAGTAGCTATGCAAAGCCATGTCTTTGTAGTCAGCAATCTTCTTCATCAAGCTCGCCTTGTACGCTTTGTCGATTTGCTCTGGAGTGCGATTCTTAACTCCACGCAGCAAATCTCGCTGGTCCCGTAACGCATCAATGCGAGCTCTCTTAGCATCCAGCTCTGGCGTCGATATTGGCTCTGCTGACCTCGGTCCAGCGAACTCACCCGTTTGCAATTGTTTTTCCAAGTCAGCAATCACCCTGTCCAGAACTCGACTGGTCGCAGCAATTCGCTGGTCCATCGTAGCTTCAGGCTTTGGGAATAACTCCTTATGCTGCTTCATAAGCTCATCTAGCTGCTTGCGAAGCTCTATAACTTCTGGGTCCGCCTTCGTATCGGTGCGAGTACGAACAATCTTTTCCCTTCGGTCTATTTCAAACTGCACATCCTTGATTCTGTTTCGTAACGCAGTTTTGGTTGCAGCAATCGCTGTTTTTAGTTGCGACTCTGGATCCGTAACAACAAACCCGCCACGTCGTTTCATTTCATTAACCTGAGCAATCAGACGTCGCTCTTCATCGCTTGGCTCTCGCCTTTCGACACCAGTCTTTGCTGGAGCAATCTTGTTGCGCATATCGTCCAGTTTAGCCAACTGCTGCAACTGCCCGTTTATATCTCGAAGAATCTTGTCGGTTTCGTTGTCAGACAACTGCGAATACTGACCGTACCCGCTCATCGCATCCATCGTTTCGCGAACTGTAATTTCAGGAATGAACTCTTGCAGCGACTCGTGCACTCCCTGGACAACATCGTCACGTTTCGTAATTCCAGCTTCCACTAACGAACGCTCAATTTGCTTTGCAAGCCTAGACAGAGCTCGAACATTGTTCACATCAACCATTGGAGTTGGGATATCTCCGTTGTCATGCATTTCCTTCCACGCAGTCGCAAACGCCGCCCTGGCAGAAACAGGAATGTCGGAACCCAAATCCTTTCGAATGTTCGCAAGAAACTCACCCAGCGAGAAGATACCCATGTCTACATACGCCTGAATGACCGTCTTGGCTTCGTCAGCCATCTGCTCGTCTTGCGTTGCAAACAACGATTCCGTATCGCCCTTGCTACTTAAAGCGAAAACAGATGCGAACTTGTTCCTGAACGCAGTCAGCTTGTCTACCGCTTTGCTGCGGACGGCTTTTGGAATCGGCACAGCCTTGCTCTTGCTGTCCTCAATCTGCGCATCGACATTCTTCTCTCGCTCAGCATCAAGCTTTTCTTGGTTCGCTTTAGCCAACTGCCCTTCAAGTTCAGCTACCCTCTTGGCGAGTGCTCGCATTTCTTCTTGCTGCTTCTCGTCTAAAGCATTTCCCGCATTGGCAATACGAGCCTTTCGCATCAATGCAGCCAAAGAAAAGTCTTTTTCCAAAGCGATTTGTCGAGCGACACCCGCACGTCCCCACTCTCTACCAGCTTTCTTGGTAGCTTCTTCCATCTCCGCAAGAGCATTCATGATGATGTCCGTATCCATCATCGCCTGCGCTGAAGCAACTGAATCCTTATCGTCCTTCGCCTTAAACAATCGGTCTGAAGCTCTCTCTAGTTGATTATTTAACTGCCGATAATGAATCTGCATTACAGCAACTTCAATGTTGCTCAAGTTGCGAGCATTCGCGTTAAGCTCTTTTACTAACCTATCGCCAATCATTGGGTCGTCTTGCAGCATTGAATCTGCAGCATCAAGCCACTGCTGTTGCGTTTGAGACGCCACGTCAGCCAAAGCAGGCTCTCCACGATTAGCGCGAAGTTCGTTTACTGCGGCGTTCTTAATGCTTGTTGTGTCTGGGTCCTCATTTACTGACACCGTGTCAGTAAATTGCCCGTCTCCGCCTCGCTGCACTAACTTGTCAAACAGTGCACGTACTTCTTGCGGCAACTGACCACCAGTGATTTGCTGAATGCCGCTGTACACATCTCGCATCCAACGAGCCATCTTCTCAAAAATACCTTTGAGTGATTTTGATGGAGAACGACCTTCGAACCAGTATTGCTCCCAAGCCTTCGCTGCTTTCTCTTCTGCTTCTCGAGTCCACTTGCCATCTTCAACTCCAGAATATTCCTCCAACGCTTTGATATCTTCGTCGGTAATGCCATATCTCTGGTCTTGCGGAATGCTGCGATCCAGAAGGAATTTGCGAGTCGGATGGAAGAACTCGTGAATGAACGTCGATACGTCCGCTTTATTGGTCGCCCCAATGATAGCCCTGGTGGCAGAAATGAACTGCGTCCAGCCTTTTACCCTGTCTGACTTAATCTGCTCTCCACCGCGAACAATAGAATCATCAGCTTGAGGCAAACTTGGAATCGGAGTTCCTGCAGGTGCCAAACCAACCTTGTTCAGCAAACCAAGCTGCTCCAATATCGCTACTCCAGCCTCAGTCTGCTCGTCCGACAACATCGGGAACGCCGCCTTGGCAAACGAGACAGCTTGCTCCCTGGTGACGTTTGCCGTTCCAAGAACATCGCCGACCTGACGAACGCCAGCAAAACCAGCCACATCAGCAGCAAGCCTTAGATACGCTCCAATTTCGCGTGTGCGACGTTCGCCGACTGTCTTGACCGAATACGCAACCAACCTATCAAACGTCTTGATTCCCGCATCCTCAGCCGCCAAAGCAATGTCCAAGGCTTGCGTTCGGATGGAAGCATTGACGTCATCAGGCTCGGTTTGCATCAACGTTTCCGTATCTGGCAACTCATTGATTTTTGCACTCAAGCCGCTGCTGTCTTTCGGTACGCCTTCGCTCTTGATTCTTCTAGCAAGTTCCTTTTCCGTCGTAGCCTGCAATCCAGAAATGGAAAGTATTGCCTCGATGACAGTATTTTGCTTTGCAGGGTTGTCAACCACCATCTCCATCCTGGAGCCAATGGAAACAAACTCTTGTGGCGACGACGCTTTCAGGATTACCTGATTTAGCGTGTACTTTCCACCTCTGGCTTTCGACTTCGGCGCTCTCAAAACAAGCTCACCACGAACAGACATAACGCTTAGCGCCCTGTCTGGTGTTTGTAAGTTATTGCCCGATGCTAGGAATTGCTGTATTTGTTCTGCTTTATCAAATCCAACAGGCTGGTCCTTAATCCATTTATCGATTTTGAATCGTCGCGGAAGCAAGACGCCTCTTTGAAGATTTCCATCCGAGTCGCGAAAGAACGTTACCCTTCCCTTTTGCTCTCGGAACAAATTAAACGCAGCCAGGATGTTTCCAGTCCCGATATACCGCGTTTCCATAGTCGATACTTCAGACTCAACGAAATCATCTAATACACTTTTGCTGACAATTTCTCGGTTCGGAAAAATCTTTACGTTATCTTCAGTGTCTTCCTCTAAATCGCTGTTTCGACCTGACTTGTCGTTTTGATCCGATGCGACTCTAAGCTGGGAAAGCGACATCCTAATAATGCGATCTGGAGAACCAATCGCTATTTCAGCTCGCCATTTCGAAAGAGACAAGGGGTTGCCTTCTTTACCTTTTCTCTCGATAGACAAAACTACCCCTGGAATAACATCCAAACCATCAGAAGGTCCACTTTCCCAAACCGATACAGAACTTCCAGGCATGAACGCTCGCATCAAATACAGGAAATTTTGCTTCTGCTGGTTCTCTCTATCAATACTGTTTTTAATTCGCTCTGGATCTGTTCCTTTTGCCAATCCTTCGTTTCGTATTTCTTCAATACGCTTAGCGTGTATCGCGATAGCTTCTTCCCTTCGATTCATCTCCCATGTATTCATCGCTGCTTCTAAAGCTTTCATATCCGACGAATCTATCTTGTAAAAAGAATTGACTTTCTGCATGATCTCCTCAGGAGTCATCGGCTTACCTGGACGCTTGGCAATTACTTTCTCGATATACGCTGGTCTATCGAACACGTTCGCCGAATCTGGATCTCCCTCGAACACAGGAAACGACTCTACTGTCTTCGCGTCCAAGTCGGCTACTCGAGCTGAAAGCGGATTCGCTCCCATGCGATCTAATTCAGCGATAGTGTCAGCAAATGTCTCCGTGACGCTATCCCAGAACTCTTGCTGTGTCTTGATTGGCATGATTGCCAGCCGACCGCTTGCTTTCCTTGCGATCCCAGGAACAACTTTTGGTTGTCCAGTCCTTCCTACAGTAACAAGACCTTCCTCTTCACCTTCGTTTAACGCTCTGTTTAGCTCGTCATTCTCAGCCAAATACTCAGCGACGATTCTGTCTCCAATGACGTTCATTACGTCTGGCACATCGAATGAAACACTTCCTTTGTCTGATGCAGTAACATTGGCATTCAAGCTAGCAAGCTTTTTCACCAAAACGCTCGAGGGGCGAATCTCAGACGGAAGAGAAGTCATTGCCAATGTGAACTTCGGCAAAGTTACCTGTCCTGTTCTATGGACTCTGCCTAGCGATTGCATAAATGTGTCGATATTGCTTGACGGTTGCCCAATAATCATGTGGCGAGGCTTCTGGTTTTTCACCTTCTCGCTTGCGTGCATCGAGACTCCAGTTGACCCAGACCGATTAAATAGCAAAACATCCAAGTCGCCGTTATTGAACTTGCGAATAAGATTGATTCTGTTTGCTGCTCCTACTTCGTCCTCTGGTCGTTTTTCTACTGTAGCAGTATCAGACGTTTCGTAACGCATCACCACCTGTCGCCCAGTGTATTCACCAAACGAATATCCAGCGTCTTCAATACGCTTTCGAATCCAATCAATAGGCGAGGCAGGCAAGTCTGCACTGAAGTTGTCAATCAGTTCTTGTGCCCTATTAAACGCCGCTAGACCGATTTTACCCAACTGCTCATCCGTAAGCCGGACCTGCTCGTATGAATCCTTATCTGCAACATCTCTTTGAACCAAAACCTCCCTGCTTCTGTCCAAGTATCTCTGCAAAAGATCACGAAACGAAAACTCTGATTTCTCGCCAACCTGAAGACCAGACGATTCGATATAAGCGTTTAATGCCGCCTCCATAGTCGCATCAACATAGATTACTGGCGATTCGCCCCTTTTTATCGAGGCTATTGCTTCGTCGGCAATGACGTCTGACTTAACTGCCAGCAACATCTGGTCCGTTAGATTCCACAATATCGAAGAAAAGTTAGTGCTGGTCATGCCAGCCTCGCCAGTCGCCCAGTCTGGCTTTATAGAACCCCCTGCACTTGTAACTCCGTCCTCCAGTTCTTCTTCAACAAGCTTGCCCTTGATTTTGTCGAACGCATTGATTGCTCTGAAGATAGCCGCAGACTGTTCCGCCCCCTCAGTAGAGACGTCATACACTTCTGGCTTGAACTCAACTCCATCAAACGAACGCTCTCGTCTGAGATACGCTCCCGACTCAACAAGCTGTTGCGAAACAATTTGCTGCAACGGCACTCCACCAGCTGCGATAGAAGAAGCCAACGAGTCACCGTCTTGTCCAGTCGCTGCCGTCATGCCTGTCTTTGCGTACAAGTCCATGACACTAGGACGTTTGGCATAAGTACCGCTTGAGAAGTAAACACCAGAAGCATTCTCAATCAGATTCCGAACCATCTCAGACACTGGTATCTTAATGTCGTCAGGTCTTGCCGCTCTTTCTCGGTCGCTATCCTGCGCGGAACCGCCAGCGTTATGGCTTTCATCTAGGACAAAAAACGCTCGAGGCGACAACTGTTGCAAAAACGTATGCCGTGGCTTGAGCTCTCCATTGACCGTCACCATCTGGTTGTACGTCGTGAAGATTGCATCGTAGCTTTCCATCTGTGCGGCTTTCTTTTTGGTAGCTTTCTTCGATGTTGCCACCAAGCCTTTACCAGCAAGGAAATTACCAACCGCTTCAGTGATATTTCTTTCGTCTGCTCCAGCAGTTTGCCTAAGAACCCTTCCGTCAGGCAGTTCTATCTGGTCTGACTTTTTTGCTGTGACGTTCGTAATCAACGGGTTGAATGGAGAACTGTCAGTGCTGAATCCAGTATCAATCAAATCCCGAATTATGTCTGCGTATAGAGTTGGTTTCTCAGTGAAGAATACTGGAGCTAATCCTTGCTTCTTAGCATAAATGAGCATACCAGCTGCCACGCGACCTTTCCCAACGCCTGTCTGGTCGCCAAGAATAAACGCACGCCCATCCTTGTGTCTTGCTATAGCCAACGCCAGAGCATCAACCTGCTCTGCTGAGAATACTTTCTGAAGATGTTTCTGGTTTACTCCAAGCTCTTTTGCTACAAACTCATCTATATCTCCGTACTGCTCCTCAACGGAATCCAATGCCGCCTGAACAGCTGTCTGATGGTTGTTCGGAATAAGCGCATCAACACTCTTTGACTTAGAGCTTGGCGTGTAAGCAGACTGATACTGGTCGCCTTTGACCTCTGACTCTTCCGAATCTAGTTTGTCGATTCCAGCATCACGCTTCTTGGCTCCTCCAGAAACCCGACTATCGTTTCCGCCATTACTGGCTCTCGATTGTTGCTTATCTCCTCTGGTTTCATTGGACGACTGCTGGTCGCTCCCCACAGTCGATTCAGCTTGTCCAGAAACATTGGCATCTTTATTACGTCCCCCCAGGTCTTCAGATTGCCCTGGTCCCTGAACGTCTCGTCCATCCTGTTGATTAACTCCCCTGGCTCCCGCTCGAACTCCTTCTGGTCCCTGTCGAGCGTCTCCTGTAGTTTTTTCAGATAATCCTTCTTGTCGAGTGTCAACTGCCCCTCGTCCAGTTCCACTTTCAGCTGGTCGGATATTCCCCAGTAACTTGACATTTTTTAAGTCCTCCCAAGAACTAAACACTTGTGGTATTCCGCCGCCAATGATGTTGTACGGCTTTGGACGAGACGACTTGCCTCGTCCTTCAATGATTATCACATCGACAGGGAACGAAGCCCCCTGACGAGAATACAAGTCGCCATCAACTGTGTAATGGTCCGTGACGTTATATTTGTCGTACACAAAGTCATAGAAAGCCTTTCCGTTCAAGTACGCTTTTCCTCGCCTTGAATCGTCTTTGGATTTTCTTTGCTCGAATCCTTTCGCGCCAATGATGATTGCAACCTTGCCACTATCAGGAATTTCCGACAACGACTTGATTGTGATTGCATGATCCACTTTGTCTGTCTTAACACCATCAACTGTCCATTGCTTGATGCTTCCATCCTCTTGCTTCACCTCACCAAATGGAGGATTGATTGCCAGCGCAGTAATGGGTTTGTCCAACTCAAACTCGGTCGCGTCATTGCTCGTTGTCTCGATTCCTTGAGACTCTAATGCTTCAACTCTGTCGGGGTTCAGCTCGTTGGCAATTCGCTTACCTCCAACAATTAGCAACATTCCATTGCCAGCCGACGAGTCGTAAACAGTATCCTCTTGCGTAATTCCAGCCTGTCGATTAACCAGGAACGCCAACGGAGCTGGCGTACTGTAAGCCTGATTAAGCATCGAGGTGCTTGTTCTCGTTCCTAAATTTGGTTGCCTTTCGTACAAGTCAACAAGCTCATCGTAGATGGCAGAGTCAGTCTCTCCGTTCTGCGCGATGTCTCTAGCTACTATTACGACACCAAGCTCTATTGCTTCGTCAATCGTCTTGATTGCTTGTGTTCCATCTTTTGGCGAACCACCGATTAGCTCTGCGGCTTCCTTTCTCGCATCTGTAATTCGAGCATAAGAAGCTCCGTCTCGCAGTCTTGATGCAAAATACTTACCCAAAGCGACTCGATTTGGATTTTCTGCCGTTCCGTACTTTTTCAAGTAAGCGTCAAACTTCCCTCCAGGGTCGCTCGTCATACCCCGCTTGTGCGCAACCTTCCAAGCCATCTCCATGTACGGCTTGCTCTTTTCAAGCATTGCCGCAGGAATTTTCGCTGTCGTCCTCTCAACAAACGACGCAAACGACAATGTTCCAGCCTTTATTTCAGCAAGTGCGATTCGTACTGCCAAAGCCGCTAACTCGGGGTCCAAACCTGCTGTCAGCTTGTCACCGCCAACGCTTCCCCATTGAGCCCAAAGGTCGTCAGCCTCTTTACGCGCTTTGTCTGCCGCTTGCTCAATGCGAGTTTCCTTTTTCCCTGTAGCCTTTTTCGGCAAAGGAACGGATTCGCTTTTTTCCCTACGAACAGGTCGCTTCTTCTTCGGCTGAACTGGCTCTGTCTGCTTATCGAACTCCGCCTCAATCATCGCCTCGAGCGCATCTTCATCCATACGGCGATTCAATTCGTCAAGAGCAAGACCACCAACATCACCGATGACTTCATCACCAACCTGGATGATTGCATCCTTGTTGAGCTTTCGCAGGTTATCGTAATCGAGAGTCTTTAATCGCTCTCGAAGCTTTTCATCGCGATCAGCCTTTTCCTTTTCTGACGACTTAGAAGACTCAGGCGAAGAAGCTTCTTCTTTCTCAAGGCGAATAAGACGCGAGCCACCAACAGACTCAACAGTCCCGTCCTCAAGCTTAATAGACGCATGGCTACCGGTCGGATCATACTGAACGGTCCCGTACTGCCAGTAGCCACCTTTGACAGACCCTCGCTTGGGATAGACGCGATAACCTACCGCTTCGCCAGCTTTAAGACCTAGCTCCTTTATGCCGTCCCTATTGTCTCGCAACTCCAAATTTGGTGATTGAGTTTGCGTAACGACAGGCGTGAACTCCTTCAAAGGCTTGTAGCCCTTTGGCGGTCTTGGCTTACCAACAGAAGAATCAGACGACGGAGTTTCCTCCGCCGCCCGACCTTTTTTAGAGCCTACTTGCCCTTCGGCTTCGGCTTTGGTTTCGGCATCGGCATTGGCTTGCTTTTGCCGCCCATCTTTGGCTTCGACTTCATTAGGATCACCTCCCTTCTTGGTCTTTGGAGCATCTTGTTTCTCCTGGTCACGTTGAGACTCCCCTGACACCACGCCAGGAGACACGGATCCTTTATTTTTCGCATTCGGATCTGGCAGCAGCCCGATCCACCCCTTTTCCACATCAGAACGTCCAGTAGCTTCCTCTATATTTAACGCTTGAATTGTCCCAGCAGGAAACTCCGTAACTTGCCCTCCGTAATGTTTTGCAAAACCTTCAGCGACGTTTCTATCTGAAGTGAGTTCAAGTACTCCACCTCTACTACTAGAATCGCCACGGTAAAGCGTGACAGGATTCATTGGCGCAGAGCTGACCTCGTTCAGGATCGATGCGGCGTCTACGCCGTTCTGGCTCGATGGAGACTGACCGCTTTGGATGTCACTGATCAGTAATTGCATCGAAGACGGATCGCCTTTCCATCTGTTCAATGCACGCTTTAAGTCGCCTCGAGGCACCGTGTCACGAGATTTCTCTTTCATCCTGCGATCAATTTCTGCAGCCGACGATTCGTCGCTTACTTCTAATATGCCTTCTGGCACCATAGAAGCAGATTGCTTCACTTTCGGCTCTAGACTCGATATGACTCTGATCTGCTCAGGCTCGTAGTCTTTAAGAACAGTACCAGCATTACCAGCGTAAGTCCGACCACTTGCGTCCAACAACTTTCCATCAGGCATTACCGTCTGAACTTGCTCGTAGCCGCCAACCATTAGCTTCGTTCCAGGAGGATACTTCGTCAGCATCTCGATTTCTTTATTAATCTGCTCTTCTACTGCCTTCTCGATGAGTGCTCTTTGCTTTTCTCCGTTAGGAACAGGTGCGCCTGGTCTTTCTGTAATTTCCTTCTTGCGATTAGCTCGCCATTCAGGCGTTAAGAACGGCTCTATCGCTTTACTTGGTGGCACCGAAGTAGTGACGGTCGCTTCGGGCGCAGCAGGCTGTGCAGTGGGTTGCGATTGTTCTCGACTTCCCTGAACCTTATCAAACGCATTCTTGGCAGTGTTGATGCTCGGGTACTTTTTAATAGAAACGACATTACCAGAGTCGACGTCTGTCGACCGAACAATACCACTTTTGCCGTCATCAGATTCAAACATCTCATATCGAATGTTATCTTTGTCAGTAAAGATACTAGAACGCACAACAGGCGTATTCATTATCTTCATTCGCTCGCCAATAGCATCTACAGCAGGTACTTGTTCATTTTGTGACACGCTGTCACGAACTTCAGTCTGTGTGGGTGGCACTGGTGACACGCTGTCACGGATTTGCTCCTCTGAAATAAAAGGTGCCACGTCTTCAGGCGGCGTTTGTTCGGGTGGTGGTGCGGTGTCACCAGTTGGTTGTGGTTGAGTTTTTGCAGCTCGTCGACGTGCGATTTCTTCAGCATACTGCGACTTAACTTGCTCTTCATCAGTGGGTACTGACTGCTCTGGCAGCGAAGGAGAAGTAAATTCCTTTGCTCCAAGAGTGACTGGCAACTCTGCACTTGCGGCAGTTTCGTTTGTTGCAGTTGACTCCTGAGCGACTTGAGCTTGCAGTTTCTCGAGTTCCGCCTTCGCGCTAGCCTCTCGTTCTTTGCGGCTGTTGCCGTATATACCCAGCTGCTTAGCGTCATCTTCTGAAACAAAACCCTTAGATAGAGTTTGTTGCAATCGTTGTGCTCGCGCTGCCGTTAGACTAGCTCCACCAACAGCTGGGACGCCAAGCAGAAACGCCATAGGTAACGCTGCTTCTTGCGCTTGCTTCCAGCCTTTACTGAAAGAATCTGCAATAGACTTCTTCTGTATTGGGGTAATATTTCCGTCTTTATCAACCGCTGCATTTCCAATATGTTGTGCGACATGCTCGCCAAGACCGCTCGTAACGCCTTGTAGGTACTCTTCCGTTAATTCTGCAGGAGCATTCTTAGCAGCGTTCCAAAGATACTGTCTTGCAGCTTTAGTAGCACCCTCGGTCAACGACACTTTTCCGCCACCAAACGGATTTGGAACAATCCCCTCAATAAGACCAGTAACCGCCGCTGTTCCTCCAGCCAAGAGTCGCAGTCTTGTATCATCAGCCATGCCCAACGCTTTAAGCTGGTCGACTTCTTGTGCGTATTGCGATGGAAATGCCGCTGTTGTGATTCCAGCCAACTCGCCAGCTTTGCCAGCAGTCAATGCAGGTATATATTTCCCAACTACTGGTACTTTGGTCGGAAGACTTCCAACTACCTGTCCAGCCTTCTGGACGACGCCAGCCGCTTTGCTGCCAGCAGCAGCGCTAGTAGCTAATCGTCCAGCAATTCCAGTAGCAGCAGCACGCCCGAGCCCAGCACCGCCTACCGTTGTCGCCATCCACGGAAGCATCTCGACTGCTTGCAATGGACCGCGTTCATACCACGGATCACTTGGGAGAGCTGGATTGAACTCTTGAGCTGCAGCCCCTTCCAGTTTGCGAATGAACTCAATTTCTTCGGAACTACCTCCACCACCCAGCAACTCCATAATCGGCTGAGACACACCAGCTATTCCGCGAGCGACTGCACTTCCTACGCGACCAGTAAAGCCACCTCGATCATCGCCGCCCATCTGTGCAATACCTGGGGCTAGTTTTAACGCTTCCTGTCGTTGCTCTGGAGACAACTTGCGATAAACATCAAGAACTCTTGCTCTGTCGCCAAGGTTTGCAAGCATCTCTCTCGCTGGGTCAACCGTCATTTGTGCAAGTGCCGTTGGTGGCTTTTCTGCGTAAGCACGTTTCTGTCGGCGGTCTTCTATCTCCATGTCTGCCAATCCAGTGGAAATCTTTTGCATTAGACTTCCTCCAGGCAATTCGCTTTTGTGGCGGTCAATAATCGCCTTTTCGCGTTCATCAACTCGCCCCAAGCCTTCAATTTCATCGCCAGACTTCGCAGCATCCTTTTCTGCTTGCTCTATTCTTTGCGTCAATGTTCCCATGATTGTCCATCTTTCCCTTCTGCTGGTGACTATTTTATTCCTGACATCCCAGGAAGCTGACGTTTCTTGGTCTTAGCCAATTGCGAAATATCAATACCTTTGCTTTTCAAATACAAATACGCCTGTGCAGTCATCTTTGGATCTGCTTCAGGGTCAACGACAACGCCTATTGCACTTTGAATATCGGGAGTCTGGTTGTCGTACATGCTTTGCAACTTGCCTAGCACAACTCGATCCGTGGAGTCTGTCATCCTGCCTGCAAGTTTTTTGAAGTCTGGCGCCGCCGGTACAACAGGCTGTTTTGCAGAAGCTGCGACGTCTGCCATTTCTTCTTCAGGCTTTTGCTGTTCTGGCATTGCGACTTCTGCCCACACGTTCTGTGCTGGAGGCTGCATACCAGTCTGGTCTACAGGAAGAGTCTCTGTAGGCTGTTGCATTACGACTGGAGCTTTAGGAGCGAACGTAGACCCGCCTTCCTCTTCGCCTGGCTGTAGTGGACGAGCAGGCTGCATTACAGGCTGAGTCGCGGGTTGCGCTACCTGAGTCGGCTGTACTTGCCTCCAAGCACCATCAGTTGGAGATTGCTGCCACATACTTCCATCAGCTTGCTGAATTGGCTGCGACGCTACATCTTTAACTTCTTTCCAATTCCCATCTGGCGATTGCTCGAATATGCGTCCATCTTGGTGGTAAGCTCGCATTGGCGCAGCTGCTGGCTGACCTTGAGCTACAGGCTGATTCGCTTCAGCAGGCGGCATTGCCTGAACAGGCTGACCTATTTCAGCAGGTGGCATTACAGGTTGCCCTGACGCTACAGTCGTTTTGTCTTCATTGTAAGTCGGCTCGAGGTCTTGCATCCCCATCTCCGGTTGCTGTGCTGGAGCTTGTACTGGTGGCATTGCAGGCTGACCGCCTTGCGGTGGAATTGCGGGTGCCACAGGCTTTTGCCTTGCGCTAGCAGCACGACTACGTTGACGCTCATACTTGCCCTTCAATTCGGCATAGGCGGCGTTTTCTAGTTCTTCATCAGTGTCGTACTGTTTCCCTCCGCCTAAAGACCTATCTCGCAACTCAGCAATTTTTGCGTCAAGCGATTTGTCAGCCTTGTCAGGCTCAAAATCAATGTATTCCTCATACGACAATGGGAGTTGCGGCTGCTGAGAAGCAGGAGTAGGCATTAGTTTACCGTCCTGATAAACCTGAACTTCAACATCTGGATTTAAAGTATCCACCTCTTCGCGATTGACAAAGCCTCTTTTGCTCGGAACGTAATACTGCAGATTCTCATTGCCCCTATCCGCCATCGATGGCATAGCAATGCGAGCCTCTCTAAGTTTGCTGCGTGCGGCATAGTTTTGCCTGTGCGCGTCTGCCCTCTGCGCCTCATCCAGTTCGCCACGTTCCGCCTGAAGGTCAATTTGCGTTTCAAGTGCATAAGTAGCCTCTAACTCGGCGGCTGTCTTGCCGCGGAAAGCCCCAGACTTTATGCCAGCAAAATCATCTGCACGCTCCTGAGCTTTTAACTGTGCCGCTCGTTGCTGCGCCTCTTTCTCGGCTGCTTGTCTCTCTTTTTGCTTTTGAGCGACCTGAGCCGCGTCAGCTTTCTGCGCACCGAAAACCTGCTTTGCATTCAAGTCTGCTAACGCTTGCTGACCTAGCTGATTCCTTCGCTCCTGCTCACGCTGCAACTGCATGGCATTCTGCGTAAACAGCCTTTGGCGGTCGTACATGTTCTCCTGCTGCAACTGCCGCTGGTCGTTCGCGTACTTCTGCTGCTGCAATACGAGTTGCTGACCGTATTTCCTGCTAGATTGATTTGGAGGAATGACGACAGCCGCCGCGTCACTAACAATTCGTATCGCCATTTATTAGGTTCCTGATTGTGAGTTCCAAAAGGCACGGGCTTCTTCTAAAGCGAGGTCTGGGTGCCCAAGTTTCTGGTTGACTGCGGATTTGAGAGAATGTTTCCATTCAAATGATAACGGAAACGACGGAATATGGTTTGATTTCCATTTGGTGTAAAAACTGGAACACGAGCAGCCGTATTTTGGAATCTTCTGTTCCCAATTTTGCAACTGAAATTCAGTTTCAACCGCTAAAAACAGTTCTTTCCAAAGAGCCCTGCCTTGCTCTGCCTTTGAGACTGAAGCAACTTTTTTTCCTACGGCTCTTTCTTTAAAAACAGCAGCCGCACCGCTATGGTCAGCTTTAAATTGTCCGTTAATAAAAAAGTCCCTGTATTTATTGCATTTTTCTAAAGTTAAGACAGGAACGCCCTGTTCGTCGTGTCCGCGACAGATGTCTCGTAATCGTCCAGGTAGGTCTTCGCAACGTAAATTATTCACTGAATATCACCGTTAAATTAGAGCCGCCGTTAGGGCAGCAGCCAGCTAGGTCAGTAATAGCCGAAAACGTAATTATAAATGGATCGCATGTTATGTCTGGGGCGTTCATTGGAGCGTTTGCTCCAATGACAACTCCTTCTAAGCAAGGAGCGCCTCCCATGACTTCCCAGTTAAACATCCACACCATATCTCCAATACCATCCGCAAAATCAAAGTCATCGTAGCACCATAATTCAATCAATCCTGATAGACCACAGTCTCCGACTATTAGCGTGCCACGATAGCGAGCCTTCAGCTTAAATGGGTTAGCAAGCACAATACCGTTAAGCAACGGCGGTACTGGCACTAAATCATGCCGAGGCGCAAATTCGATTAACGAAACCGTGTTATTGACGGCAGTCACGTCGCAATCGCAGTTGCCAGTATCAACCAAAGTGACGTACAAAGTTTTTGGGTAAACAAAGTCAGGACAGCAAGAGCCACGCGGATAGACACATAGCCTAGAGCGCCACGCACAGTCGTCAGGCGGGTCGGAGTCCTCTGCCGAATATCTCACTACTGTTGGGCAAAGCGGGTCAGCAGTTGTGGTGTTTTTCCAAACTATAGTTTGACCGCTAGCTAATTCCAGTGTGACCTTAATTGAAGTTGCACTAATGACTTCAAGATACAGTCTCCCGCAAGCATCTTCTACCTCGTCTTCGTAGATACACGAGTATGTTGACACAGGAAAAAGAAGTACAGCGGGAGGTGTCTCGAGTCTAGCTTGCCACATGTCATCACAACACAAAGTATCACCAACCCCCAGAAGTGCAGAGTCTATGTCTAAATAGATGATGTAGGATTCGGCTGCTTCGGCTGAAGCACAGTAGGCTTGCCCGGCCTCAATGCAACCACTAATATTACAAATTCCCCCTCCGCAGCAGCACCTCCTACTTGGCATAACCTAAACTCCCGCTAATCGTTTTGTTAGTTCGAAAGGCGAGCATCTCCTTAAATCTTTCTTCCGCTAGCTCTGCATCCCGATGCCCCATCGCTTTATACGACCATCGCATCACATCGTACGGAGCCTCCCACCAAGCTGGTGGATACACAAACATGCCAGAGTCGTGGCGAGCTGTTCTTCCTCCAAGAGCAGCAGCAACCTCGCTCCACGCTATCGCATCTTCGTACGCTCCGCGTTTGTAGCAGCACCAACCTGCAAGCCACGGAAGCTCTGGCATGCGTGGCTTCCTTGTCATCCCAGCGGCACAGAACTTCTCAGCCTGCTTATACTCGCCAAGTGTTGAGCAGCATCGGGCTGCGGTATAGCAAGCCCACGCTGATTCATCAGCCCACCCATCGAGCATTATGCAGTTATCGTAAGCATCTATAGCCTTTCTTGTCTCGCCAAGGCATTCCAGTGTCTGACCGAGATAGTAGTGCCATCTAGGCTTGTCCTTGTGTACAGCCACCTCTTCCAGCAAAACAACTAAATCGCGTTCAAACTTAGACTTAAGCGATTCTGGGTTTTTCGGTAGCTCGTAGAACGAACAACCGGGAAGTATTGAACGCTTCTCAGTACTACAAAGCCCCTCGTGTACTCTTCCGTGCCAGAACGCATTAGTTGGGATTCTGATAAATCGATCCTGAGCGTACGTGCCGTTCTGTTGCTGCACAAGCCAGATATTTGCTCCATCAAGCGCTTGGTTTAGTTCACTGCGTGTTTTATAGCCTGGAAATGCAAAACGCTCATCTGTATCTACAAAAAGCGACCAGTCAGCTCCGCGCTTTAAAGCGCATTCGAGTGCAGCGTTGCGTGCCGCACCAAAATCGTTAGTCCATGCATAACTTTCCACATGTAGTTTGTCGCCAACTGCGTCACGCACCACGCCTATTGTGTTATCCGTAATGCCAGTGTTGATAAGGCATAGTTCGTCAACAAAATCAATGACAGAGGTGGCAGCATCTGCAGCGATAGCCTCAGTATTTCCCGCGAGCATTGTGGCTACGATTCGCATTATTTTTTACTCTCCAATAGCATTAGTGTATTCCTGTCTCTCCATGATACTGGTTCCAATTCCATAACTTGACAGCATCGTCCCAAATAATTTCTGTTGTGTTAATTTACGGTTAGGCTTTCGGAGTCTGATTGTCCCACGCCAGTTCCCGCATCGATTGTTGCTAAGTTGGTAAATGTGCCTGTTGAAAGTGTGTCTGTGTCGTAACCAAGCACAACAGACTGTCCTACTGGTATCGCTGGCAGTACCCAAGTTAAAATCGGTGCTGACGTAGAATCGTTTGAAGTTCCACCATATTGAGAACCTGTTTCATAGAGTATGTCTGATTCATCCGGCAATTGGTCGCTCACTTCGATTCCAGCTGGAACTTCGCAGCTTGACGTATTTGTGACTGTAATTGTCCACGACGCAATGTTTCCTAAAGTGATTGGGTTCGGCGAAACGCTTTTTGTAATAGACACGGAAGGCTCGCACGGCTCCTCGCAGCATCCGCAATCTCCACTTGGTCCAAACCAACCCATAACTCACCTATGCTGGACAAGGGGCTTGAATGACGTAGTATAGCCCGTCTTGCAACAAACATAGCCCTGGGTCGCCAACCGTCACGAGCGTTGAGAATATACCTAGCGGGTCTCGAACAGTCGCGTCAATAGTCGTATCAGTTCCGTCCATCAATAAAATATCCGCGTCTGCTGTGCCATCTGCGAGCGACTCATTTAACGTAAAGCGATATAAAAGAACCCCAGCAGTTCCAGTTGCCCCTGTTGGACCTGTCGCTCCAGTCGGTCCTGTCGGTCCCGTTGGTCCTGGCACCGTTGAGTCTGCCCCTGTCGGACCTGTGGGTCCCGTCGGACCTGTCGGTCCCGTTGGTCCTGGCACCGTTGAGTCTGCCCCTGTCGGACCTGTAACTCCCGTCGGTCCTGTTGGACCTGTAACTCCCGTCGGTCCCGTTGGACCTGTAACTCCTGTAGGTCCCGTTAATCCAGTCGCACCAGTTGGTCCAGTTGGTCCTGGCACCGTTGAGTCTGCCCCTGTAGCGCCAGTAGGTCCTGGCACTGTCGAACTAGCTCCAGTTGGTCCTGTCGGTCCTGTCGGTCCTGTCGGTCCAGTTGGTCCTGTCGAACCGATGTCTCCCGTGCGAGAGAAATTCAACACACACGCCTCGCCGTCTGTAGGCAGCGTTCCGCTTACAAAGGTTACGTTTATCTTTCGGTAACCTGTGGCGGAGGTTACGCTGTTAATCTGCCAGACATTTACTGTCGCGTCAGCATTATCATTGGAAAGAACAGTCAAGTAGCCGCGAACGGTGCTCGTACTGTCATCCCATGAATCGATAAATGTAGTGAAATCGACTGAGCCTTGGTCAAGCAAGTCGATGAATATCTGCGTAACAGACCCTATTGCTGCGTCGCTATAGCGGAATACTCCAGTACCTGGGTCTGCATCAGTCGTAGTAGTGCTGAAATTATAACGAAGACCGCCTTTGTTGCCCGTCGGTCCTGTTGGACCAATAGCTCCAATTGGACCAAGTGCACCTTGCGGACCGGTCGGTCCTGTCGGACCCGTCGCACCATCTAAACCATCTGAACCATCTGAACCATCAAGACCGTTCGTTCCAGCCGGTCCTGTGAATCCTTGCGGTCCCATCGGACCAGTTGGACCTGTAGCACCTGTTAGACCTGTAGCTCCCGTTGCTCCCGTTGCTCCAGTTGGTCCTGTTGGTCCCGTAGAACCCGTAGGACCTGGTACTGTTGAGTCAGCTCCAGTTGAACCAGTCGGACCAGTTGGACCTGTAGGTCCTGCTGGTCCCGTCGCACCAGTCGGACCCGTAGGTCCTGGTACCGTCGAGTCGGCACCTGTCGGTCCAGTTGGACCTGTAGGTCCAGTAGGACCCGCAGGTCCGGTTGGTCCCGCAGGTCCGGTTGGTCCAGCTGAACCAGTTGCCCCAACGGGTCCTGTGTTACCAGCGGGACCTGTTGGTCCTGTCTCGCCTGTCGCACCCACAGCGCCAGTTGCTCCCGTAGCACCCGCAGGTCCAGTCGGACCCGTAGGTCCTGGTACCGTCGAATCAGCTCCAGTAGGTCCAATAGAACCCGTTGCTCCGGTCGGACCAGTCGGTCCAGGTACTGTCGAACTGGCACCAGTTGGACCTGTCGGACCTGTATCACCAGTGGGACCTGCAGCACCAGTTGGACCTGTCGGTCCCGGCACTGTTGAATTAGCACCAGTTGGTCCTGTTGGTCCAGTTGGACCCGTCGGACCTGTTGGTCCAGTTGGACCCGTCGGACCTGTAGCACCGCCACCAGGTCCTGTCGGTCCTGTTGGACCAGGCACTACTGAGTCGGCTCCAGTCGCTCCCGTAGCACCAGTAGGTCCCGTAAGTCCCGTTGGACCTGTAGGACCAGGAACTGTTGAGTTTGCTCCCGTTGAACCAGTTGGACCTGTAGGTCCAGTTGGTCCTGTAGCTCCTGCAGGACCAGCAGGTCCAGTAGGTCCTGTCGAACCTGCGGCTCCTGCAGACCCAGTAGGTCCGGTTGGTCCGGTTGGTCCAGCAGGCCCCGTTGCTCCACCCCCACCGCCGCCTCCGTCAGCAGCCACACAACAACGGTCGTCAGCCGCCCAGTGGCATGGCGTTAAAGTTCCAGGCGGATCACCTACTTTCAACGACTCGTAAATATACTCGCTTGCCCAACCCCACACATCAACTAAATCTTCTTCAGGCAAGTCGAATATGCAATCAGACCAATCAACAACCTCAACTTGGGTTCCAATTAATTCTGGACGAGCACACGGCGAAGGTTTAACCGTCACCGTCGCCACTTTCTTTCCGTTGTATGGAGAGTCTGGACCTGCAGTCTCTATCGAATCAAGCGTGAACTGGATTGTAGCGCCACCACCATCGCCACCGTTGCTATCAATCAATAGCCAGTTAATGACCTTTTCATTATGGTCATACAAGATATCAATCGTGTTGCCTAAACTGCTAGGCTGACCTCCATCAAGTCCTCCAGTAACTACACCTGGGTTCTGACCAACTCGCCAATTCACAGCGACTGGAGACGGGGGAATGTACGTTACTTGCTTGAAACCAGTAAAGTCATCATTACCTTGGGTTGGCAAAAACGCAGGATAGATTTCTGCTATCTGATACGTTCCAGCAGTACGCTTGCCAAACGGCTTCGCTACCGAAATACCTGGCTTGTCTGGGTCGCCTGCTGCATAATCAACAAACCGCAATATTCTCGGGTCAAAGCCTCGGCATATCACGTAATTGTCATACGTATCCTCAGCGGCAATCTGAAGCATCGCGCAGTGTGGAGCTACTCCGTCCTGTCGCAGATTGGCGCTCTCTCCATGTACTGGATTAAACGGCGGTGGAATCTTGAAGCCAGGAGTTGGCCGAAGTCTCTTGCGAAATATGCTACACCTGCCTTCCGTAGTTTTTGTGACACGCTGTCACAAAATGAATGCTCTACCGAACGTCACAAAGTAATTTGCAGGATGTTATGCCAGCAATAACCGCGGTCGCCGAAGCTCCGTCATTTACTGCACACGTGACGCGAACGTCCAGAATGTCTCCAGGAGACAACGAACTTGGAGTCACCACGAAGTCGACATTCGCAAATACAAGACTGTTCATGGTCGTCGCAGATGTGCTAACGAGGTCAGAACCGATAGCGTCATCAGGGTCAGACTGAAGCTTATAAGCCTCGCAGTCGATGGTTGCAGTTGTTCCGGCGACCGTCGTAATCATTCCAGCCATGAATCGCAGTGTAACGCTTTCGCCAGCCACGTACTCCCACGGAAGTTGCACCAAGACTCGAGCTCGCTTGTTAGTCGCGCCAAGAGTCTTTAAGTCTTCTGACCTCAGCGATGGAGTCGCCGTTCCGAATGTTCCACCCACTAAGCCAAGGTCGTCAGTAGCTGGCGTTCCAGGCAGGCTGGTCTGCATGGCATCCCAAACTCGAAAGTCAGTCAGCGAAACAGGGAACGCTTGCAGTTCAGCTAAGGCGAGGATGTTCGCCTTGGACATTGCTGGCGACATCTTGCCAGTTACGCGAATATCGCCTGGAACAATCAAGTCGCCAGGTAGGTTTGTAGGATTAGCCATTTTCTTTTTCCTTTAAGTTAGTCATCTACACAAAAACACGCTTTAAGCCGCAAATCAATCATCAGGGCTGGATCCAGCCTCCAGCAGCATCTCCGAGCGAAGTAACAACTCTTGCCGCATCTTGCCAAGATGGACCTATGTCATCGCGGCGCTCAACGAATGAGTACAAGCCAACAAGCAGCTTGTTCCTCTCGTCCAATTGGTACATCATTAACTTGCGGTTCTCGTCAGCAATAGACTTCCAGCCATCAAGTCGCTGTGCCGCAGTGTTCATTCTTTCTGCGATTGCTCTATGCTTGCTGGCGGACAATGCGTTAGCGTTCTGCATAAGCAAGTTCGAGAATCTTTCTTTTCCGCCAAGAACGCCAGTAAGTGCTGTTTGCAGTTGCTGCAAAAGCGTATCCCTCTGCGACATCTCGGTCCGAGTTACTGTTTGTTTCGCTGCGTGCTGACGCTCGACTGCTTCCACAAACTGTTGCTTTATTTGCTGCAATTGTTCATAGGTTCGGTGCGTCTCTGTGTTAGCCCACTTGGCGTACACATCCCGCAACTGATAAATCCTGTCGGCAGATTCGATTATCCTCTGCCGTACGTCTTGCAATTGCGAATATAGCCGTGTTTGAACTTCTATTCCAAGCCTCTCATTGGCGTCTCTAGCTGCAAAAATAGCTTGCTTACCTGACAGCACGCGATTGCGAGTGTCTTGGAGCAACGCATAGACTCCACTGATTAACGAAGCCTGGTACCGCAACACCTCCTGCTGCACTGTGTGGACTTGGTTTTTGCCATCAAGCGTCCGAGCTCTCATGCCAGCCTGCTGTTCGTACAGCCGCCCTTCAGCGTCGATTATCTGCGCACGCATTGCACGCTGCTGTTCGTACAGCCTGTGCTCGTTGTCCATTGTCTGCGAACGCACGCCACGCTGCTGTTCGTATAACCTGTGCTGATTGTCGTACTTCTCTCGCATCAAGCGGTCGTTATGCAGCTGAATATTCTCATCCCTGTCCCGCCAGTTTCGCTGCGTAACGTCGACAGGGATGGTTGACATATACAACCCCTTAGACACAAGCATTTGCATCTGCACCGAAAGACTTGCGGCAGCTTGCTCGTTTATCCTGGCACGCTCCGTAGACCCGAGGTCATCCAGAAAAGCCGTGGCTGCTGGACTGTGCAATAGGTAGTCGCTCTCCAGCGTACCAGTGATATTTCTGGTGACCGTTGCATGTGCCGCGTAGTCTGGAAACAGGAAATTCACAACAGCTCTAATTGTCGACGCCTGTGTTGTGTAGTCGCTGCTTAGCAAAGCCAAGACTGCGTTATAATCAAGCACATGCGCATCAACCAAGTTTCCAGCGGTTGTCCTGATTGCACCAAGATCTGTCGATACAGCCTGGTAGTCGCTGTCTAACGCAGTCAAAATTGTAGCAACATCCGTAACGTAGGTTGTAACGTTGCTAGCTACGTTTGCCAGCAAGGCGTCAATATCCACTACGTGATTATTGTAATTCGAAACTAGCAAATCGAACTGCTGCGCATAGTCTGCGACGTGAGACTCAAGCACTGCTTCAAGCGAACTCACGTCAGCAAGCACTGTGGCTATATGGTCGGTAACATTATTCTGCAATTCAGCAAGTCGAGCATCGTAGCTGGAGATGTATGCCTGCAGGTTATTTTCTTGCTCAGTCAACAAATTGGTGATGATAACTGCGCTATCCGCCGCATTGTCTTCCAGCTCAGTCAATCGCGAGTCCATTACCACCAGCGAGACTTTTGCTTCCGATGCGTCTAATGCAAACTCCGACTGGTTATCTGCGATTAACGTTTCGATAGCAGTCATGTAGCTATCTAAGTCAGTAAAAAATATCCCAGCTTGCTCATTCTGCTGCTCTACCTGTTTATTAAACTGCTCTTGCGAGGTGCTGACCATTTGCGACCAGCTGGTAACTACCTGATTGTACCGATGCTCATTTGCGTCCCTCGCGTTATTGACGGCAGAAGTGTAGGCATTGCAAACACTCAGTAGCGTTTGCTGTGGGTCTACCTCCTCCTTTGTAAGCGAGAAGTAATTAGTTGGCGGGACTGTCGTTGTGTCTTGAGTGATACCAGTAACTTGATACCCTTGCGCAACAAGCCACCCCATGACATTCTCTGGGACTCGCGTAATAGTTTGCGTGTTCCAAACTACACCGAGAATTGGGTTGGCGACGTCTGGGTAGTATATCTCATCCTGTCTTGGGAACTGATATGGTACTTCTGGTATTTCTGGTACTTCTATCGGCATTTTACTACCTCCACTTTCCTGATGGCTCTATTACTATCGACGCACCTTCCCAAGCCCAGTTGCCGCTTTCCGCAGACAACAACAGAATCGTGTACTGACCTCTCGACCGAGGAAAGCTCCTGTGATTTATTCCAGCCGTCCAAACTCCCGTACTGTGAACATTTGAAGCATCGTCTCCGTCAATCAAAGCGACAATAGCAGCCTTCGCATTGACGCTAACCTGCTCAGCCGTGTCAGCTACAAGAACTCGCCAAGTAATGTCTACGCTTCCGTTAGCTGTGATTCCATGGAGTTGCTTAAGTCGACCAATCGTATTCCCGTCACCAAGGAGCAATGGACCTATAGCAACATGCGACCCAGTGTACCCAACAGTGAACGGCCAGAACCCTTGCCGCTCTGTGTCGTACAACCAAGACACCTCATCTGGAATGTGAATGTACACTCCGCGAGTTTCATGGTCGTACTCAAGAACCGTGTCAACATCCGAAACTCCAGTTAGCTCTTCAGGAATAACATCCTCAGATACTGCTTGCAGTCCATCACCGCTCGCCCCAACCGTATACAGTCCATGCGAAGAAAGGAAGTAATACCTGTCGAGATGGTCGCGACACCAAGCTCTTGCACCGACCATTCCGACATCACGCGAAATGTTTCTCAGCCCACCATCGGCAACTGGATCGCCTTGAACAGTCCATAGAGAACCGCTGGTTGATGCAAGCATGTACGCATCCTTATGAGGAACCAGCGCGGTGATATTGCCGCCTAGTTCGCCAGCTTCGGACAACTGCATTACAAACGGGCGACCAACATCGCTTATGTCGGCGCTCATCGCCCAATCAGCGTATGCTCCTTGCCGACTTGCAAAGATAGCTTGACTAACAGGACGAACGAACCTATCTCGGTAAATACAATCTCGGTTGCTGCTATTGCCAGGCGCAGTGCCTCCAGGAGTCGCAACTACATAACCGCCAGAATGCACGACCCCTACAGTTACGGCAGCTGCCGCAGGAGTCCAAGAACCACCTCTCAAGCGACCGAAAGTATCCTCCATCCTTACGTTCATTGCGTAAGGCGAAAAGTACCTATCTCTTCGCCCAGCTTGCTGTCGAAAAGATAAGCGACGGTTTATTCCCGATGGAAACTGCAGCTCTTTGGTCGTCATGAAGAAAACTACGCAGCAGCTTCAAGCCCAGCTGTCGTTCCAGTGCTGCCTATTACGAACGCCTTCCAGGATGTTGCGCTCTCACAGATAGCAATGACCATTTGGTTCGCTGCAACCGCAGATTCGACATTGGCACCTGTCCCACCATTGATACCAATTGTCGCAGGAGCACTTGACCGTAGTTCGCCACCAGTAGCAGCACCTGCAATAACGACAATCCTACCAGGAACAGGAGGAGGAAGGATTAGTATGTTGTCTACTGCTCCCCATGTCGGAACAATAAACACGTACAGCCTTTCATCTGGAATGTTCACCCCTGCAGCTGTCGCGGTCAAAGGAACTAAACCAGGACCACCACTAGAAAAAGCTTCTAGCAAAACGTTTAGAATACGATGTTCCATATCAATTAACCCTTTCGAAAATAAATCAGTCTTTAAGAGTAACGCCAACCACACCAGCAGCATTGCCAGTAATCTTTAGAAACCTAGCGCCCATTAACGCCGCTGGTATCGGATGCGCCTGGCTTGCAGCAACAGTTTGCGTCACTGCCGCGCTTGAAGCGTCCTCTGCCGCCAAGTACGTTCCATCCTGTGCGACGCTAGCGTGCCACGTCAATGTAGTTATTGAAGAACCAGCAGGGATATAAACCATTCCTGTCTCGAAATCGCCGAACGCAATCGCATCACTTGCAGCGACGGTGGTCCCAACTGCTATAGACGGTATCGAAACACTGTATTTTGCACTTGTCATAATCCATCTCCGTCCAAAGTTAATCTGCCGATGCGTTGTTCTCGCGTCCGATAATCATACCCGAAAACGCTATTCTTGCCATAATTTCCCTTAGGGGCGTCATGACCAAGCGTAGACGGGCAACTTCGTTCCAAATCGTTGCGAATAGACAGCGTAATCATTTCCATAAATCGCTTTTCGTGAATATGCTCCCGCTCCTCAAAATTGTGCTCCGCGCTAGCTAGGCACGCTTCCAGGATAACCTGGGACAAGACTTCACCGCCAACTGGCTGCTGGTCGTCGGCGGTTAGCATTACTGGACGCAAAAACATTGGAACCCGCATAGTGTACGCTTTATCAGGCGTCGGAAAAAACGCCAAAACTCTACGACTGCCGACTGTAGGGCAAAACTCAACAGTGCGAACAGAGTAATAAACGGGTCTATCAAATATTTGACCGCTTTGCTCGAGCTTGCGAATAGCCTGGTCGCCACGGTGCACTACTGCAGGATAATACGCATTGTCGTCTGGGTAGTAAGCCAATTCGCTATCATTTGCGACTGACTCGAACCCGCAAGGCACAGGAACTTCTGGTCTGCCAAGCTGGTATTCAGCGCCTGCTGCGACAACAAGGGAAGTATCACCAATTCTTACTGTAGCGTTCCCAGTCCTGGCAGCCACAGCGTAAGAACGGCTGTTTATCTTCAGGATTCCATCAGCGACCCAAGACGGAAATGTGCCACCAGTTAAAGTCACGACACCAGCGTTAACTGCAATTGTTCCCGTGGAATATGGAGCCGTTGTTGTTACATCAACCACGGGACGAAAAAACGACCAATCATGCGAGGCGTAAACTCTCTGGAGTCCATCCATAATGCAGTCGTCTACGTCCAATGCTTGGTCTTCAGAAAATTCATTCCTGATGCCAAACAAATAATGCCCAACTCTTTCTTTAAGCCTTTCGTAAGTAACTGTCATTTGACTGCCGACATTATAAAAATTTGCCATCATTTAATCTCGCGATAGACTTTGAATGCTGTTGTAAGTACCTTTGCCATAGGGAGGCTAATACAGCACATTGACCGTTCCTGCTGAATTCTTATAAACGAGTTTCGATTGTGTAGTCGAGTAGTAGATAGTTGAATTTGGTGCGGACCCATCAGCTAGAGATCCAACTCCAACTGATCCTCGAATAGTTACGTCTCCACGAACTCCATCAATGACCACATCATCGTTTAAGACTGGAGTCACAACATTAGAAGCAGCACGAAACGCAAGCCTAGACTGAACCAGATCGGAAGTTTGTGACCTAGCTAATATCTCACCAATAGCATAGGCACCATCCGATGAGTACAGCTTCATGCCAGCGACGACTGGAGTAGCGAGAGATCCGCCCCCTGTCGCATTCATCGTTAATACACCATTGATTAGCGATCCATTTCCTAACCCGATAGTCAGCAACCGAGTACCAGAAATCGTATCTATTTTTTGGTTGATTCCATGCCGCTGTCTAGTTGATCCAGATAGCCAATCATACGCCCCGTCATAGATGTTTCCATCAATGATATTGTCGAACCAAGAAGTTCGAAGCCAGGTTACACACCCGACAACCTTATTGTTTTTGATTTGCCCTGCAATCAATGTCGGAGTCGTATCGGTGTCAACGCCAACTGCACGTATCCCAACCACGCTTGCACTACTGGCTGAGTAGATTTGGTTGTCGGTGATCTCAGTGCCCGACAAGGTACAATCGATGCCAAAACGGTTTCCAGCAATCACAGGGATTGTTATCTGGTTTCGGCTTATCGAATTTCTCCACGGTGAACCTGGAGTATTGTCCAGCGTTTTTACAGATGTTTTGAATCCGACGATTCTGTTTTCGTCGCATCGCAACGCTAGAGGATTGGCAGCAAATCCGTAGAGATAAACACCAAACTCCAGAGATGCTGACGCGGTTGATTCGTTTTCGATGCTGTTATCGACAACATCGCATTCATAGCCAACCATCAAAGCCGTACCAAGTCCAAGATTGTGCCAGTACCCGCTGTCTCTATTCGTCTGATAGGTCGAGTTGAATCTAAAGGTATTGTGACCAATCAAGCTATCGACTAAACCAACAGCTCGAATTGCTGTGTTGATAAAAACATTTCCAGTGATCCGAACCCCGATGTTTGTTGGTACGTCACCTGACCCACCTATCGTAAGATTTCCGCAATCCTGGAACTGATTGTCAACTACAATCGGGCCATCTATCGCTGTTGTTCTATTCGTATCAAACGCAATCCCTTTACAGTCTTTAGCTCTGCATCTGGTAATGGACAGCAAATTAGAAACAGCCGAAACAATGTATCCGTTGTTAGTATCCTCCAGCACGCAGTCATCGAAACCAACATGCTGCGTGTTCTGCGATTGTGTATAAACACCTAACTCAGTGCTGTGTCCGTTTTCTGCTGCTGTGGATCTACAGACGTTTTCAAAATAACAACTATTGATCCATACTCCTCCCGGTTCGTAATCGGCTAAATTGGCTGCACTACCGTGTATACATGACCCCCAGACGTTATTGAAGTAGCAGTCTGTAAACCACGCACGTGTAGCGATGGTAAAGCATTCACTTGGTTGGTTGGTTATCAAGCAACCATTTACCCTGAAGTTTTGCAGACGACTAGAAAACGCACCTAGATTATTTACGGTCCACGAGCGAGAGATAGCGTTTTGGGATTCGTTTCCGTCGAAAGTCACGTTATCCAGGTAGACGTTGCAATCCACATTTGCGTCGATTGCACCGGAATAGCTTAACTGGTCTGCAATTTGGAACACACTAGCCCCAGATGATTTTGCTACCTGGATCGCTTGGTTCAACGTGATTACATTGCCGACAATATTGGTTATCGAAAAGTTAGTTGAGTCATTTGTTGCTAGATCTGCGTAAGCTGTTCCGCTAGCAATTTGGATGTACATGCCGATACGAAAACCAGTCGCACTTGTGACCGTTATCGATGTCGCTGAAACTGAAGCATTAGCCGCTAAGGTAGTGCGCACAAGCTGTGCCCGTTTGATAGTTCCACCCGTGATCGTGCACCCTTTTCCAATCACAACCGTCTCGCCAATGTATGTTTTTTCTCGCTGAAGATGTACGGTTCCTCCGTTGTTGAGTTGCGACAGAGCTCTACTGATGGCGTCTGTATCACTGGCAATTGAATCGACGCCCAAACGGTAGAACTCTGGGACTGCATTGGTTTTGTCCCATTGACGAACGTATTTATCGCCTGCGGTATTAGCGATTACGCATCCACCGTCTATAGTCGCTGTGTTGTCTTTTACAAAAACTCCACCAACCCAATGACGAGTCAAACCTCGCACGTCAGCAATAACTGTTGAATCACTCGGAACGGTGTATGATCCACTTGAGATTTCAACCACTGTTGATGTAGTAGAAAGAAACTCACTGTACGTACTGTACCCAACTGCGTCAATCAAATCCCTCATCCCAGCCGCATCCACCCCGACAGGATTCGCAAGCACCCCGCTAGGATTCGCCAGCACCGTACCCGCAGCGATTGGAATAGCGTTACCCGCAGGTCCAGCAGGACCGACAGTACCACCGAACTCGACCGTTATTTCACCTTCTACAAAACTCATCGCGTTGCGTTCCTGTCTATGAAGTTACGACCCTTCATGAAGCGGTGCGGACGACCAAGCGTGTCCACCATCTCCCAGTCGTAGTAGAAAATCGAGTCCTTGTCCTTTACCGTTTTGCCGACCGTAAGTGCGTCCGTCGTTGTTGCAGCAAGCGAGACGACAACCGTGTGCTTATTCGGGTCTGCGATACTCACCGTAAACGTAAACGAGTAAGCAATACCAGTGGACGGACCCAAGTCTCGTCTAGCTTGTCCACGGAACACGACTTGGCTTAAGTCCACATAGACTCCAGCCGTATCGACGAACGATATCGGCACCGACTCCCAATAAGCACCCTGGAATATCGTAAAGTCCCTCACCAGCGAAGTGTGAGACAGGTTGACACCCTCACCGCACGCAGGGTCAAGCAACGTGATTTGGCTATCCGATATCGCTTCGACAAAGAACGTACCAACGCTAGCCGAGAAACTGCTTGGAGTCGTCCCACCTTCGAACACTGCCCAGTTACCAGCAAACAAATCACCTGTCCAGCGTCCTGTGTTCGGTGCGGTTCCTTCGGTAAGTCTTACCTTTTGCGTTGCCCAGTTCGCAAGCGAGCCAGCGACTGGAAAGCAATCTACTATCGTGCC
>Ga0207937_1000005_pt1 | contig 61714 bp, 54 predicted proteins | sample LakMenEpi04Sep11_FD_150668 | JGI IMG/M metagenome (GOLD analysis project Ga0207937, IMG submission 150668) | Freshwater microbial communities from Lake Mendota, WI - 04SEP2011 deep hole epilimnion (SPAdes) | ecosystem: Environmental > Aquatic > Freshwater > Lentic | place: Lake Mendota, Madison...
TAGTAGGTTTGCAAAACAGGTGTTTCAAATGTTTCCTGGGTCAATAAAGGGTGCTTTAACAATTGGAATGCCTTTAAGAAGAGAGATCAGTACTTTAGATAAGGATGCCACCAGATTAAATGCAAGAAAAAGTTTTGGATTAGCAAATGATAAAAAAACAGTTTTGGTCTTTGGGGGTTCCCAAGGAGCCGCCTTCATTAATCAAGTAATTTCTGAATCATTAGAACAATTACAAAAAATGGATATACAGATTCTGCACTCAATAGGAAACAAAAATAGTGTTGCTGAAGCCACCAAAAAATACGACTTCTACCACCCAGTTTCATATATTGAAAAAATGGAATTGGCTTACGCAGCAGCCGATTTAGTTGTCTGTAGAGCTGGTGCCATGACTATTGCTGAACAAACTGTCTTGGCTATTCCAGCTATCTATATTCCATTTGCTTCAGGTAACGGGGAACAGCGCGAGAATGTTTCTGAACTTGTTAAAGACGGTGGCGGATCACTGATTTTGGAATCAGATTTAACATCAAACTTATTGGTTTCAAGAATAAGAGAAATCTTTGAAAGTCCAACAAAGCTTGCGCAAATGTCACTTGCTGCAGGCAAGCACGCTCTGCGCGATGCTGATCAAAAAGTTGCTGAGAGCGCGTTAGCCTTAGCAAGTGCCCACAAATAGATTTGATAGCCATTTATGAACAAAGAGATTACTGAATTAGGCAAAGTTCATATTTTAGGTTTAGGTGGCGCTGGAATGTCTGGAATTGCCAGACTCTTAGCAGCCCAAGGCGTTGAAGTAAGTGGCACAGATGCCAAAGAGTCAAGAAGACTTGAATCACTTAGAAAACTGGGCGTAAAAGTTTTCGTGGGACATTCCCCAAACAATTTACTTGAAAGTCAAACAGTTATTTTCTCAACTGCCATAAAAGAAAATAATCCAGAATTACAAGCTGCTCGAGAAAAAAATTTGAATATTCTCAAGAGATCAGATGCACTTGGAGTGTTAACTAGACAGTTTGAAACTATTGCAGTTTCAGGAACGCATGGCAAAACCACAACAACTTCGATGGTCACAGTTGCCCTGCAAGCATGTGGTGAAGATCCTTCATTTGCAATTGGAAGTGAGTTGTCTGAAACAGGTTCAAATGCACATCTGGGTGAGGGAAGCAATTTCATAGTTGAGGCAGATGAATCTGATGGTTCATTCTTACATTTGGCACCAAAGGTTGCTGTGGTAACAAATGTGGAACCAGATCATTTAGATTATTGGGAAACTTTTGAAAGAATTGAGAAAGCCTTTATTGAATTTTGTGAGTTAACCAAAGCAAGAGATGGATTTGCTGTTATCTGCGCTGATGACAAGGGTGGGCAAAAACTTATCGGCCAAGTTAAATCAAAGGGTGTAAAGGTTTTAACTTATGGAACAGCACCAGAATCTGATTTACAGATCAAAAATGTTAAGCCAGGTCTTCCAGGACATAGTTTTGATGTGGTTTTCAAAGGCGTTGAATTAGGAAATATTCAACTAAAAGTTCCTGGACTACATAATGCATTGAATGCAGCAGCAGCATTAGTTGTTGGTTTAGGACTAGGAAAAGAATTTAATCAATTAAGTAGCGGTATATCTAAATTCACAGGAACCAGAAGAAGATTTGAATTTAGGGGAAGTGCTAATGGTATTAGAGTTTATGACGATTATGCGCACCATCCAACCGAAATAACTGCAACACTAAAAGCTGCAAGAGATGTTGTAAATGGTGGCAATATTGTTGTGGCATTCCAAGCACATCACTATTACAGAACTGCTTTATTTAATAAAGAGTTTGGTGAGGCCCTAGGTTTAGCTGATCAAGTAGTGGTCTTAGAAGTTTTTGCACCTGGCGAGGAAGCAATTCCTGGCGCCAGTGGCCAAACAATGGCTTCATTGGTTCCTCTGTCGAAGGAAAGAGTTATTTTTGAACCATCTTGGTCAAAAGTTGCCCAGCATTTAGTTGACAGAGCCAAACCAAATGACATCATCATGACTTTGGGAGCAGGAGACATTGGTTTACTGGCTCCAGAGGTTTTGACTTTGCTAGAAGCACGTCAGAAATCGTGATCAGAAAAAAAATAAGAAGAAGGATCGTTTTTGTAATTCTTCTTTCTGCAGCAATAACCTCAACAGTTTTATACATCGGTTATTACTCAAATCTATTGATTATTAAAAAGATTGAAGTTCGAGGAGCAAACCAAGTGCCTGTTCAAGTAATTACCGATACGGCTCAAATTAGTTTGAACACTCAACTCCTAAGAGTTCCCACCAGTATTGTTGTGGAAAGGCTTACAACTATTAGTCAAATTGGAAGAGCAGAAGTAAGAAGAGGTTGGCCTTCTACTTTGGTAATTGAAGTAACTGAGCGAATTCCTTTAGCCCTTGCTGATACTCCAGCCGGAAGATTTTTAGTAGATGCTTCAGGAATTGCTTATCTTCCAGCACCAGGTGATGCAAATTTTCCATTAATTTCAGGACCAGATGATGCTTCAAGATCGGTAAGTATCTTGGCATGGCAAAGTTTTCCTGATTGGTTGAAAGCAGAAGTTGTTATTACTAATACAGATAACCCAAATTCAATTTGGTTCACATTGACAAGTGGAAGAAAAGTAATCTGGGGAGATTTGACTAAAGCAGAAGAAAAAAGTGCTGTCCTTAAAGTTCTGCGCAGGATGGCTGGATCAATCTATGATGTTTCAACACCAGAGGTTCCAGTAGTTAAACCTTAAAAATCGTTTGTGGCAACGTATTTGATTTCCAAATACTCATCTATTCCTTCATATCCACCTTCACGTCCAAGACCAGATTGCTTAACGCCACCAAATGGGGCTGAAGGATCTGAAACTAAACCTCTATTTAAACCAATCATTCCAACTTGAAGAGCTTCACTGACTTTTAATCCCCGTGCAAGATTCTTGGTGTAGATATAGCCTGCCAGTCCGTATTCAGATTTATTTGAAATCTTAAGGGCTTCAAATTCATCTTTTACTTTTACAACAGCTGCAACTGGGCCAAAGACTTCTTCAGAAATAATCTTGGCATCAGCAGAGACATTGCCTAAAACTGTGGCTGGGAAATAGCAACCAGGTCCAGGAGAAGGTTTGCCGCCAACTAATTGAGTTGCACCTTTACTAATTGCATCTGAGACCAATTCTTCAACTGAGCCAACAGCTTTTCTATTAACGAGTGGAGCAAGTGTTGTGTCAGTTGCTGTGCCGTGACCAACTTTTAAAGCACCCATTTTTTGAGCTAACTTGGAAACAAACTCATCATGAACTTGTTCTTGCACAAAAAATCTATTGGCAGCAGTACAAGCTTGTCCACCATTTCTCATTTTTGCAATCATGGCTCCATCAATGGCAGCATCAATATCGGCATCATCAAGCACGATGAATGGGGCATTGCCACCAAGTTCCATGGAACAATTCAGAACTCTTTCGGAAGCTTTTTTTAAAAGCATTTTTCCAATACCAGTGGAGCCTGTGAAAGATAACTTTCCAATTCGTTCATCAGCAAGGGCTGCATCTGTAAGAGGACCTGGTTGATTTGTTTGCAAAACCGAAACTGTTCCAGGAAGAGCGCCTGCTTCCAACATGATTTTACTTATTGCCAAGGCTGTAAGTGGAGTTTCTGAAGCTGGTTTCAAAATTGCAGCACATCCTGCTGCAAGTGCTGCTCCAACTTTTCTTGTGTACATTGCTGCTGGGAAATTCCAAGGAGTAATTAAAAATGCAATTCCGATTGGTTGTTTGTAGGTCAATATTTTGTTGGCACCACTTGGTGCGTTTCTAATTGATCCATCGATTCTTACTGCTTCTTCAGAAAACCATCTAAAAAATTCAGCGGCATAGGTTACTTCTGCTTTAGCATCAACTAAAGTCTTACCGTTTTCTAAAGACATTAACATTGCTAAATCATCTGATTGAGCAATCATTAACTCATAAGTTTTTCTTAAAACTTCACCGCGAACACGTGGTGCGGTCTTGGCCCATTTTTCTTGAGCAACGACTGCAATTTCTAGTGCTTTCTTAAGATCATTTACTCCTGCATTGGCTACTTTTGTTAAAACTTCACCATTGGCAGGATCAGTAACGTTAAAAGGTTCATTTTCGCCATCAACAAATTTGTCTCCAATTAATAAGCCAATTGGAACTTTTGCCAAAAGTTTTTTGGTGACATCACTATTTGGATTAGCTACAGAATCAGGAACTTGCATCACTTGACTACTCATAATTAAATCCAATCACTTATCGAGCCAGTTTTTTGCTTGGGGGTTGGGTTAAAAAGGAATATCTTCGTCATTTTCACTTACTTCGGCTAAGGAGGCGGAAAGACCTAAAGCTTTTGCTACTCGATCATCGTTACTAATAAGTGGGATCGAAGCATTCTCAATTATTTCTCCCGTTTTTAAGTCAACCTGAAGTCCACCGATATCTGCTTGAACTTGTTCGGCGTTTGCAAATTCACACCACTTACTAACTTTGCACCAATTACAAGGCGGGTTAGGAGAGGGTGCAAAAAGTGTGTCACTTGCCCAACTATCAACCTGTTCTGCTAATTGAGACCAAGCAGAAAGTTTTACATTGGCATCATCGCAATCCCAAGAAATTGTCTTGCACCCATCATTCGAAATTAGTTCAAGTTCAACTCGTTTGTTCTTAAAATTGCCCAGTTTTTCTGTTACTTCCTTCGGTAAACAATCTTGCACCATTAACCTAATTGCCAATGGCAATTGAGGATAAATATTAAAGTAGATATCTTTCTCAATGTCTTGGATGCTAGAAACAGTTTTAATCTCACGCCACACAAGATCATCACCATTTTTGTAAATAAGATCTGGCCTAGTGCTCACTGTGATATCAGCATCTGTATCAAGAGCTTCTATGGCTAACTCTGTTACGACTTTAGAATCTTTATTAATTGGGCAAGTCAATTGATGTTGAATTAAGAATGGTAATGCTGTATTTGCTTCCTCTTGATTCCAACCAATTTCTGTAGCAATTATCCCTAAACTTGAATTTGTTGGAATATCTTCTTTAGTGCATTCTTGTGCTCTTTTATGTGCTTGTTCTAACCAAGCATGAACTAGTAAGCCGCGTTGTTGTGCATTGTTTTGTGTTTCTTGAGTTGTTCTAAGTCCAAGTTCATCTTGAAGAAAATATTGTCTGGGACATCTTCTATAACTATGAAATTTTGAAGGTGAATACGCCTTTGGCCACGGAGCAAAAGCTGTTATCCCCAGCAATCCTGGTCTATTTGGCAGAGTCGGACACATTGTGTTGGCACGACAACCTCTGCAACTTGGTCCAGGTTTTTGAGTTCCACCTTGAACCCTTTGCAAAACTATAGGTAATGTTTTTTCTTCAAATAGTTTTTTAGCACCAGCAATAGTGTCTTCTAAAACAATTGCTTGACTAGCATCAAGACATCCAAGTTCTCTTATTCTTACTTTCTCAGCCGGTTTTAAAATTTTATAAATTGGATCTCGAGGTGAACTCCAACTTGGTTCACTATGAGGAACCCCTTCAGCAAGAATGCGAGCGATAACTCCAGCTCTCACAGGGTTAATTGTTGTTAACCCAGCTTTGGAAAACTTAAGTGCTCTAAATTCTCTAATTTTTGAATCTGCTGAAGTTAAATATATTCCCCAAGCAAACCATTCGGTATGAGAAGTTTCGGTGATATCAAAGGCTTGAATGATTTCTAAATCAGTAAAGTCAATTCCTTGAGCAATATCTTCTTCGCGTGCTTTTTCCCAGGCCTTTAAGTAACCAGATAGAGCATCAACTGCCCATAATTTATGTGACTTCTCAACTTTATTTCTGGCGTTCTTGATCGCTTCATTTATTGCGCTTTCAGATACTTCTTCAATATCTTCAAATTCATGAACAACTTTGTCATTGTTAATAGTTGATAAGAGTGCGTCTCTAACAATTCCTAGTGGAAAAGATTCAAAGCTGGGGTAGCGAAGTTGAATGTAGCCTTCACCAATTTTTGCAGCTGGTCTTGACTTAAGTGAAATGAAATCTGAACAGGCTCTGTTTTCTTCAGCACCAACTTGGGAGGCAGATATTCTTAAAAATCCAGCATTGGTAACGGGAAATCCTGGATGCCACTCTTGAGGTAATTGAATGCTCACGTATTTTCATCTCCAAATGGAAGCATTTCCATTCCAGAATTTTCTACATTTGATTTAGTGCGCACTCTTTTTTCAAGGTTTAGGCTTTGAAGTAGTTCCTCAGACTCAGGTGTTCCAGGAATTGGTGCTTTAGCAGTTTTCGCAGGACAAACTTTAACAAAAGCACATGATTTGCAAGCAGTTCCTGGATTTGCCATCCAGGTTTGTTTTGTTAGAGAAGAATCCATTTTTCTTCTAGTGGTAACTAAATGCTGCACAGCTCTGTCTAGGGCAGACTTATAAGTGGGTCTTCTCACCCGATCTCTGCCAGGTAAATAAATTAATTCAACTTCTCCAACATTTAGTCCACTTTCTTTCAATCCAGCGGCATAAAGCATTACTTGACGAAGTGAATCTGTTAGGTATTGGGGAGCTGGTTTTTTTGAGGTTTTGTAATCGGTAATTCTTACAACATCATCTCGTGTCATTCTGTCTAGTCGACCATAGAGTTTTACCGATTCAAATATTGCACTAACTGGTCGTTCAATATCTTCTATTTCAACCACAAGTTTGGTGGGATCTTCTAAATCAAAATAGCCTTTGAGAGACTCAGCACTTTTATCTTTCAGAGTGACTAGATCTTCTTCTTTCAGCCAAGATTTATTGTTATTTATAACGGTTTCTCCGGTGTCGCGAAGAAGATTCCAGGCAACTTCTTTGGTTCTATTTTCTGATTTAATCTTAAGGAAATTTTCCAGAACATCATGAACCAAGGTTCCAATTATTTGGGGGAGACCAGCTGGCTCACGCCACCCCGCTACCGATGAAAACCAATAAGCAAGTGAACATCTATCAAAACTTGATAACTGACTGGGGGAAACATGATTTGGTAATTGGTTTCCGATGTCGGCAACCTTGACCGCAACTAACTTATCTTCTGACACAAATTTAATTTCTAGATATGTAGAAAACTTTCATCTACATCGACTTAACTGCAGCAACAACCTTGGACAATGAATCTTTAGCATCACCAAAGAGAAGTGTGGTTTTGTCGTTGAATAGTAATTCATTTTCAACACCGGCAAAACCTGGTCGCATTGATCTCTTCATGAAAACAACTTGTTCGGCTTGATCAGCGTTGAGAATTGGCATGCCAAATATTGGAGAAGTTTTATCGGTTCGAGCAGATGGGTTTACCACGTCATTTGCACCCACAACTACAGCCACACTGGCATTTGAAAACTCTGAATTAATTTCATCCATTTCTTTTAATTGCTCATATGGAACATCGGCTTCGGCTAATAGCACGTTCATGTGTCCTGGCATACGTCCTGCAACTGGATGAATTGCGTATTCAACTTCAACACCTTTAGAAATTAATAAGTCCACAAGTTCCCTTAATGTTTGTTGAGCTTGGGCTACTGCTAAACCATAACCTGGAACAATAATTACTTTTGAGGCATAAGTCAGCATTATTGCGATGTCATTTGGTCCAGCACTTTTTACGGGACGATCAACTGCAGTACCTGCAGCACTTGTTGCTTTAGCAGTAAAGGCTCCAAAAAGAGTTGAAGTTAAAGGACGACCCATTGCTTTTGCCATCAACTGAGTAAGAAGTGTTCCTGATGCACCAACAAGTGTTCCGGCAACTAATAACAACACATTGTCTAGAACGTAACCACTTGCTGCTACAGATAATCCAGTAAAGGCATTGAGCAAACTAATTACTATTGGAACATCTGCTCCACCTACTGGTAACACAAAAAGAATACCCATGATCAATGACAAACCAACCAAAGTCCACATAGCCCAGATTTCGGGGAAAATCATCAAATAAGCGGACATAAAAAGAGTTGCTGACGCAGTACCAATAGTTATAAATCTTCCTAGCGGAAGCACCACTGGTCTGGATGTCATTAATTCTTGCAGTTTTAAGAAAGTAACAATTGAACCTGTGAAAGAAACTGATCCAATAACTATTGTGAAAACTGTTGCAAAAAGAGCAACAAATCCGGCCGTTGTTCCAATTTTTAAGAATTCAATTGCAGACACTGCCATTGCAGCACCGCCACCAACACCATTAAATAAAGCAACCATTTGTGGCATCTGAGTCATTTGAACTTTTCTGGCTGCAACAAAACCAATCAATGTTCCAATTACTACTGCAATTAAAATAAGAGGAAGATGTTTTAAATTGCTTTCAGAAAAGAAAACAATTGCAACTGCAGCAATAGCTCCAATTGCACCAATTCGATTTCCTAATCTTGCTGACTTAGGAGACGACAATGCTTTGAGAGCAATAATAAATGCAAGTGCTGCACCAAGATTTGCAATCTGAGACCAAACAGGTGTCATTTTTTGTCACCTGACTTGTTTGTTTTCTTGGATTTAAAAAGTTCGAGCATTCGATCTGTTACAACAAATCCGCCTACCATGTTTATTGTTGCTAAAACTACTGCTACAAGTCCAAGTCCTAGTTCTAAATTATTGTCCGCATGACCTGTGACAATAATTGCTCCAACTAAAATCACACCGTGGATTGCATTTGCTCCAGACATAAGGGGAGTGTGCAATATTGTGGAAACCTTTGATACAACTTCAAAGCCCACAAAAATACTTAAGATAAATATCGTTAGTAAGGCAATTTCAACACTCATATGTTTACCCTTGTCCTAACTCGGTTTTAACAAATTCATTTGTGATTTCACCATTAATAACCAATGCACTTCCGGAAACAACTTCATCTTCTTTATCGATAACTATTTTTCCTTCTTTGACAATAAAGGAAAGCAGGGAAATTACGTTCCCGGCAAATAAAAATGATGCATCCGGTGCCATGGATGAGGCAATGTTTTGCCCACCCCAAATTTTGATTCCATTTTGTTCGACAATTTGACCAGCAACAGATCCTTCAACATTGCCTCCGTTTTCAGCGGCCATGTCTGCAATTACAGATCCATACTTCATGCCTTTAAGCATTGCGGAAGTAACAAGTCTTGGTGCAGGTCTACCTGGCACGGCAGCTGTTGTAACTAATACATCTGTAGCAGTTATGTATGGAGTTAGTAATTCTTGTTGAAGTTTTGTTCTTTCTTGATCCATTTCCTTGGCGTAACCGCCACTTCCTTCAACAACTGGTAAATCTAATTCAATAAAAGTCGCACCCACAGATTTAACTTCATCTTTACTGGCTGCTCGTACGTCATAACCAGAAACAATTGCTCCAAGTTTTTTAGCAGTAGCCATTACTTGTAAACCAGCAACGCCTGCACCAATTACTAAAACCTTAGAAGGTCTGATAGTTCCAGAGGCTGTCATTACTAAAGGAAACATCTTGGGTAATAAAGACGCAGCTGTGACCATGGTGTGATAACCAGAGACAGTTGCTTGTGAAGTAAGAGCATCTGCACTTTGAGCTCTAGAAATTCTTGGAACAAAGTCAAACGATAATAATGTAGCTTTTGCTTTTAAAATAGCGGCGATATTTTCTTTATCTCTTTTGGCCTGCGCAAATGATAAACACACTGCACCTGGTTTTAGTGATGCAGCAAGATTGGGAGCAATTGTTCCCACAGAGGCAACAACATCAGCATTCTTAATTGAATTGGAAATATCTGTTGTTATTTTTGCGCCAGCTTCTTCATAATTTGCGTTGGTGAATAGCGCACTTAATCCAGCATCGCTTTCAATTACAACTTCAAATCCAAGTTTGATCAATTTAGAAATAGTGGCAGGGGCAGCTGCAACTCTTTTTTCGCCAACTCGGCTTTCTTTAGGCACAACTAATTGCATGGAAATTTAAATCCCCTTGAATTTCATTTCTAGTTTGTAAAGGTAACTCTATTGACTATTCCCAGAATTTTCTTCTCTACTTATATGTAAGCAACACGCCGAGTCGCGTGCTTGGCTAAGTCCCAGTTCACGTCTAAATTCTCTGTGCTTAACACACGCAACAACTTTTAGCCTCAAGTTGAGGTTCAGAGTTGAAACAGGGGGAATTTCAGTGGTTGCACCACAAAATTACTTGGCCATTATCAAAGTTGTTGGTATTGGTGGCGGTGGCGTTAACGCGGTAAATCGAATGATTGAAGCTGGCCTAAAAGGCGTTGAATTTGTGGCAATAAATACCGATGCACAAGCTCTTTTGATGAGCGATGCAGACGTGAAGTTAGACATTGGTCGTGAATTAACTCGTGGACTTGGAGCAGGTGCTGATCCGTCAGTAGGTCGCCAAGCTGCAGAAGATCACATTGAAGAATTAAGGGATGTATTAAAAGGTTCTGACATGGTTTTTGTCACTGCAGGTGAAGGTGGCGGAACTGGAACTGGTGGAGCCCCAGTTGTAGCAAGAGTTGCCAAAGAAGTTGGCGCACTAACAATTGGTGTTGTTACCAAACCATTTAACTTTGAAGGTAAACGTCGCATCACCCAAGCAGACATAGGTGTGGAAGCACTTCGAAACGAAGTTGATACTTTAATCGTTATTCCAAATGATCGTTTACTTTCACTTTCAGACAGAAATATTTCTGTAATTGATGCATTTAGACAAGCAGATCATGTTCTCTTACAAGGTGTTAGTGGTATCACAGATTTAATTACTACCCCTGGATTAATCAACTTAGATTTTGCCGACGTAAGAAGTGTTATGGCAGGTGCTGGAACTGCATTGATGGGAATTGGTTCTGCTCGAGGAGAAAACAGAGCAGCAATTGCAGCACAAAATGCAATAGCTTCACCACTTTTGGAAGCAGATATTCAAGGAGCAAAAGGGGTATTGCTTTCTATTGCTGGTGGATCTGATTTAGGTTTATTTGAAATAAATGAAGCAGCTCGTCTGGTTCAAAATGTTGCAGCAACAGAAGCAAACATTATTTTTGGTGCCGTAATTGATGACACTTTAGGAGATGAAGTAAGAGTTACTGTTATTGCAGCTGGTTTTGCAGATAAGGATTTAGCTTCGGTTAGAAGAAGTTCAATTCATGCAGTAGATAATTCTGAACCAGAAATCCCATCTTTTGTGGCAAAGTCAACAGATGACACTGGACCTCAATCAGTTGTTAATTCAACATTTGATGCTTCAAAGGTTTCAACACCTAGAAGAGTAGTTTTTGATGACACACCAAGTGACGATCTTGATGTACCGGATTTCTTAAAGTAGATAAATTATGTCGGTGCCTACACCGATTTCATCTGGTAAGTCAGGCAAAGCAAACTGGGGTTTCTTTAGCCGCCAAGGTGGAATCAGTAAAAAACCTTACGATTCTTTAAATATTGCAGATCATGTTAAAGATAATGATGAAGATGTTGCAAGAAACAGAGAAATTCTCTCTGAACATCTATCAATGCCACTTGTTTACATCGGGGCAACTCATTCGCCCAATGTTGTGAATGTGAAATCAGAATTTCCTGATGTTCATCAAGACACCGATGCTTTAGTAACTCGTGAAACTAATCTTGGTTTAGTAATAATGTCAGCTGATTGCGCCCCAATTGTTTTACTAGATCCCGTGGCACACGTTGTTGGAGTTGTGCATGCTGGATGGCAAGGAATGTTAGTTGGGGTAGTAGCAAATGCGGTTGAAGGAATGCTTGATTTGGGTGCTGAACCAGAAAATTTGAAAGCAATAATTGGTCCTACTATTAGTGCTAAAAATTTTATAGCCACTCAAGAAAGATTTGATGAAGTAAAAGACATCGAACCCAGTGCTGCAGTTAAGTTACCTGATGGCCAACTTGCAGTAGATATTCGTAAAGGTGTCAAACATCAATTGGCCCAGTATCAGATAAAAACAACAGATTTAAACATCTGCACCTTTGATACCCTTGAGTTGTTTTCTTTTAGAAGAGATCCAATTACAGGAAGAAATGCCACAGTTGCTTGGCTCAGTGAATGAGTAATCGTTTAAAAGATATTCAAAGCAATCTTGAAAAGATTAATTCTAGAATTGCTGAAGCTTGTTCCAGCTCGAAAAGAAATATTTCGGAAATAACCCTGATTGCCGTGACTAAGACCTATCCAGCCTCTGATGTTGATTTGTTGAAACAACTAGGTATCGAAAACGTAGGAGAAAACAAAGACCAGGAAGCAGTAGGAAAGATAAGTCAGGTTAAGGAAAAATTCAGTTGGCATTTCATTGGCCAGTTGCAGTCAAATAAAGCCAAATCAGTTGTTACGTATGCAGATTTAATTCACTCAGTTGATCGTTTAACTCTTGCCAAAGAATTACAAAAAAGTGCCAGTGCAATTGCAAAGAAACAAAAAGTCTTAATTCAAGTTGACCTTGATCAAAGTGGCCCAGATCCAAGTAGAGGTGGAGTTTGGCCAGCTGACTTAGCAGGATTGGCTCAATTCATAAGCCAATCAGAAAACCTGGAATTAGCTGGTTTGATGAGTGTGGCTCCTCTGGGAGAAAATCCATTAGAGGCTTTTCAGCGCTTGGCTCAACTAAGAAGTGATTTTTTGAAGAACTACCCAAATGCTGTGATTTTGTCTGCTGGAATGAGTGAAGATTTAGAAGCAGCAATTGAGCACGGTGCGACACACCTTCGAATTGGCTCTGCCTTACTCGGGGAAAGACCAAAAATCAGGTAACTTTGACTTTAGTCACAGGCGTAACAGCAGCAACTTGAGGTTTCGCAGGTGCCACAAACGTGTGTAATCAGGAGGAAGATATGCCAAAAGGCTTTCGCAAAATGGCTGTCTATTTAGGTTTAGTTGAAGATAATCAAAATTATTTAGATGATGAAATCGAAGAATTTTATGAAGAAGAAGCACCAACTACTCAACGTTGGTCACCAACACCAAGACCTTTCTCTACCAACGGTTCCACAGCTTTAGCAGATCGTCCCGAGGTTAGAGTTGCCCCGCAAATAAAACCTGTGATTGCCGAACCAGTTTCAAGAATCACCACACTTCACCCAAGAGCATTTAATGATGCTCGAAGAATTGGTGAAGAGTACCGTGACGGAACTCCGGTGATTATTAACTTGTCAGAAATGGATCCAAGTGACCAAAAAAGAATCCTTGATTTTGCTTCAGGATTGGCTTTTGCTCTCAGAGGAACCATTGAAAGAGTTACCAATTCAGTTTTCTTGATTTCGCCAGCCAACGTTGATCTTGGGGCAGAAGCTCGCCAACAAGTCGCGCAAGATGGCTTTTTTAATCAAGTTTAAATTAAACTAAATTCACATGGGTTCATTAATCGCACAAGTTCTCCAGTTATACCTATTGGTAATGATAGGTCGATTGGTATTTGACTATGTTCAAATATTTGCTCGCTCCTGGACACCTTCAGGTTTCCTGCTGTTACTGGTAGAGACGATTTATTCACTGACTGATCCACCACTAAATTTCTTCAGACGTTTTATTCCACCTTTAAGAATTGGTTCGATTTCTCTGGATCTGTCGTTTTTGGTAGTTATTATCCTGATTCAAATAGCTATTGGGATATTTTCTTCCCTCTAACGCTTAATCTGGGCCCCCAGCAGGGTAGATTATTATTCGTTGGAAAACAGTTCTTGGAGAGATAAATGGCATTAACCCCAGAAGATGTAGCAAACGTTGTCTTTGACACCACACGTGTGCGCATGGGTTATGACGTTGCCCAAGTTGATGAATTTTTAGAAAGAGTTGCTGAAGAAATAGCAGCGTTACAAAATGAAGTTGAAATGGCACGAAAAGGAACTTCTCTTTCTTCGTCTCAAAGTGTTGACACCAAATCACCCGTTGAAGTTTTAACCCTGGCACAACAAGCACTAACAGCTGCAACGAACGAAGCAGAAAGATTAGTCAGAGAAGCCAGAGCAAGAGCTGCCTCAATTTCTTCAAGTGTTGAATCTGAAAAAGCTCAAATCGAGGCGCAAATAAAAAGACTTGAAGCCATTGAAATTGATTACCGAAATCGTCTACGAAATTGGTTATCAGGAATGCTTAATGATCTAGGAGCTCAATTAAATGACTCCATTGATTCAACAGGGCCTGTAAATGTTATTACTAGTGCACCTGAAAATAACTAACCTAAAACTTAAGCTTTATTAATCCAAATTTCTAGCTTTAGATCTTCATCACTAGTAGTTGCTGGTCCAGAACCTTTTTGTTCTTCAAATTTAAGCGCTAACACTTCAGATTTGATAACTTCAAGATTTTGTTTAACAGATTCTAGAACTTGAGCATCCGTGGTGAAGAACTCTAGATTTATTCGGTCAGAGACCTCTAAACCTGAAGTTTTTCTAGCCTCTTGAATCATTCTTATAACTTCGCGAGAAATTCCCAAACTTCTTAATTCCGCAGAGATTTCTAAGTCAAGAGCAATTGTTTCTCCGTCTTGACTCATCACAGACCAGCCTTCGCGTGGAGTCTCGGTGATGATCACATCCTCAGCAGTGATTTCAAAATCTTGACCTGAGACTTTGATAATTGTTTTGTTGTTATCTCTTAAATCTTTGACCAAACTTGTGGCATCAAGATTAGTGATTTCCTTGGCAATAGCTGGTGTTTCTTTGGCATATCTTGCACCCAAAGTTCGAAAGTTTGCTTTCACAGCCACATTTACAAGATCTCCTGTTTGACTCAATGACTGCACATCAAGAATGTTTAGTTCTTCGGCTAATTGATCTTTCAAATCTTGGGGAACCTTGTCCCAGTTCTTAGCAGAAACTAAAGCTCTAGATAAGGGTTGGCGATTCTTAACTTTTCCTTCAGCGCGAGCACCTCGTCCTAGTTCAACTAAGCGCCTGATAAGACCCATATTTGCGATTAAGTCTGTTCTTATTTCTTCTTTGTTGGCTGTAGGCCAATCTCCTAAATGAACTGATTGCAATGAGGAATCTGTGGTTGTTTTGAACATGTCTTGCCAAACTCTTTCAGTAATAAATGGCACAAGAGGTGCCATGAGCAAAGTTATGGTTCTTAATGCTTCATGCAAGGTCGCAAGTGCAACAGGTTCTCCATCCCAAAATCTTCTTCTATTTCTTCTCACATACCAATTGGACATATCATCAACAACATCAGATAAAACTCGACCAGCTTTTTGAGTATCAAAGTTTTCTAAGGCTTGGGTGACTTGTAAAACTGCGTCATCTACCAGGCTTAGTAACCATTGATCAATTTCTGGTCTTTGATTTCTTTCAACAACTTTGTCTCCAGGTTTGTAATTAGATAAACGAGTGTAAAGAGAAAGAAATGACGCAGTATTCCAATAGGTGAGTAATACTTTTCTGGTTACTTCTTGAATAGCAGAATGGCCAACTCTTCTGGCCTGCCAAGGAGAACCAGAGGCCAACATGAACCAACGCACAGAATCAGCACCGTGCTCATCCATTAATTCAATTGGCTCCAAAACATTTCCCAAATGTTTACTCATCTTGCGACCTTTTTCATCCAAGATGTGACCTAGAGTGACAACGTTTTTGTATGAGCTTTGATCAAAAACTAATGTGCCAATTGCCATCAAGGTATAAAACCAACCTCTGGTTTGGTCAATTGCTTCACAAATGAAATCTGCTGGATAACTTTTCTTAAACAATTCTTGATTTTCTTGCGGATAATTAAGTTGAGCAAAAGGCATTGCTCCTGAGTCATACCAGCAATCAATTACTTCAGGAACTCTTTGTGCCACGTTGTTACAAGTTGGGCATTTAATTGTGATGTCATCAACAAATGGTCTGTGTGGATCTGTCTTTGTTACATCTTGACCAGAAAGCTCACTTAATTCCTTTAGTGAACCAACTGCAGTTTGATGCTTTTCTTCACATATCCAAATCGGAAGGGGAGTGCCCCAATATCTATTTCTAGAAAGCGCCCAGTCAATGTTGTTGTTTAACCAATCGCCATATCTGCCATGTTTGATGGTGTTAGGAAACCAGTTGGTTTTTTCATTTTCTCTTAAGAGTGCATCTTTTATTTGAGTTGTTCTGATGTACCAAGACGGTTGGGCGTAATACATCAATGGTGTGTGACAACGCCAGCAATGAGGATACTGATGTTCGTAAGCTAATTCTTTGAAGAGAATTTCTCTCTTCTTTAAATCTTTTACTATTTCTTTGTCTGCTTTCTTAAAAAACAGACCTGCAACTAACGGGGTATTGGGTAAGAAATGCCCATCTGCTTGCACAGGATTAACAACAGGTAAACCATATTTTCTACAAACTTGTAAATCCTCCGCACCAAATGCTGGTGATTGATGAACAATTCCTGTTCCATCTTCTGTGGTTACATAATCTGCTAAAACCACACTGTGTAACGCATCAGAAACTTCATCGAACAAGGATTTTCCAAAAGGTGGTTCATAGTGAATACCTTCCAAATCCTTACCCTTGATGGATTCTTTAATTACAATTTCTTCCCCAAGCACACCAGCAAGATCTTTAGCGATAACAAAATGTTCATCTTCAAGCTGGGCAATCACATATTCGATATCTGGGCCAACAGCTGCTGCAGTGTTGCTGATTGTGGTCCAAGGAGTAGTTGTCCACACTAAAAGTGAAAGTTTTTTATATTTTTTTGCTAATTCGCCATCAAGGACTGGAAATCTTAAATATATTGATTGATCAGTTATTGTTTCATAGCCTTGAGAAAGTTCATGATCAGATAAACCTGTGCCACATCTTGGGCAATATGGACTAACTCTGTAGTCAGAAACTAGCAAACCTTTTTTATGTATTTCCTTTAACGACCACCAAACTGATTCCACATAACTTGGATTCATCGTCCAATAGGCTTTATCAAAATCAACCCAATAGCCCATTCGAGAAGTCATAGAAGTGAAGTCACTTACATTTCGTAAAACCGATTCACGACACTTTTGATTGAACTCAGCAACTCCAAATTTCTCAATATCGTTTTTGCCAGTGAAACCTAATTCTTTTTCAACAGCTAATTCAACTGGTAGTCCGTGACAATCCCAGCCTGCGTAACGAGGAACGTAATAACCTTGCATGGCTTTAAATCTTGGGAATACATCTTTAAAAACTCTTGCTTCAACGTGATGAGCACCAGGTTTACCATTTGCGGTCGGTGGACCTTCGTAAAAAATCCAGCTCTTACTTTGGTCTCTTTGGTTTAATGATTTGTGGAAAATCTGCTCACTTTCCCACATGCCGATAACTTCACGTTCCATTTCAGGAAGGTTGATTCGGTTGGGCACCTCGCGATACACGCTTTAGAGCACCTTCCTAACTTTGTTAAACGATAAATAAGAAAAAAGTGGGCACTCGTAGTTTATGAGAACCCTGGTTCGCGTAGTCTTCGCTAGGTGAAGAGTCGCACACATTTACAAGATTTAATGCTGAAGATAGCGATAGGCGTAATCGCTCTAGATTTACTTACCAAAGTCTTAGCAGTCAAATATTTAGAAAATCAACCAAACGTTGTGCTTATTCCAGCCGTCTTTGGTGAAAGTGCCGGACCTTTGTTGCAACTTACATTCATAAGAAATCCAGGGGCTGCTTTTGGTTTGGGAGCCAGCACTACCTGGGTCTTCACGATTCTTGCGATCTTAATTTCTGTCTATATATATAGAACAGGTAAAAAGGTTGTTCGCTTGAGTTGGGCAATTTGCTTAGGGGCAATGCTAGGTGGGGCCTTAGGAAATTTGATCGATCGAATATTTAGAGCACCAGGAGTTTTTCGAGGCGCAGTTGTTGATTTCTTCCAAATTCCTTATTGGGCTATTTTCAATATTGCCGATATGAGTGTGACAATTTCTGCTGTGGTAATTGCCGTCATGACATTGTTTGGCAAAGATCCTTATCAAAAGAGTGAAAAAAAGTGAGTGAATTTTCTTTAGTTGTTGATGAGTCCCAAGAAGGTTTAAGAATTGATGCACTTTTAGCATCCACATTTGAACTTTCCCGAACCAAAGTTGTCTCAGATATTGATGCAGGTTCAGTCTTGGTGAATGGAAAAACAGCACTTAAGTCCTACCGAGTTGCTGTTGGTGATGACATTGCTTATAAACCAATAATTAAAACCGCTATCAATCCAGCTGATCAGGTCACAACTATTCCGATACTTTTTGCTGATGAAGATGTAGTGGTAATTGATAAACCAGTTGGTGTTGCAGTGCATCCAAGTCCTGGATGGGAAGGTCCAACAGTTACTGCCTCCATTGAAGCTTTGGGACACAGAATCTCAACAAGTGGTGCAAGTGAACGACAAGGAATTGTTCATCGTTTAGATGTTGGAACAAGTGGTGTGATGGTTGTGGCAAAAAGTGAATTAGCTTATGAAAGTTTAAAAGATCAATTTAGAGACAGAACTGTGAAAAAGATTTATCACGCACTTGTGCAAGGACATCCTGATCCATCAAAAGGAACAATTGATGCACCAATTAGTAGACATCCGCAAGAAAATTACAAATATGCAGTTGTAAATGGCGGTAAAGACAGTGTTACTCATTATGAAACTATTGAAGCTTTTGCTGGTGCCTCACTTTTAAAGATTGAATTGGAAACAGGGCGAACTCATCAAATCAGAGTTCACATGGCTGCGATAAAGCATCCGTGTGTAGGAGATTCCATGTATGGGGCAGATCCGAAGTTGGCTGCCACACTTGAATTGCATCGCCAGTGGTTACACGCCACACAGTTAACATTTCGCCACCCAAAAACTGGTCAGGATGTGACTTTTAACTCCGCATATCCTCAAGATTTATCGCTAAGTCTGACCCGCATCGCCGAGGTTTATAAGTAAAATTGTCACAAGGTAGTCATAAATTAGTAGTACAAATTCCCCTTTGTATTAACCAGTCGAAAGGACTTATTAGTTAGTTATGTCCAATCGCGATTCCTTTGTTCACTTACACGTTCACACTGAGTATTCAATGTTAGATGGTGCATCACGCCTAAATCCTTTGGTGAGTGAAACAAAAAGATTAGGTATGCCAGCTATAGCAATTACCGATCACGGCAATCTTTATGGGGCGTTTGATTTTTACAAGAACGCCAAAGAACAAGGTGTTAAACCAATTATTGGTATCGAAGGCTATTACTCACCTAATGGTAGAAAATCTCGGGAAATGTTGGACTTTGGTGGAAATTCTAAAAGTGAAGACCAGGAGTTTGGTCGAGGAAAGTCTCCCTACACACACATCACAATGTGGGCAACAACAACAGAAGCAATGCATAACTTGTTTAGAATTTCTTCATTAGCAAGTATTGAAGGTTATTACTACAAACCAAGATTAGATTACGAATTACTACAAAAATATGGCAAAGGTTTAATTGCCACAACTGGTTGTCCATCAGGAGAAGTCAACAGATGGCTACAAGCAGGAGACGAGAAAAAAGCTCTTGAAGTCGCTGCCACCATGCAAGAGGTTTTGGGTAAAGAAAACTACTTCTGCGAACTTATGGATCACGGTTTAGATATTGAAAAGAAAACAAAACCAGCACTGCTAAAAATTGCTAAGGAATTAGGCATTCCACTAGTTGCAACCAATGATCTTCATTACACCTACGCCTCAGATGCAGCATCACACGAAGTTTTGTTATGCGTAGGAACAAGAACCACTCTTAGTGACCCAAATAGATTCAAATTTGACTCCCAAGATTTTTACTTAAAATCACCTGCTGAAATGAGAGAAATCTTCAAAGACTACCCAGAGGCATGTGACAACACGTTATTGATTGCTGAGCGATGTGACGTGAAATTCACCGAAGGTGCAAACCTTATGCCAAGTTTTGAAGTGCCCCAGGGTGAAACAGAAGAAACTTGGTTAGCAAAAGAAGTGCAAATTGGTTTGGCTAAAAGATTTAAGAATCAAATTCCTGCTGAACACCAAAAGCAAGCAGAATACGAAATCAACGTTATTAACCAAATGGGTTTTCCAAGTTATTTTCTTGTGGTAGCTGACCTTGTTCGATACGCAAAAGAAAATGGCATACGAGTTGGTCCAGGAAGAGGATCAGCTGGTGGTTCTGTTATCGCATTTGCTTTAGGTATAACCGAACTTGATCCTTTGAAACATGGATTACTTTTCGAAAGATTCTTGAATCCAGAAAGAATTTCTTTACCTGATATTGATATTGACTTTGATGAAAAAAGACGCTCCGACATGATTCGTTATGCCACAACCAAATATGGTTCAGACCACGTCTCTCAAATCATCACTTATGGAACGATTAAAGCCAAAGCTGCGATTAAAGATTCAGCACGTGTTTTGGGTTATCCTTTTGCAGTTTCTGACAAAATCACCAAACTAATTCCACCACCAGTTGTTGGTAAAGACATGTCGTTGGCCTCAATTTTTGACAAGAGTGATGAAAGATTTAAAGAAGCAAATGAGTTTAGAAATTTATACAAATCAGATCCTGATGCCCAAAAAATTGTTGATACAGCGCGTGGCTTAGAAGGATTAAGAAGACAACCAGGTGTGCACGCGGCAGGCGTTATTTTATGTCGTGAACCTTTAATTGATGTTGTGCCACTTTGGAAAAGAGAACAAGATGGCGCGATAATCACCCAATTTGATATGGGCGCTTGTGAATCTTTGGGACTACTAAAGATGGATTTTCTTGGTTTAAGAAACTTAACTGTTCTAGATGACTGTTTAGCTCACATTAAACGAAATAAGAATAAAGAATTTGTTCTAGAAGATTTAGAGCTAACTGATAAACCAACTTATGAACTCTTAAGTAGGGGAGACACCCTTGGAGTATTTCAACTAGACGGTGCTCCAATGCGCGCTCTACTTCGATCAATGCAGCCAGATAATTTTGAACACATTTCAGCCGTACTTGCGCTTTATAGACCTGGCCCAATGGGTGTTAATGCTCACAATGATTACGCCGATCGAAAAAACAAAAGAACCCAAGTTAAACCAATACACGAAGATCTTGCTGGACCATTAGATGAAATCTTGTCGGATACTTACGGTCTTATTGTTTATCAAGAGCAAGTAATGGCAATTGCCCAAAAAGTTGCGGGCTACTCACTTGGTAAAGCAGATCTTTTACGACGAGCGATGGGTAAGAAAAAGAAAGAAATTCTTGATCAAGAGTTTGTGCCATTTAGAGACGGTATGCGTGCCAACAGTTATTCAGAAGATGCCATTAAGACTCTGTGGGACACACTTGTTCCATTCTCTGATTACGCATTTAACAGAGCACACACTGCTGGTTATGGATTAGTTTCATATTGGACTGCTTATTTAAAAGCCAATTTTCCTGCTGAATACATGGCCGCTTTATTGTCAAGTGTTAAAGATGATCGAGACAAATTAGCTATTTACTTAAATGAATGTCGTCGTATGGGAATAAAAGTTCTGCCACCAGATGTCAACGAATCCTTAAGTGAATTTGCACCAATTGGAAATGACATTCGATTTGGGTTATCTGCCATTAAAAACGTTGGTGAAAACGTGGTAGATGCACTAATCACATCAAGGAATAAATCTGAGAGATTTACTGACTTCTTTGATTTCTTAAAGAAAGTTGATCCTGCAGTTTGTAGCAAAAGAGTTATTGAAGCACTAATCAAAGCAGGTGCTTTTGACTCTATGTTGCATTCTCGTAAAGGGCTTCTAAGTATTCACATAGAAGCAGTTGATAGTTCAAGTGAATCAAAGCGAGCAGAATCAATTGGACAATACGATCTATTTGGTTCATCCACAACAGATGCAATTTCTTTAACCGGTACAGAAATTTCCATTCCAGATGGTGAATGGGATAAAGCAATCTTATTAAACTTTGAAAGAGAAATGTTAGGACTTTATGTAAGTGATCATCCATTATTAGGAATTGAACACTTGTTAAACAGATTTTCCGATACTTCAATGGCCGACATTACCCATGGCAATAAAAATGATGGCGATATTGTGACAGTTGCAGGATTAGTTACAAACATTCAAAGAAAAGTTACAAAGCAAGGTGCCTCATGGGCGATAGTCACTTTGGAAGATCTAGCGGGTGCAGTTGATCTAATGGTTTTCTCGCAAACTTATGCAAATGTTTCTGGTTTAATTCACGAGGATGCGATTTTAGCTGTCAGAGCAAAAATTGATGCTCGAGAAGAAGAAAGCCCTAAATTAGTTGCCTTAGAATTCTCAGTTCCTGATTTAAACAAACAAAGAACAAATCCAGTAGTTGTTAAATTGCCTTTGGCAAGATGCACACCACCTGTAGTGGACTCAATAAAATCTGTGCTCCAGACTCACCCTGGATCTGTCGAAGTTCACCTGCATTTAAGCAATGGTGATAAAACTACTGTGATGAAAATTGATGAGAATTTGAGAGTGGAACCAACCTCAGCACTATTTGGAGAACTAAAAGCTCTTCTTGGACCAAGTGCAGTTGCTTAATTAGGACTAATTGTCACCCTGGTTAAGAACGGGGCTGGGACACTTGGAATTTCTTGCATCAAGATTGTTTCTCGATTAATAATTTTCATAACAGCTTTTAATCTTAAATTCGCATCATCAATATTCAATAGAGACTGTTGTTCAATGGAAGTTAGGGGCAGCAATCCCGCAATCAGAAAACTTAAAGCTGAAGGTTCATCGGGCAAAGCTCGTGAGGCATTGTCATTGTCAGCATCAACCATCATCATGAAGTCAATACATTTTTCCTGGGCCAAAGTAATGGTGGCCTTGTCGAAATTGATGGGAGTTTCTTTTCTAGTTCTTACTTCACCAATCAAATATGGAGCTTTGCTGACACTGATTGACTTGATATCAAATCTTTCCCCGCCAATAACAGTTATCTCAAAGGTTCCATCTGGATTTGCTGTGGTTTTTCTTAAAACTGCGATGGTTCCAATTTCAGCCAATTGAGGAAGGTCTTCATTAATTTCTGAACCCTTAACAATTGAGACAATCCCAAATCTTTGTTCGCTTTCAGGAAGAGCCAAGAGATCTGCCATGAGTCGTCTGTATCTGTTTTCAAAAATGTGCAAAGGCATTAGTTGGTGTGGCATCAAAACGGTATTGAGAGGAAATATTGGCAACATCTTTAGACCTGTTTCTTCATCTCTCATGAGACAAGAATATGCCAAGATTTAAATCTGAGCATCCCGTAGAATTAAACATATGATTCGTCGTGTTGATTTAAGAAATCTTGATAAAATTCCTCAACCCGTGGTGCCTCGAGCCCAAATTGATGTCGAATCTGTGATCAGTGTTGTTAAACCCATAATTGAGGATGTTAAGAAAAATGGTGATGAGGCAGTCATCAATTGGACTGAAAAATTTGATGGAGTCAAGCCCTCTGCCATAAGAGTTCCTCAAGAAGTTATCGATAAAGCTTTCAGCGAAATGCCTAGTGATGTTGTTGATGCTTTAGAAGAAGCAATTAAGCGAACAAAGAAAGTTCACCAATCACAAACTCGAAATGAGTCAACCACGCAAGTAGTTAGCGGTGGAAGCGTAAGTCAACGTTGGCTGCCAGTTGATCGGGTTGGACTTTATGTTCCAGGTGGTAATGCCGTTTACCCATCAAGTGTTGTGATGAATGTTGTGCCAGCACAAATTGCTGGTGTTAGATCTATTGCGGTAACAAGCCCTGCGCAAAAAGAAAATGACGGCTGGCCTAATAAAACTATTCTTGCTGCGTGCAAATTACTTGGAATAACTGAAATTTATGCTGCAGGTGGAGCTCAAGCAATTGCAATGTTTGCCTACGGCACTAAAACTTGCGAACCCGTGAACATGGTTACTGGACCAGGAAATATTTATGTCACCGCTGCAAAAAGATTATTAAGAGGTCTAATCGGAATAGATAGCGAAGCAGGCCCAACAGAAATTGCAATTTTAGCGGATGAATCTGGAAATGCTTCTTGGATTGCAGCAGACTTAATAAGTCAAGCAGAACATGATGTAATTGCAGCTAGTGTTCTAGTTACAACTTCTGAAAAGCTAGCTCTAGAAGTTGAAAAAGAATTAGATTTACAGGTTCCTCAAACTAAGCACGCACAGCGCATTAAGCAGGCTTTAAGTGGAAACCAAAGTGCCATTGTGTTAGTTAAAGATCTTCAACAAGGTTTAGCAGTAATAGATCAGTATGCAGCTGAGCACTTAGAAATTCATACTTTGGATGCTCAAGATATTGCTTATAAGGTAAAAAATGCTGGAGCAATATTTATTGGACCTCATGCACCTGTTTCCCTGGGTGATTATTTGGCTGGCAGCAATCACGTCTTGCCAACTGGTGGTTGTGCTTGTCATTCATCGGGTCTTTCAGTTCAAACATTTCTTCGAAGCGTTAGCTACATTGATTACTCAAAAGCAGCACTAGAAGATGCCGCCAATCAAATACGAACTCTGGCGCACACAGAAGATTTACCTGCTCATGCTCAAGCAGTAGACATCAGATTCGAAAAGCCATGACCGAAGTTAATGACAATTTCATCATGAACAATAATTAGAGTTATAAATAACAACTGAAAGGGGCAGGTCATGAGTAGAAAAGGGCGTGTAGCTCGCACTACTAAAGAAAGTGACGTGCTCGTTGAAATTGATCTAGACGGAACTGGTGAAGTTGTAGTTGACACTGGTGTGCCATTTTTTGATCACATGTTAAGCCAACTTGGTAAGCACGGGGCTTTTGATTTAACTGTAAAAACAAAAGGTGATATTTCTGTGGACGAACACCACACAATCGAAGATACATCTTTAGCATTAGGAACAGCATTTAAAGAAGCCATGGGTGATAAGTCAGGAATTAGACGCTACGGCGATGCCACATTGCCCTTAGATGAAGTTTTAGTTAGAGCTGCTGTTGATCTTTCAGGTCGTCCATATCTTGTTCATAGCGAAACTGAAATTGCACCAATGATTGGTACCTATGACACAACTTTGACAAAACACATTTGGGAATCATTTGTAAACAGTGCTGACATAACTTTGCATATTAAAGTACTAGAAGGTCGAAATGCACATCACGTTGTTGAAGCTCAGTTCAAAGCTGTAGCGCGAGCACTTAGAGATGCTGTGAGTTTCGATGCAAAATCAGTCGGAATTCCATCTACCAAGGGTGTGCTGTAGATAAAACTCATGTTTAAACTTGGGTTTTAATGTCAAAATCAATAGTTATTCTTGATTACGGATCAGGAAATATTAGATCTGCAGAAAAAAGTTTGGCAAAAGTTGGAGCCAAAGTATCAATCTCAAGTGATTATGAAACCTGTCTTAATGCTGATGGCTTAGTGATTCCTGGGGTTGGAGCTTTTGAGTCTTGTATGCAAGGAATTAGAAAAGTAAAAGGCCAAGAAATTGTTGATAAACGCCTAGCTGGTAGCAGAAAAGTTTTTGGAATTTGTGTGGGAATGCAAATCATGTTTGAGAATGGACTTGAGCATGGAGTTAACACTCCAGGACTACATCAATGGCCAGGGTCTGTAACAGAATTAAAAGCCAACGTTTTGCCTCACATGGGTTGGAATAACGTAGAAGTATCAAAGGGGAGTCAAATCTTTAAAGGTATCGAGAGTGAAAAGTTCTATTTCGTTCATTCATATGCAGCCAAAGAATTAGATTTGCACGGGACAGAAAAAATATCTGCACCCCTTAAGCATTACTCAACTCATGGAGAAAAATTCTTATCAAGTGTAGAAAACGGACCCTTAACTGCAACACAATTTCACCCAGAGAAATCTGGTGATGCTGGTTTGCAGTTGCTAGCAAACTGGTTGGAAAATGTTTGATATGAAACCACTAATTCTTTTACCTGCAGTGGATGTTTCTGAAGGTCGCGCTGTTCGATTAGTGCAAGGAGAATTAGGTAGCGAAACTTCTTATGGTTCACCACTTGAGGCTGCACTTGCTTGGCAAGAACAAGGAGCTTCCTGGATTCATTTAGTTGATTTAGATGCTGCATTTGGTAAGGGAAACAACAAAGAACTTTTAGAAGAGGTAACAGCAAAGTTAGATATAAATGTTGAACTTTCTGGCGGGATTCGTGATGATCAATCCTTGGAGAGCGCTTTAGCAACAGGAGCTGCCCGAATAAATCTTGGCACGGCCGCCCTTGAAGATCCTGAATGGACAGCAAAAGTAATAGCCAAATACGGGGACAAGATTGCAATTGGTTTAGATGTGCGAGGAAGAAAGTTAGCGGCTCGTGGTTGGACCAAAGAAGGTGGCGAGTTAGTTGAAACTCTGCAAAGACTTGATAAAGATAACGCAGCAAGATATGTCGTAACCGATGTTACAAAAGATGGAACATTACAAGGTCCCAATGTTGCGTTATTAAAAGAGATTCTTAATTACACAAAAAAACCTGTAATTGCTTCAGGTGGAATTGCAGAATTGACAGATATTGCTTTATTAAGAGAACTCACTGATATTGGTGTAGAAGGTGCAATTGTAGGAAAAGCGCTCTATGCTCAGAAATTTACTTTAAGACAAGCTTTAGATATAGCAGAAAATTGATTAGATGACTTTAGCGATAAGAATTATTCCATGTCTTGATGTAGCAGATGGTCGGGTAGTAAAAGGCGTAAACTTTCAAAATCTAGTTGACGCAGGAGATCCTGTTGAACTAGCTAGTTATTATGCAGAAAATGGTGCAGATGAAATTACTTTTCTTGATATTTCAGCATCCAAGGATGATAAGAAAACAATTATTGATGTAGTCAAAAAAACTGCCGAAGCTGTTTTTGTGCCTCTCACAGTTGGTGGAGGTATAAGAAGTGTGGATGATGTGGATTTACTTCTAAGAGCTGGTGCAGACAAAGTGTCCATTAATACAAGTGCTATTTCAAATCCAGATCTGATTAATGCCATATCAAAAAGATTTGGTTCTCAAGTTTTAGTTATTTCAATTGATGCACGAAGAACGAGTGAAAAATTCGCTGTTTCTGGATTTGAAGTAACTACACATGGTGGGTCAAAAAGTGCTGGACTGGATGCGTTGGCTTGGACTAAGCAAGCAGTTGAAAGAGGCGCAGGAGAAGTACTTCTAAATTCAATGGATAAAGACGGAACTAAAGATGGTTTTGATCTGGAACTTATTTCGTTAATTAAAAAGAACATAAGTGTGCCATTAATTGCAAGTGGAGGTGCTGGAAAAGTATCTGACTTTGCCCCGGCCGTTAAAGCAGGAGCAGATGCCTTATTGGCAGCAAGTATTTTTCATTTCCAGGAAGTTTCAATAAATCAAGTTAAGGCAGAACTTAAAGCAAACAATATTGAGATTAGAACCCAAATTTAGTTTCTTTAAGAATTCTTATTGCACTTTCTTCACCTTCAAATTCGATATTTACGTGAGCTTTTCGACCGTACGCAAATAAGAGTAAATCAATTACTTCACCTTTCATGGTGACACAGCTATTGCCAGACTTTATTGTGTAAGTTCCTTGGTCTGATTGGGCAATAATGCCAACTTTTGCTTTACGCATAAGTAATTTGCCAGATTGAGTAAAGCGCTTCCAAATTAACTTTTTATCATCTTCATCCAGGTTTCGGGGAGAATAGTCTGGTTGACCACGCAACAGATCTTCATGATGAATTAGGAATTCAAAAGAGTTAGCTAAATTATCAACACCTGGAAGAGCAAAGAAACTAGTTGTCTTTGGTCCTTGTTCAAATTCTGTTATTAGATTTTCAAATCCACGACTCTTAATGTCTTGGGCAACTTTTGATGTGTAGCTAGAGAAAGCAGGAACAACTAATCCAATTGCTGCATCAGGTCTTGTCTCTCTGGAAACCAAGTGAACAAGTAAGTCAAAGGAATTCCATCCTTCGCAAAGAGTGGGTGCTTCTGGACCCAGTTTTCTTAAAAGTTGAGATATTGCTACTCGTTCACGTTTGGCTAAAGATGTCATGTAAACAGAGTAGAGGAAAAGATACCTAACGACAATTCAGGTTCTGACCTAGGTAAGAATATGCACATGGGTGAAATTTCTTTGGCAGCTATCGCAGAATATTGGTCATCGCTTAAACCAAATGAAAATGGATTAGTTCCAGCAATAACAACTGATCACTCAACGAAACAGGTTTTGATGATGGCCTGGATGAATGAAGAGTCTTTTACAAAAACTTTGCAAACTAAGAATGTCACTTACTATTCACGATCAAGAAACAAACTCTGGGTAAAAGGTGAAGAGTCTGGCAACACCCAAAGATTAAAGGAAATTCGAATTGATTGCGATGCTGACACAATACTTATTGCCGTTGAGCAAAAAGGTGAAGCTTGCCACACAGGAGAGAAGACTTGTTTTGATGGTGTTTTAGTTTGGTCTGAAAAATAATTGATGAACTCAATTAAACTTGGAGTAAATACTCCAGATCTTGAACAATTTAAGGTATATGCCAAAGACAGAAAAGTAATTCCGGTAGTTAGAAAACTCATTGGTGATTCATTTACTCCTGTTGGCTTATATAAGGCTCTAGCTGATGAAAGACCTGGAACTTTTCTACTCGAATCAGCAGAACATGGACAAAGTTGGTCAAGATACTCATTTGTAGGAGTTTCCAGTTCTGCAACATTGCGCAGCAAAAAAGGTAAGGCGAAATGGACAGGAAAACCACCCAAAGGAGTTTTACTTGAGGGTGATATCTGGAATGTTTTTAAGCAAACTTTAGATTTTCTTGCAACTAAACCATTGCCAAATTTGCCTCCCTTAACTGGTGGATTAGTTGGATACTTTGCTTATGACATTGTTCGAATGTTTGAGAGAATTCCTGATGAAAATCCAAATGAAACAAGCGTGCCAGATCTATTAATGTTGCTGGCCACTGATTTTGCTGTCTTAGATCATGTTGATGGAACTGTTTGGTTAATTGCTAACGCTGTAAATTACGACGGGACAGATGAACGAGTTGATTTAGCTTATGAGGATGCCCTTAAAAGATTAGATTCAATGCAAGCATCACTTTCCAACCCTCAGTCTCAAGGCAATTCAACATTTAATATGGAAGCCAAATTAGATTACAGTAATCGCACAAAAAGTTCTGATTATCAAGATTCTGTTAAAAGGGCAATCAATTACATTGAAGCAGGAGATGCATTTCAAATAGTTTTATCTCAAAGATTTGACATGAAAACTCAAGCAAGTGGTCTTGATATCTATAGAGTTTTAAGAGCAACAAATCCAAGTCCTTATATGTATTACTTGAATGTTCCAACAGAAGATCTAGCAAACACTGAGTTTGAAATAATTGGATCTAGTCCAGAAGCCTTAGTGACCGTTAAAGATAGACAAGCCATGATGCACCCAATTGCTGGAACCAGAGCAAGATCTAGTGATTCAAAAATTGATGATGAATCTGCTATTGAATTACTTAATGATCCTAAGGAAAAAGCAGAACATCTTATGTTGGTAGATCTTGGAAGAAATGATTTAGGACGAGTGTGCAAACCTGGTTCAGTTGAAGTGACACAATTTATGCAGGTTGAAAAATACAGTCACGTCATGCATCTTGTCTCAACTGTTATTGGAACACTAAATGATGAAATTTCTGCAGCTGATGCTTTGAAAGCAACCTTTCCTGCTGGAACTCTTTCGGGAGCACCAAAGGTCAGAGCGATGGAAATAATTGATGAACTAGAACCTGTTAGGCGTGGAATTTATGGTGGAGCGTTAGGTTATTTTGATTTCGCCGGCAATATGGATGTAGCAATAACTATTAGAACAGCACTACTAAAGAATGGTGTTGCTTATGTTCAGGCAGGAGCAGGGGTAGTTGCAGACTCTCTTCCAAGTAGTGAAGATATGGAATGCCAGAATAAAGCAGCCGTGGTACTCAGAGCCGTTGCCATAGCTTCATCATTAGGCTAATAACATAAATTTAATTAAGGAGAAATAGTTAATGTCAAAAGATAACCATGGCCAAACACCTGCTGCTTGGACTGGAACTTTCATTATTATTTCAGCATCAATTATCTCTACATATGCATTAGTTGTTAACAATTGGACGATGTTTTGGACAGGAATAGGTTTAAGTGTTCTAGGTGGAATTGTTTGGATCGCCTGGGAAAAAGCAAGTTCAAAACGAAAATAGATTAGGAAAACCATGTCGAGCGTTTTAGACGAAATAATCGTTGGCGTTCGCGAAGATTTAGCTCTAAGGCAAGAAAAAGTTACAATTGATGAATTGAAAGCTCAAGCAGAAAAAACTTCTAAAGCAATTGATCCATTTCCTATCTTTGATGAAGCAGGAGTGGCAGTAATTGCTGAAATTAAAAGATCAAGCCCTTCAAAAGGTGAACTATCAAAAATTGTTGACCCTGCATCTTTGGCTAAAAAATATGAAGCAGGTGGCGCAAGTTGCATCAGTGTTTTAACCGAAGAAAGAAGATTTAAGGGATGTTTAGCAGACTTAGCAGCAGTTCGAAAAGTTGTTGATATTCCAGTTTTAAGAAAAGACTTCATTGTTTCTAGTTATCAACTTTGGGAAGCTAGAGCCTATGGTGCTGATTTAGCTCTGTTAATTGTTGCAGCACTTGATCAAGAAGCACTCGTGTCACTAATTGAAAGATCAAAAAGCATTGGACTTACTCCCTTGGTTGAAGTGCACACCGAGGAAGAAATTAAGAGAGCAGCAGATGCTGGTGCGAAATTAGTAGGAATTAATGCCCGAAATTTAAAAACATTAGAAGTTGATAGAAACACTTTTGCAAAGTTAGCTCCACTTGTTCCAAGTGGTTGCATCATGGTTGCTGAATCTGGGGTAAGAGACAAACACGATTTGATAACTTATGCAAATGCCGGAGCACATGCAGTATTAGTTGGGGAAAGTTTAGTTATGCATGAAGATCCTCAAGCAGCAGTTCATGAACTTGTTACTGCAGGAGCACATCCAGCAACAAATCATGGTCGATAAATAACATGACTACTTTCTTGCAAGATTTAAAGAAAATCGATGATCAGACCGGACATTTTGGTCAGTTCGGTGGACGCTTTGTTCCTGAAGCTTTAATCTCAGCACTTGATCAACTTGAAACTGAATATTTAAAAGCAGCAGCAGACCCAAAATTTAACGATGATTTTCAAAACCTTTTAAAGGATTATGTTGGTCGACCAAGTCCTTTAACTGAAGCAAAGAATTTATCAAAGCATGCAGGTGGAGCTCGTATATTTCTCAAACGAGAAGATTTAAATCACACCGGTTCACACAAAATCAACAATGTAATTGGTCAAGCATTACTCACTGTTCGTATGGGAAAGAAAAGAATTATTGCCGAAACAGGTGCAGGTCAACACGGTGTTGCCACTGCAACTGCTGCTGCATTGTTTGGTCTTGAATGTGTCATCTACATGGGCGAAGAAGATACAGTTCGTCAATCACTAAATGTTGCACGTATGAAACTTTTAGGAGCCACGGTAGTTCCAGTTACAACTGGTACAAAAACTCTCAAAGACGCCATTAATGAAGCAATGCGTGATTGGGTAACAAATGTTGAAACCACACATTACTTATTAGGAACTGTGGCAGGACCACATCCTTTCCCAACGATTGGTCGAAACTTTCACAGCATTATGGGTGTGGAAGCAAGACAACAAATATTAGAAAAAACTGGGAAACTTCCCACTGCTGTCACAGCATGTGTTGGTGGTGGTTCAAATGCAATTGGGCTGTTTCATCCATTTATTTTGGATAAAGATGTGCAGTTACATGGTTATGAAGCTGCCGGTGATGGAATTGAAACTGGAAGACACGCAGCAACTCTTTCTGGTGGCACAATCGGAATTTTGCATGGAACAAGATCTTATGTTTTGCAAGATGAAAATGGACAAACTCTTCCTAGTCATTCCATTTCTGCTGGTCTTGATTATCCAGGTGTTGGACCTGAGCATGCCTGGTTAAAAGACACAGGTAGAGCTTTTTACCATCCAATAACTGATACCGAAGCCATGGATGCTTTCTCTTTGTTATCAAGAACTGAAGGAATAATTCCTGCTATTGAAACAGCCCATGCAATTGCTGGAACAGTTAAGCTAGGAAAAGAATTAGGTAAAGATGCTGTGATAGTTATCAATTGCAGCGGTCGAGGCGATAAAGATGTTGAAACCGCTGCTAAATGGTTCAAGATAACTCCTGGTTCATGAGCACTATTCACCAAGTATTTAACAAAGCTAAATCTGAAAATAGAGCAGCTTTAATTGCGTATTTGCCTGCAGGATTTCCCACTATTGAGGGATCAATAAAAATTATGCAAGAGATGCTTAATAACGGTGTTGATCTTATTGAAATTGGTGTGCCATATAGCGACCCACTGATGGATGGACCAACTATTCAAGAGGCTGTTGATATTGCATTAAACAATAAAACTGGAATTAAAGATGTTATGCACATTGTTAGTGAAGTTTCAAAATTAGGTAAACCTGTATTGACCATGAGTTATTGGAGCCCAATTGAAAAATGGGGTGTAGCAAATTACGCCCAGCAAATGAAAGATGCAGGAGGAGTTGGGGTAATTACCCCAGATTTACCACCGGATGAATCTGATTTATGGATTAGCGAAAGTGATAAAAACAATATTGATCGAGTTTTTGTTGTAGCGCCAAGCACTACAGAGGAAAGACTAAAACTAGTGACAAAAAATGTCACAGGATTTGTTTATGCAGCAAGTCTAATGGGTGTTACAGGAACAAGAAATCAAGTATCAAATAGAGCAGAAGAGTTAGTTTCGCGAATAAGAAAACACACAGATTTACCCGTGGCCGTGGGGCTTGGGGTCTCCAATGCTGAACAGGCTAAAGAAGTAGCAAAGTTTGCAGATGGGGTAATTGTGGGAAGTGCTTTTGTTAAAGTCATTCTTGAACAACCTGATTTGAGTAAATCACTGCAGGCCATAGCCCAAATGAGCAAAGATTTTGCTCGAGGTGTGCACAGAGACTAGCCAGAATTTGGTCTGGGGATATGTCTTGATTAGATTGTTATTACAACATAAAAGTGGAGTAAATAAATGGCAAACCCAGATGACATTAGAAATAAGGCCGCACAAGTTCGCGCCAACGCAAATTCGCAAGATAGTAAGAAAGCTAAAACGATTCAAATCATCGGTGGACTATTTGTTCTAACACTTGTTGTCGGACTAATCGGGGCTGGCGTTTATGCCAGAGGGCAAGCTCAAGGTCAAAGTATTACTCCAGAATTAATCACAGATTATAATTCTTCAGCTCAATTGCCAACTGGGGTTACAGCTAAAGAGGGTTATGGTGTTCCAGTTGGAAAGCAAGATCCAAATTCTCCTAGGGCAGAACTTTATGAAGATTTTCAGTGTCCAGCATGTGGTTCCTTAGAAAAAGCAAATGGTAAAAACATTATTGATGCCGCAGTAAAAGGCGACATCAATTTGACACTTCATCCAATGATTTTTCTTGACCGAAATTTTCCTGAATCAGAACTTGCTTCCTTGAGATCAACTATGGCTTTTGGATGTGCGGTAGATGCTGGAAAAACAGCAGAATTTCACGCCGGTGTATTTGAATTGCAACCTGCAAGAGAAGGTGATGGATTTAGTAATCAACAGTTACTTGATTTAGGTAAAAAAGTTGGAATTCAAGGTGATGACTACACAACTTTTGAAACTTGTTTAACATCAGAAAAATACAAAGGTTGGGCTCAAAATTCACAACTACATGCACAAGATCGTGGTGTTCAGGGAACTCCAAGCTTCTACTTAAACGGAACAGCAATTGAGAATTCAATTCTTTTTGATCCAGCAGGTTTTGCAGGAGTCGTTGCAGAAGCTAAAAAGTAGTCAGTTTTGATTCAACTAAGTATTCCAAGTCCAAGTACTGGAGTTATCTATTTAGGTCCACTTCCTTTGAGGGCTTATTCACTTTTCATAATTTTAGGAATCTTTGTTGCAATTTGGTTAGGTAACAAGAGGTGGATTGCAAAAGGCGGTAAGCCAGGACAAGTAAGTGATGTTGCAATTTTTGCAGTTCCATTTGGAATAATTGGTGGCAGAATTTATCACGTTGCTACTGATTGGGAAAAGTACTTTGGATCAGGACAAAACTGGATTGATGCGCTAAAGATTTGGAATGGCGGGTTAGGAATTTGGGGCGCAATTCTTTTTGGCGGGGTTGGAGCATGGATTGGTTGTAAGTATTACAAGATCTATTTACCACCTTTTGCAGATGCGATAGCTCCAGGAATAATTTTTGCTCAAGCAATTGGAAGATTAGGAAATTATTTCAATCAGGAATTATTTGGTAAACCAACTGATTTAGCATGGGGACTAGAAATTGCCGAGAAATTTAGACCACAAGGATTTGAATCATTTGCAACATTTCACCCAACTTTCTTGTACGAAATAATATGGAATGTACTTATAGGTTTTGGTCTGATTTATCTTGATCGAAAATACAAAATTGGTCATGGTCGACTATTTGCACTTTATGTAAGCCTTTATAGCTTAGGCAGATTATTCATTGAAAACTTGAGAATCGATGAAGCTCGATTGATTCTGGGTTTCAGATTCAACGTTTTCACAAGTTTAGTAGTTATAGTGGGGGGTCTAATCTATTTCGTTATTAGTAACAGATCCAAACCTGGAATAGATAAAGAATTGTTTAGGAGATCTGCTTAATGAGCAAGGGTGAGAAGTATCTCAGCGAAGAAGTAATTCATCGCAATGTCAATGGTGGCTGGTTACGTCCAGCTGTGTTTGGCGCAATGGATGGTTTGGTTTCAAACTTTGCATTAATGATTGGTGTAGCAGGAGGATCTAAAGCACTAGGTGCAGAAAATACAAGTGCAATAGTTCTGGCTGGTTTTGCTGGATTACTAGCGGGTGCTTTTTCTATGGCAGCAGGTGAATACACTTCTGTAAAAAGTCAAGCAGAACTTGCATTGGCAGAAATTGAATTAGAACGCAACGAAATTAAAAACAACTTGGATCACGAAATTAGGGAGCTAGCTGAAGTTTGGATGAAACGTGGTGTCACAGAAACTGTGGCTTTACAGTTTTCAAAAGAACTGAGCAAAAATGAGCAAGCTTTTCTTGATGCACACACCTCAGTAGAATTCGGCGTAACTGCAGATGATTTACCTTCAGCAAACGTGGCAGCGATTTCATCATTCATCGCATTTGGCGGAGGTGCACTGGTTCCATTAGTGCCATACATGTTTGGTCTAACCGACATTGTTTATTCAATGGTTATTTCTTTATTTGGATTATTTCTGGCCGGGGCACTGGTGTCTTTGGTCACAACAAGAACATGGTGGTACTCAGGGATCCGACAATTACTACTGGGTAGTGGGGCAGCTGCTGTTACCTGGTTTCTTGGTTCCACAATTGGAGCAGCGCTCTAGTTGGTCATAGGTTAGAATTAAAGCCTTACTGTTAGTACTTGGGCCAAAGTCGTCCCTTCGAAATAAATTCGTTTTAGGGACAAGCCTTGCAAACTTTAACTAGCAACAATCAAGGTCTATATGACTCAAATTTTGAGCATGACGCTTGTGGTGTGGCTTTAGTTGCAACCTTAAATAAAAAAGCAACTCATGAAATAGTTGCATCTGGACTTGAAGCTTTAAGAAATCTTGAACACCGTGGTGCTTCAGGAAGTGAACCAGATTCTGGCGATGGTGCTGGAATATTAATACAAATACCTGATGAATTCTTAAGAGACGTTGTTGATTTTGAATTACCAAAAAGTGGGCATTACGCCGTAGGAATTGTCTTTCTGCCCCAAGATAAAGACGGATACTTAGCAGCAAAAAACAAGATCTCTGAAGTGGCGCTGACTGAGCAAATTAATATTTTAGGTTGGCGAGAGGTGCCAACAAATTCACAAGAAATAGGTAAAACTGCCAAAAGCGTTATGCCTCGTTTTGAAATGATTTTCATTCAACCTGAAAACAAAGAATTAAAAGATATTCAGGTTGATAGAGCAATTTATCCTTTTAGAAAGATCATTGAGAATTCAATTGATGTTTACTTTGCTTCTCTTTCTGCACGAAGCATTGTTTATAAAGGAATGTTGACAACTGGACAACTTGAACCTTTCTATCCAGATCTATCTTCACCAAAAGTTGTTTCAAGAATTGCACTAGTTCATTCAAGATTTAGTACCAACACATTCCCATCCTGGCCCCTTGCTCATCCTTATCGTCTAATTGCCCATAATGGCGAAATCAATACGGTTAAAGGAAATAGAAACTGGATGCATGCCAGGGAAAATCTGTTAAAAACTGATTTGATACCTGGAGATTTATCTCGAGTGTTTCCAATTTGTTCAAACGAAGCAAGTGATTCTGCTTCATTTGATGAAGTACTGGAATTAATTCATCTAGGTGGTAGAAGTCTTCCTCATTCAATCTTGATGATGATTCCTGAAGCATGGGAAAACAATCCAAGTATGGACCCTGCTCGTCGAGCATTTTATGAATTTCACGCATCATTTATGGAACCATGGGACGGACCAGCATGTGTAACTTTTACCGATGGTCATTTGATTGGCGCAGTGCTAGATAGAAATGGTTTGCGTCCTGGAAGATTTTGGGTAACAGAAGATGGACTTGTTATTTTAGCTAGCGAATCAGGCGTTTTACCAATCGATCAAGCAAAAGTAATTAGAAAAGGTCGATTACAACCTGGAAAAATGTTCCTAGTTGATACCGATAACGGCAAAATTATTGAAGACGAAGAGATTAAAGATTCCTTAGCTAAAGAATTTCCCTATCAAGATTGGCTTCATGCTGGACTATTGCATTTGGAAGAACTTCCTGAAAGAGAACACATTGTTCACACACACTCATCTGTTCTGAGAAGACAGCAAACTTTTGGATACACAGATGAAGAGTTAAAAATACTCTTAACCCCAATGGCAAAAAGCGCAGCAGAGCCACTTGGTTCAATGGGTACGGATACTCCAATTGCAGTATTAAGTAGTCGACCTCGACTCATATTTGATTATTTTGTGCAACTATTTGCTCAAGTTACAAATCCTCCTTTGGATGCAATTCGAGAAGAAATCGTGACATCTTTGTCTTCTTCAGTTGGGGAAGAGTCAAATCTTTTGTATGCAACTCCTGCTCACACCAGGCAAGTAGTTTTACCATTTCCTGTAATTGATAATGATGAATTAGCAAAACTTCTCCACATTAATCGAGACGGTGACCAACCAGGTTTTGCTGCCCAAAAATTCTCAGGCATCTACAAAGTTGCTGAAGGTGCTATTGGCTTAGAAAAAAGAATTGAAGAAATATTTGTGGAAGTTGATCAAGCAATAGAAAACGGAACGCATCTAATTGTTTTAAGCGATCGAGACAGTGATGCAGACGAGGCACCAATTCCTTCTCTTCTGTTGCTTTCTGCTGTTCATCATCATTTGATTAGAAACAAAAAAAGAATGCAAATAGGACTAATCGTTGAAGCAGGAGATGTTCGAGAGGTTCATCATGTGGCCTTGCTTATTGGTTATGGAGCTGCGGCAGTAAATCCATATTTAGCAATGGAAACAGTTGAAGACATGGTTAGACAAAAAAGAATTACCGGCATTTCACCAGAAAAAGCAGTTAGAAATCTAGTGAAAGCTCTTGGCAAAGGTGTCCTCAAAGTAATGAGCAAGATGGGAGTATCAACAGTTGCTTCCTATCGTGGTGCTCAGATTTTTGAAGCGATTGGTATTTCTAATGAAGTAATTGATAAATATTTCACTGGCACAGTTTCAAGACTGGGTGGAGTTGGCTTAGAAGTTATTGCTGAGGAAGTTTCAAGACGACACAAACTTGCATATCCACCAACCGGAATATCTCCAGCTCATCGCCAACTTGCTATTGGTGGGGAATACCAGTGGAGAAGAGAAGGTGAGCCACATTTATTTGATCCAGAAACAGTCTTTAAATTGCAACACTCAACTCGCACTGGTCAAATGGACATATTTCGAACCTACACAGAAAAAGTAAACGAACAGTCAAAAAGATTGATGACCTTAAGAGGACTCTTTGACATCAAGAGTAATCGTCAACCAATTTCAATAGATGAAGTTGAACCAATAGAAAATATCCTCAAAAGATTTAGCACTGGTGCTATGTCTTATGGATCAATATCTGGTGAAGCACATGAAACATTAGCTATTGCCATGAATCGAATCGGTGCTAAATCAAATACAGGCGAAGGTGGGGAAGACCCAGAACGCTACGAAAAAATGGCAAATGGTGATTCAAAAAGATCTTCTATTAAACAAGTTGCCAGTGGCAGATTTGGTGTTACAAGTGAATACTTAGTTAATGCTGATGATATTCAAATCAAAATGGCGCAAGGTGCAAAACCTGGAGAGGGTGGACAACTTCCCGGACATAAGGTTTATCCCTGGATTGCAAAAACACGATATTCAACACCAGGTGTTGGATTGATATCTCCACCACCTCATCACGATATTTACTCAATTGAAGATTTAGCACAATTAATTCATGATTTGAAGAATGCAAATAACAAAGCAAGAATTCATGTCAAACTTGTTGCCGAGGTGGGAGTTGGAACAGTTGCAGCAGGAGTTGCAAAAGCACATGCAGATGTTGTTCTAATTTCTGGACATGATGGAGGTACAGGAGCTAGTCCTTTAACTTCCTTAAAACATGCAGGGGGTCCTTGGGAAATAGGTTTAGCAGAAGCTCAACAAACATTGTTGATAAATGGTTTACGTGATCGAATTGTTGTGCAAACAGATGGACAACTTAAAACTGGTAGAGATGTTATTGTGGCAGCTCTATTAGGAGCTGAAGAATTTGGTTTTTCAACTGCACCACTAGTTGTGATGGGCTGCATCATGATGAGGGTTTGTCATTTGGACACTTGTCCAGTTGGGGTTGCGACGCAAAACCCAGTGTTGCGCGAGAAATTTACCGGTAAACCTGAATTTGTGGAGAACTTCTTTAAATTTATTGCTCTAGAAGTACGGGAATACTTGGCAAATCTTGGTTACAAATCTTTAGATGAACTTATTGGACACTCTGAAATTTTGGATACAAAAAAAGCAATTAGTCATTGGAAAGCATCAGGATTAGATCTTTCCCCGATTTTGCACAGAGTTAAAATTGATGAATCAACTTCAATGATTAAAACTATTGAGCAAGATCATGGTCTAGATAAAGCCCTTGATAACAAGTTAATTGAGATATGTAAACCTGCATTGGAAAAAGGAGAACTTGTTAGAGCACAATTAGAAGTTAGAAATGTTAATAGAACTGTAGGAACCATGTTGGGTAGTGAAGTCACAAGAAAATATGGTGGAAGCGGTTTGCCGGAAGGAACGATTGAATTAACTTTCAATGGTTCTGCAGGTCAATCTTTTGGTGCATTTATTCCCAAAGGGATGACACTTAGACTTGAAGGTGACACTAATGACTATTTAGGCAAAGGTTTATCGGGTGGAAAAATAGTTGTTCGCCCAGATCGACAAGCAAAATTTGATTCAGCAACAAATGTGATTGCAGGAAACGTTATTGCATACGGAGCAACCTCTGGAACCATTTTTGTTAGAGGTTTAGTTGGAGAAAGATTCTGTGTTCGTAACTCAGGTGCCACAGCAGTGGTCGAAGGGGTAGGCGATCACGGCTGCGAATACATGACTGGTGGAAAAGTTGTAGTGCTAGGTAAAACTGGCAGAAATTTTGCTGCTGGAATGAGTGGTGGAATTGCCTATGTTCTAAACATAAACGTGGAAAATGTTAATGCTGAAATGGTGGAATTAGAAGAATTAGATGCTAGCGATAAAGAGTTTTTAACTCAAATATTGAAAGATTTTGTGGAAGAAACAGATTCAACAATTGCAAAGCAATTGATTCAAAACAAAGATTTAAGTGGTTTTACCAAAGTTATGCCTAGAGAATATAAACGAGTTTTGTTGGCTCAAGCCCAAGCAAAGTTAGATGGAACAGATCCAATGCAAGCTGTTATGGAGGTCTCTCGTGGGTGATCCAAAAGGTTTTATAAATAACAGAAGAGAAACCCCAAAAAGAAGACCAGTTGATTTGCGTTTAATGGATTGGCGTGAGGTTTATGAACCTTTTGAAACCAACAAGTTAAAACTTCAAGCCGGTAGATGCATGGACTGCGGTATTCCTTTTTGTCATAACGGTTGTCCTTTAGGAAATCTAATTCCGGAGTGGAATGACTTAGTTTTCAACGACGACTGGCGTGAGGCATCAGAAAGATTGCATGCAACCAATAATTTTCCTGAATTCACTGGAAGATTATGTCCTGCACCGTGTGAGACGGCATGTGTCGTAGCAATCAATCAAGACGCGGTGACAATTAAACAAATTGAAGTTGAAATTGCAGACAGAGCTTTTGCACAAGGTTTAGTAACGCCACAAGCTCCAGCAAGATTAAGTGGTAAAACTGTTGCTGTAATTGGTTCAGGACCGGCAGGTTTAGCAGCAGCTCAACAATTAGCAAGAGCAGGTCACACTGTTGCAATTTATGAAAGAGCTGACAAATTAGGTGGACTACTTCGTTATGGCATTCCAGAATTTAAGATGGAAAAAATCCATGTTGACAGAAGACTTGAGCAATTAGAGGCAGAAGGAATTAAATTTAGAAGTGGTGTGGAAATTGGTATTGACATTGAAGCAAACGAATTAAGAAAAAGATATGACGCTTTAGTCATCGCAGTTGGAGCTACTGCGTGGCGAGATTTGCCTGTTCCGGGAAGAGAATTCAGTGGTATTTACCAAGCGATGGAATATTTGCCACCAGCTAACAGAGTTGCGTTAGGTGAAATTGCAATATCACCAATTGATGTGCAAGGAAAAGATGTTGTGATCATTGGAGGGGGAGACACTGGTGCAGATTGTTTAGGCACAGCTCATCGCCAAGGCGCAAAAAGTGTAACTCAATTAGAAATTTTGCCACTACCACCAGAAACAAGACCAGAAAGTCAACCATGGCCAACTTACCCAATGACTTATCGAGTAACTAGTGCTCATGAAGAAGGCGGGGAAAGAATTTATAGTGTGAACACTCAAAAATTTATTGGTCAAAATAACCAAGTCACTGGTGTTGAATTAGTTGAAGTTGAGTTCAAGAATTCTAAATTTGAACCTGTTAAAGGCTCAGAAAAGATAATTCCTGCAGACTTTGTGTTCTTAGCACTTGGATTTGTGGGACCAGAAAAAGCTCCATTTATAGATCAACTGAATTTAGAGTTAGATTTGAAAGGAAATATCGCCAGAGATGAAAATTTTGCCACCAACGCAGATGGCGTATTTGTGTGTGGTGATGCGGGAAGAGGTCAATCACTTATTGTCTGGGCAATAGCTGAAGGAAGATCTGCAGCAGCGGCAGTTGATAAATACCTGATTGGTGAAACAAATTTGCCTTCACCAATTGAGCCAACATCAAGACCAATCAGTGTTTAAAAATATGAATGCAATAGAATATAAAATATGAGAAGAGCCAAGATAGTTGCAACACTTGGGCCTTCCACAGATGATTTAGCAACAGTTCAAAACCTCATAAAAGCTGGTCTCAATGTAGCCAGATTAAATATGTCTCATGGTGATCATTCAGATCACAAGAAAAGACTTGATCTGGTTAGACAAGCATCATTAAATGAAGGTAAAGAAGTAGCAATTCTTGCTGATTTGCAAGGCCCAAAAATTAGAGTGGGCATATTTGGTAATGGGCCAGTTTTACTGGTTAATGGACAAAATTTCACAATCACCACAGACGATATAAGTGGTGATAAGGAAAAAGTTTCCACAACCTACAAGGGATTACCAGGAGATGTAAAAAAGGGTGATCCGATCCTTGTTGATGATGGAAAAATTCGCTTAGAAGTTATCGAAGTAAAAGGCAATAACGTTGTAACCAAAGTTATTGAAGGTGGAACTATCTCCAATAGCAAAGGTTTGAACCTTCCGGGTGTTGCGGTCAATGTGCCAGCAATGTCGGATAAAGATGAAGAAGATTTGATTTGGGCTTTAAAGAATGATTGCGACTGGATCGCTTTGTCATTTGTGAGAAATTCTAAAGACATTGAAGATGTTCACAAGATTATGGACAAAGTAGGAAAAAGACTTCCCGTTGTAGCTAAAATTGAAAAGCCTCAAGCAGTCGAAAATCTAAAAGAAATCCTCGAATCCTTTGATGCCATCATGATTGCCCGAGGAGATCTTGGGGTTGAACTTCCATTAGAGGAAGTTCCATTAGTTCAAAAAAGTGCCATTCAACTTGCAAGACAAATTGGAAAACCTGTAATTGTTGCCACTCAGATGTTGGAGTCAATGATTACTTCTTCAAGACCCACTAGAGCTGAAGCAAGTGATGTGGCAAACGCAGTTTTAGATGGCGCCGATGCCTTGATGCTAAGTGGTGAGACAAGTGTGGGAGAAAACCCTGTTGGGGTAGTAGAAACAATGGCAAGAATTATTCAACACGTTGAAGAAGAAGCTTTAGAACAACTCCCAGAACTTCAAACAGAATCACAAGGAAGCACAGGAAGAGCTTTAACGACTGCTGCAGTGGCAGTAGGAAAAGCAATCGCAGCTAAATACTTAATCGCTTTCACCGAAACTGGTAGAAGTGTGCGCTTAATGGCCAGACATCGCTCCAGCACACAAATTTTGGCGTTTGCCACAGACCAGAAAGTTCAAAGACAGCTGTCTCTTGTTTGGGGATCTGAAACGTTTCATGCGGCAACTGTTAAACACACAGATGAAATGGTTGCCACAGTTGATCGTCATTTGACTACGAATAAATTGGCAAAGTACGGCGAACTAGTTGTTGTTGTGGCAGGTGTTCCACCAGGTGTTCCAGGAACAACAAACGGTATGCGTGTACACAAAGTTGGAACGGGTGCAGACGAAAGTTAATTTCATCTGCTAATCTTTCGATTTAGTAAGGCATCCTTTAAAACCGTCCCGTGAGGCGGAGAAGGAGGTCGAGAAGCACAATGGGTGCAAATTCTCGTAACTCTGCTCGAGTCGTTCTCGAATCATCCGATATTTCTAGAGCGTTAACTCGTATTGCACATGAAATTTTAGAAAATAATAAAGGTTCAAAAGACTTGGTTTTGTTAGGTATTCCTTCAAGAGGGGTGCCTCTTGCTAATCGCATCGCTGAGAAAATAAGTGAATTTGAAAAGGTAACTATCCCAGTTGGATCCTTAGATATCACTATGTATCGAGATGATTTAAGACTTAAACCACCAAGAGCTTTAGCAAAAACAGAAATTCCTGAAGGTGGAATTGATCATAAAGTTGTGGTTTTAGTTGATGATGTTTTATTTTCAGGAAGAACCATAAGAGCAGCCCTTGATGCGCTTAACGACATTGGCAGACCTGCAATGGTGCAGGTGGCAGTCTTGATAGATCGAGGACACCGCGAACTTCCAATTAGAGCAGATTATGTCGGAAAAAATATTCCCACATCAAGAAATGAATCTGTACAAGTACTTTTAGCTGATACTGATAACAACGAAGAAATAGTCACAATTTCAGCAGGTCAACAATGAAAAAGCACCTTGTCTCAGCAAGTGATTTAACTAAAGAAGATGCCGTTCTAGTTTTGGATACGGCAAAAGAGCTTGCAACAATCTCGGATCGTCCGGTTAAGAAGTTGCCAACTTTAAGAGGTAGAACTGTTGTCAATCTCTTCTTCGAAGACAGCACCAGAACAAGAATTTCATTCGAAGCAGCATCAAAGAGATTAAGTGCTGATGTGATCAATTTTTCTGCAAAAGGATCAAGTGTTTCCAAAGGAGAGAGCTTAAAAGACACAGCACAGACTTTGCAATCAATGGGAGCTGACGCCGTTGTTATTAGACACGGATCATCTGGCGCACCACATTTACTTGCTACCAGAAACTGGATTGATGCAGTTGTCATTAATGCAGGAGATGGAACTCATGAGCATCCAACTCAAGCACTACTTGATGCTTACACAATAAGAAAACATTTAAGAAAAAATGAGGGCGACTTAAGTGGCATCAAAGTTGCAATCGTTGGCGATATATTGCACAGCAGAGTTGCTCGAAGTAATGCAATATTGCTTAAGACTCTAGGTGCCACACCAATCATGGTTGCACCGCCAACGTTGTTGCCTGTTGGAATAGAGAATTGGAATGGAGAATATTCCTACAATTTGGATGAGATTTTACCTACAGTTGATGCCGTCATGATGCTTAGAGTTCAACAAGAAAGAATGAATGACGCTTATTTTCCAACGGCAAGAGAATATTCAAGAAATTTCGGTTTGAACGCACAAAGATTAAAAAGAATGCAAGAACATGCTTTAGTGCTACATCCTGGTCCGATGAATAGAGGAATGGAAATTACAGCAGAAGTTGCTGATAGTAAAAACTCTGTTGTTATTGAACAGGTTGCCAATGGAGTAAGTGTTCGAATGGCTGTCTTGTATTTACTCTTGGGTGGTTCCAATAGCGAGATGGGTGAAAATAGCTGATGAAAATTTTACTTAAGAATGGGTCACTAAAAGGTGAAAAAAATGTTGATCTTGTAATCGAGAATGACAAGATTAAAAAGATTGGTCCAGCAAACTCCTTAATAGAGGAAAATGCTGAAGTCATTGATTTGAGTGGCTTAATTATTCTTCCTGGACTAGTTGATTTGCACACACATTTAAGAGAACCTGGTCGTGAAGATGCAGAAACAATTGCTACCGGTAGTGCTGCAGCAGCTCGAGGTGGATTTACGGCGGTTCATGCGATGGCAAACACTTTGCCAGTGGCCGATACAGCTGGTGTGGTGGAGCAAGTATGGAACTTAGGAAAAAATGTTGGCCTAGTAGATGTTTATCCAATTGGTGCGGTGACCGTTGGATTAAAGGGTGAAAAATTAGCAGAGCTTTCAGCCATGGCTGATTCAAATGCACGTGTGCGCATATTTAGCGACGATGGTTTTTGTGTTTCAGATCCAGTCCTAATGAGAAGAGCTTTGGAATACGTCAAAGCATTTGATGGAGTTATTGCCCAACATGCACAAGATCCAAGGCTTACTGAAAATGCTCAGATGAATGAATCGGAATTATCTGGAAAATTAGGATTAATTGGTTGGCCTGCAATTGCAGAAGAAGCAATTGTGGCAAGGGATGTTTTGTTAACTGAACATGTCAAATCTAAGTTGCACATTTGTCATGCTTCAACAGCAGGTACAGTTGAGATTCTTCGATGGGCAAAGGATAAGAAAGTTAATGTCACAGCTGAAGTTACTCCACATCATCTGTTTCTAAATCAAACAAGTTGTGAAAGTTATAACGCAAATTTTAAAGTAAATCCTCCTCTTCGAACCAGCAAAGATGTTGAGGAATTAAGAAAAGCCTTGGCACAAGGAATTATTGATGTGGTTGCGACAGATCACGCTCCTCATCCAATTGAAGATAAAGAAGGCGAGTGGCAAAGTGCTGCTTTTGGAATGACTGGATTAGAAACAGCTTTGTCTGTAGTGGCTACTGCGATGATTGACACCAAGTTAATGAATTGGGCAGATATTGCTCGAGTGATGAGTGAAAGACCAGCAGAAATAGGCCAATTAGCAGATCACGGACGACCAATTGCGGAAAATGAAATTGCGAATCTGTGCATAGTTGATCCTGAGATGACTTGGAAAGTTGATGCTCAAGACACGCATTCACTAAGTACTAACAATCCATTTCATGAGATGACGTTAAAAAGTAAGGTTGTTCATACAATCTTTCGTGGGAAATTTACAATGAAAAGTGGTCAAGTCCAAAAATGAGTTTCACACCTGCGCTCTTAGTTCTAGAAGATGGAAGCATCTTTAGAGGACGATCATTTGGTGCCGTGGGTGAAACTTTCGGAGAAGCAGTTTTCACAACAGGAATGACTGGTTACCAAGAAACACTGACTGATCCGTCCTATTATCAACAAATTGTTATTCAGACAGCACCTCATATTGGTAACACCGGAATAAATGATGAGGATGATGAATCTTCAAGAATTTGGGTTTCAGGTTACGTTGTTAGGGATCCGTCTCGAATAGCTTCTAACTGGCGCTCCAAGAGATCTTTAGAACAAGAACTTAAGAATCAAAACATTATTTCAATTGCAGGCATTGACACCAGAGCTTTAACTCGTCACTTAAGAGATAAGGGTGCAATGCGTGCAGGAATTTTTTCGAAAGATATTTCAGCACATGACTCAGAATTCTTTATAAATAAGGTTAAAAATTCACCACAGATGAAAGGTGCCGATTTATGTGGCATGGTTTCTACAAAAGAGTCTTTTGTTTTACCAGCCATAGGAAAGAAGCTTTATCAGGTAGCAGCAATTGATCTTGGTATGAAGAATGGAATATTGCAGAATTTAACCAAGAGAGGAATTGAGTTAACCGTTCTTCCAGTCACAGCAAGTGCTGAAGAGGTGTTGGCAGCTGGTGTTGATGGTGTTTTCTTAAGTAATGGTCCAGGAGATCCTGAAACTGCAATTCATGCAATTGAGGTTACAAAAGCAATTCTTAGAGCCAACAGGCCACTGTTTGGTATTTGTTTTGGTAATCAAATTTTGGGAAGAGCTGTGGGATTTGAAACTTATAAGTTAACTTTTGGACACCGTGGAATAAATCAACCAGTTCTTGATAGAACAACAGGAAAAGTTGAAATCACCACACATAATCATGGTTTTGCTGTCAAAGCACCAATTGATCGAGTAAGTGATACAGAATTTGGCAGAGTGGAAGTAAGCCACATTTGTTTGAATGACAACGTTGTTGAAGGATTAGAATTAAAAGACAAGCCAGCCTTCAGCGTTCAATATCATCCCGAAGCAGCAGCTGGTCCACATGATGCAAGTTATTTATTTGATCGATTCACTCAATTAATGGATAAACACAATGCCTAAAAGAAAAGACATTAAATCTGTTTTGGTGATTGGATCTGGTCCGATAGTTATTGGGCAGGCTTGCGAGTTTGACTATTCAGGAACTCAAGCTTGTCGAGTATTGAAGGCTGAAGGAATAAGAGTAATTCTTCTCAATAGTAATCCAGCAACAATTATGACTGACCCAGAATTTGCTGATGCAACTTATGTCGAACCAATTTCTACTGACATTTTGGAAAAAATAATTATCAAAGAAAAACCGGATGCAATCCTGCCCACATTAGGTGGTCAGACTGCTTTAAACGCGGCCATGGCTTTGCATCGAGAAGGAATATTAGAGAAGTACAACGTTGAGTTAATTGGTGCAAAAGTTGAAGCAATTGAGCGAGGCGAAAACAGAGAAAAATTTAAGGAAATCGTAACCAAAATTGGCGCTAATTCTGCAAAGAGTCAGATTTGTCACTCGTTAGACGAATGTTTAGCATCAGCTGAAATTTTGGGTTATCCATTAGTTGTTAGACCTTCATTCACAATGGGAGGGGCAGGATCTGGAATTGCCTATAACCAAGAGGACTTAATTCGTTTTGTAGCTTCAGGTTTGCAAGCATCACCAACTAGTGAAGTTTTATTGGAAGAAAGCATTATTGGCTGGAAAGAATACGAACTTGAACTAATGCGTGATCATCATGACAATGTTGTCATTATTTGTTCAATTGAGAACTTTGATCCAATGGGTGTGCACACCGGAGATTCGATCACGGTTGCACCTTCCATGACTTTGACAGATCGTGAATACCAACACATGCGAGATGTTGCAATTGCGGTAATCAAAGAAGTGGGCGTTGACACAGGTGGCTGCAATATTCAATTTGCAATAAATCCTGAAGATGGTCGAATGATTGTTATCGAAATGAATCCTCGAGTTTCAAGATCATCGGCTTTGGCTTCCAAAGCAACAGGTTTTCCTATTGCAAAGATTGCTGCAAAACTTGCAATTGGTTACACCTTAAATGAGATTCCAAATGACATCACTAAGGAAACTCCAGCTTCCTTTGAACCAACTCTTGATTATGTTGTGGTGAAAATTCCTAGGTTTGCTTTTGAGAAGTTTCCTGGAGCAGACACAACACTGACCACTCACATGAAAAGTGTTGGCGAAGCAATGGCAATTGGTAGAAATTTCAGTGAAGCCTTACAAAAATCTTTAAGAAGCCTAGAGAAAAAAGATGCTCCATTTGATTTTTCTGCCTCGACTGAAGATTTAAAGGAACTAATTGTTAAGGCGGCCAGGCCAACTGATGGACGAATTAACACTGTCCAGCGCGCACTTTGGGCTGGGGCAAGTGTGGAGCAAATGCATGAAAGCACAAAAATTGATCCTTGGTTTTTAGATCAAATTCACTTGATCAATGAAATAGCAAAAGAAGTACAAACTGCTAAAAACTTGACTGCTGATCTATTGAAATACGCCAAGCAGCACGGTTTTTCAGATATTCAGATTGCGCAATTAACCAACTCTGATGAGACAAAGGTAAGAAATTTGCGCCACGGCTTAAATGTTAGACCTGTATATAAAACCGTTGATACGTGCGCAGCAGAATTTGAAGCTAAAACTCCATACCATTACTCCAGCTATGACGACGAATCTGAAGTTGCAAAGTCAAATAAAGACAAAGTAATTATTCTTGGTTCTGGTCCAAATCGCATTGGTCAAGGAATTGAATTTGATTATTCATGTGTTCATGCTGCTCAAACACTTAAAAAAGCAGGTTACGAAACCATCATGGTTAATTGCAACCCTGAAACAGTTTCGACTGACTATGACACTTCAGATCGTTTGTATTTTGAACCACTTACTTTGGAAGATGTTCTAGAAATTGTTCATGCTGAACAGGAATCAGGAAACGTCATCGGTGTAATTGTGCAATTGGGTGGACAAACTCCGCTGGGATTGGCGCAGAAACTAAAAGATAACGGGGTTCCCATAGTAGGAACTAGTCCAGAAGCAATTCATCTTGCCGAAGAAAGAGGAGCTTTTGGCAAAGTTTTGGAAAAAGCAAATCTTATTTCACCAGAACATGGTATGGCATCATCCTTTGGCGAAGCAAAAAAGATTGCATCAGAAATTGGTTATCCAGTATTAGTTAGACCCTCTTATGTCCTAGGTGGCAGAGGAATGGAAATTGTTTACGACGAAAGCATGCTTTCTCAATATATTCAAAGAGCAACCGAAATAACACCTGATCATCCTGTGCTGGTGGATCGCTTTCTAGATGAAGCCCTGGAGATTGATGTGGATGCACTTTTTGATGGCACAGAAATGTTTTTGGGTGGAGTTATGGAACACATCGAAGAAGCAGGAATTCACTCCGGAGATAGTGCCTGTTCACTTCCACCAATATCGCTTACTAAAGATCAGATTAATCAAATTAGAGAAAGCACTTTTGCCATTGGGCAAGGTGTGGGAGTTATTGGTTTATTGAATGTTCAGTATGCGTTATCTGGAAATATTTTATACGTCCTAGAAGCAAACCCAAGAGCATCAAGAACTGTACCTTTTGTTTCAAAAGCCACCGGTATATCTCTGGCAAAAGCATGTTCTCGAATCATGCTTGGCACAACTATAAAAGAGTTACGAAGCGAGGGAATTTTACCGAAGTTTGGCGATGGTGCAGATGAATTAGATGGAGCACCCGTTGCGGTTAAAGAAGCAGTACTACCTTTTGGAAGATTTGCTGGAGTTGATTCTGTGCTTGGTCCAGAAATGAAATCAACTGGGGAAGTAATGGGAATTGATGCAAGTTTTGGTATGGCCTATGCAAAATCTCAAAGTGGTGCTTATGCAGGTGGTTTACCACTTAGTGGAAGTGTTTTTGTCTCTGCTGCAGATAAAGACAAAAATCAGATGAGCTCTGCCATTAAAAAATTAGATGAATTAGGTTTCGAGATTTTTGCTACTAAAGGCACTGCAGAATTTATCGCAAAGCAGGGAATTAAATCCAAAATTCTTAGAAAAGTCCAAGAAGGATCCATTGATGGTGAAACTACTTCTACAGAAGCAATCATGAAGGGTGACATTGATTTAGTAGTTAATACCCCACACGGTGGTGGAACAAGAACCGATGGTTTTGAAATTAGATCTGCTGCAACAAAGAAAAGTGTGCCAATTATTACTACAGCTCAAGGCTTAAAAGCAGCAGTTGCAGGAATTGAAGCTTTGCAAAAAACTGGCTTTACAGTGAAATCTCTGCAAGAGTGGGCTAAAGATTTAGAAGTGGCACGACAGAAATTTTATAGAGAAGTTGGTAATTAATGCCCATTGTTCACAAAGGAACGGTTGTTGACAATAAAAAAGTTGGCAGTTACTTTGTGCTTACTGCTACAGCAGCCGATATACCAAAAGAATTTAAACCCGGAAACTTTGTTGCAGTTGCAATAGGTGATGAACGAAGTTCATTAATTCTTAGAAGAGCCTTCAGTATTTATCAGGTAAATGATCGAGGAGTTTACGGAGGCACAGTTGACATCGTTGTATCACCACATGGGCCAGGTACTGATTACATTGCAAGTTTGAAGCGAAATGACCCAATTAATTTAGTTGGACCTTTAGGTAAACCATTTAGTCTGCCAAAAGATCCTGTTCCTTGCGTTCTGGTTGGTGGGGGATATGGAGCAGCACCTTTATTTACTTTGGCTGAGGCTTTAACAGCACGAGGATGTCGTGTTGATTTTATTTTGGGCGCATCCACGCAGGAAAAACTTTTTGGGATGCTTGAGGCCAGAAGAATTTCAACAACACTTTCTGTTACAACAGATGATGGCACATCAGGTCAAATGGGCAGAGTTACAGATGTCTTACCAGATGTTATAACCAAATCAAATGCAGCAGTTGTTTATGCCTGTGGGCCGATGCAAATGTTGAAAGCTGTTTCAGAAGTAGCTTCGCGTCATGGAATCGTTTCTCAAACAAGTGTTGAAGAATCAATGGCTTGCGGAATTGGTGTTTGTATGACTTGTGTTCTTCCTGTAATTGGTGATGATGGAATAACAAGAATGCTTAGATCATGTGTTGATGGACCTGCTTTTCGTGGTGACAAAGTTCGCTGGGATCAAGTAGGTCAAATTCCTGCTGATACTTGGGGTGCACCATCAGAAGGAACTCATTAATGAAAAGAGTTCCCAAAAGAACTTCCGTTGACATGTCAGTTGATTTAGCAAGAATCAATTTGGAATCACCTGTATTTACTGCATCAGGTTGCGCAGCTGCAGGAAAAGAACTAGACCAATTTATTGACATCACATCTATTGGTGCAGTGGTCACAAAAAGTGTGATGCTTAACCCAAGATCTGGAAGAGCAACTCCAAGAATGGCCGAAACACCAAGTGGGATGCTCAACGGAATTGGTTTACAAGGTCCAGGAATAGATGAATTTATTGCTAATGATTTGAGTTGGTTGAGTCAAAAAGGTGCTAAAACTATTGTTTCAATCGCTGGAAACAATGTTGAAGAATTTGGCAAGGTGGCCGACAAATTAAGAGATATTCCTGGAGTCGTAGGAATAGAAGTTAATATTTCTTGTCCTAATGTTGAAAATCGTGGACAAGTTTTCGCATGTGATCCCACCGCTGCAGCAGATGTAATTAATACAGTCAGGAGAAATGTTTCAGCGAGTATGCCTTTATTTGCCAAACTCTCACCCGATGTAACAGACATAACAGAAATTGCTCGTGCAGTTGTAAAAGCGGGAGCTGATGGTTTAAGTGTGATAAATACTTTGCTGGGAATGGTCATTGATGTTGACACCTTAAAACCAAAATTAAGTGGAAAAACTGGTGGACTATCAGGACCTGCAATAAGACCGGTTGCAATTAGATGCGTTTATCAAATTCGTAAAGCTTTACCTGAAATTCCCATTATTGGAATGGGAGGAATTCGTAATGGAAGAGATGCTGTCGAATTCTTTGCAGCTGGTGCAAATGCGGTAAGTGTTGGCACAACTGTTTTTAATGATCCCGAAGCTTGTGTTCGAATACACGATGAGATAGCTGAAATTCTGCAAGAAAAAGGTTTAAGAAGTATTAGAGACATTGTCAATGTTGCACACAATTAGAGAAATAAGATGAAAGCACCAATTGCCGTCGCATTAGACGCTCCCAATCTTTCAGTAGCAAAACAATGGGCAAAAGAAGTTTCACCTTTTGTTTCAACACTAAAGATTGGGTTAGAGACCTATTTGAGAGATGGCAAAGACTCGATTCAATCAATAAGAGAAATCAGTGATTGCGATGTGTTTCTTGATTTAAAACTTCACGATATTCCTGCCACAGTTGCCGGGGCATGCAAATCAGTATTAGGACTGAATCCAAAGTATTTAACGGTTCATGCTTCGGGTGGAAAAGATATGATTAAGGCTGCTGCAGAAGCAATGCCTCAAACATTGATAGTGGCCGTGACAATACTTACCTCAATAGATGAGAAAGCCTTGCAAGAAATTGGTTTTAAGAATCCTGCTAATAAATCTGCCCTTGATCTTGCATTACTTGCCATAAGTGCTGGAGCTAGAGCAATTGTGTGTAGTCCACAAGAGGTAAGTGAAATCCGAAGAAATGTTCCAAAAGAAATTGTGCTAATTACCCCGGGAGTGCGTCCCTTGGGAAGTAACGCAAATGATCAGCAAAGAATTGCCACACCAGAAGAGGCGTTAACAAATGGTGCTGATCTTCTTGTTATTGGTAGACCAATCACCTCGGCAGGCGATGTTGGCAAAGCGGCCAAGTTAATAAGTGAAGAAGTTATTCAGTTTATTTAGGTAAGCCCTTTATTGATTCAATTCATGCCAGATGCAAAGATAACCCCATGGCATTACCCACTTTAACTAAAGAGGAACGAGCAGCCGCGCTATTAAAGGCAGCAGCAGCCCGAAAAGTTAGAGCAGAACTTCGTGAGAAATTAAAAACTGGTCAGTTAAACCTTTCAGATGCTTTTTCCAGAATTCATTCTGAAGACGCAGTTGGTAAAATGAAAGTCATAGCACTTCTTGAGTCAATGCCAGGTGTTGGAAAAATTAGGGCTGAAAATCTTATGGAAAGAATTGGAATTGCTCCTAGTCGAAGACTTCGTGGCCTTGGGCCAAATCAGTTGAGCGCTCTCTTATCGGAATTTAATTCGTGAGCGCAAAGTTAGTAGTTCTAGCTGGACCATCTGGAGTAGGTAAAGGCACAGTTGTAAGAGAACTTGTTCGACAAAAACCTCAAGTTTTTTTATCTGTCTCTGTCACAACGAGAAAACCTCGACCAGAAGAATCTCACGATGATCATTACATTTTTTTGAGTGAAGAAGAGTTTGAAAATGAAGTCCAAAAAGGAAACTTATTAGAGCATGCACAATTTGCTGGCTCCATGTATGGAACTCCTAGAAAACCAGTTGAAGAACGAATTAAAAATGATCAAACAGTTGTTTTAGAAATTGATTTACAAGGTGCAAGACAGATCAAGAAATCCATGCCAGAAGCATTTTTAGTGATGCTTAAACCTCCTTCAATTGAGGAGCTCAAAAGGAGATTAATTGAAAGAGGCACTGAAAAGCCCGAGGAACTTGAACTTCGACTAAAAGTAGCGATGGGTGAATTAGAGGCAGAAAAAGAGTTCGATGCTGTGGTAATCAACGAGGATGTTCAGTCGGCTGTTGGGCAACTGATAACCTTGTTACATCTCAAGTAAGAGATACCCAAATAATTGAAAGGCTCAATCTAAACGTGGCAACAACTCTTCGTCCTGAGGGAATCACTAATCCTCCAATTGATGATCTATTAGATACAGCAGGATCCAAGTACCAACTAGTTATTTATGCCGCAAAAAGAGCTCGTCAAATAAATGCTTACTATTCACAACTTGGTGAAGGGCTACTTGAATATGTTGGTCCACTAGTTGAAACACAATTACAAGAGAAACCATTATCGATTGCGTTACGTGAAATAAATTCAAAACTTTTGAAAACGGAACATGTTGATCCAGAGGTATTGGCTCAAGAAGAAATTGAAATGGAACAAAGAAGACTTGCTGCAATTCAAGCTCAACAAAGATATAACGCTGGCTACGACAATTCATTCGCAGGAGTTTACGAAGATTCTTTCGATGAAACTGCAGAAGTTGCTGCTGAAGCAAGCGATGTAGTTGAGGACGCTGCAGTTGTTGCTGACAATACAGAAGGCAACGATGATGTTACTGAAGAAACTGTTTCCTAAGAGTTCTTAAAAACTAAGTCGGAGAAAAATATGTCTCGACCTTTAGTTGTGTTAGGTGTAACAGGTGGCATCGCTGCCTACAAATCAGCTGATCTAATCAGAAGATTAAAAGAGCAAGATTTAGATGTTCAAGTAATTACTACTAAAAGTGCTCTCAAATTTGTTGGTGAAACAACGTTTGCTGCATTAAGTGGTCATCCCGTCATTTCAGATATCTGGAATAACGCTCATGAAGTTGAACATGTAAATGTTGCCAAAAAAGCCGATGCAATAGTTGTGGCACCTGCTACCGCAGATTTCTTAGCTCACTTAGCTTATGGGTTTGCAAATGATGTTTTACTTGCCACACTTTTAGTTGCAAAGTGTCCAATAATTTTAGCTCCAGCGATGCACACAGAAATGTGGGAAAATTCGGCGACCAAAGAAAATGTTGCGACTTTGCGAAAAAGAGGCTTTTTAGTTTTAGATCCAGCTGTTGGGAAATTAACTGGTGAGGATTCTGGAGTGGGTCGTTTACCCGACACAACAGAAATTGCCCAAGTGGTTAGGCAAGTAATCAATAGAAAAAATGCGAATCTTGGCAAAGATCTGGTTGGTTTGAATGTTTTAATTTCCGCAGGTGGCACAAGAGAAGCAATTGATCCAATTAGATTTATTGGTAATCGGGCAAGTGGAAAGCAAGGTGTGGCATTGGCATTGTCGGCATTAAGCCGTGGCGCAAAAGTCACATTAGTTGGTGCAAATCTCAGCGTTAATGTTCCTGCTGGAGTTGAGTTTATCTCTGCTAACACGGCAAAAGAAATGCAAGAGCAAATGCAATTAAGAGCAGGATCTGCTGATGTTGTGATTATGAATGCTGCTGTGGCCGATTACTTCATAGCAAACCCAGATGAGAACAAGATCAAGAAAAAAGATGAGAAATTAACAATTGATTTAGATAAGACAACTGACATTTTAAGTGTGTTGGCGGATTCGAAACCAATAAAGCAATATTTGGTTGGCTTCGCTGCAGAGACTACGACTGATGATGATGACTTAATAGCATCTGCTAAATCTAAACTTGAAAGCAAAAAAGCTGATCTAATTGTTGGCAATAAAGTGTCGAAATCTGTAGGCATTAGTAGTGATGAAAACGAAGTAATAATGGTTACCGCCAATGAGGCAGTTCTCTTGCCAAAAGCTGATAAATTGCTACTCGCCGATGCCATGTGGGACTTCATTGTCAAACAATTGGCTAAAGTAGGACGAGAAGAAAAAAGTCCGGTCGAGCCCGACCTTGCGTGACCTGAAGAGCATAAAATAAATCCAGGAAAGGGATCATAAAAATCATGTCAGGTCGTTTATTTACTTCTGAGTCAGTAACCGAAGGTCACCCAGATAAAATTGCAGATCAAATTAGTGACTCAATTCTTGATGACATGTTAAGACAAGATCCCAATAGTCGAGTAGCAGTTGAAACGTTAATCACAACAGGACAAGTTCATGTTGCTGGCGAGGTAACCACAAGTGGTTACACTGATGTGCCAGAAATTATTCGTCAAGTTGTAACCCAGATTGGTTACGACAGCTCAGTAAAAGGTTTTGATGGTAACTCCTGTGGAGTTTCAGTTTCAATAGGAAAACAATCTCCAGATATTGCCCAAGGTGTAGATGATGCTTTAGAGGAAAGAACAGGTTCGCAAGATCCTTTAGATCGACAAGGAGCAGGCGATCAAGGTCTGATGTTTGGTTATGCCTGTACTGATACAAAAACTTTGATGCCATTGCCAATTTATTTGGCACACAGATTAGCTGAAAAATTAACAGATGTTAGAAAAAATGGAACACTTGCTTACTTAAGACCAGATGGTAAAACACAAGTAACTATTGAATACAACGAGGAGAATAAGCCAGTAAGGCTTGACACAATCGTGGTGTCTTCACAGCATGCAGCTGAAGTTGATTTGGACAAACAATTAACACCAGACATTAAGAAGCATGTTGTTGATCCAGTTCTTAAAGCATTGGATGTAGATCTTGATACTTCAAACTTCAAACTGTTGGTTAATCCAACTGGTCGATTTGAAATCGGTGGACCAATGGGGGATGCCGGTTTAACTGGAAGAAAAATTATCGTTGACACATACGGTGGAATGAGTAGACATGGTGGTGGAGCATTCTCCGGAAAAGATCCATCAAAAGTAGATAGATCAGCGGCTTATGCAATGCGCTGGGTTGCAAAAAATGTTGTGGCAGCTGGATTGGCCCAAAGATGCGAAGTGCAAGTTGCTTATGCAATCGGTAAAGCTCAACCAGTAGGGGTTTTCGTGGAAACTTTTGGCACAGGAATTACTAGTGATGAAAATATTCAAGCAGCAATTCTAAAGGTTTTCGATTTGAGACCTGCTGCAATCATTCGTGACTTGAATTTAAAGCGACCAATATACAAAAAAACTGCGGCTTATGGACACTTTGGTAGAGAAGATAACGACTTTACTTGGGAAAAAACAGATAGAGCACAAGCTCTTAAATCTGCAGTATCAAAATAGATAAACATTCGGAAAGTGTAGGCGTTTAATGTCGCGACACTTGAATGTGGCAAAAGTTGTTCTTGATAACCCGTTACCTCATCTTGATAGAGCGTTTGATTATGAGATTCCGGAAGAAATGGATGATATTTGTCATCCAGGTGTCAAAGTCAAGGTTAAGTTTTCAAACAGAAATATGGAAGCTTGGGTTGTTGAAAGAACAGGGTTAACTAAACATCATAAAAAGTTAAGTCAGATAGAAAAAGTGATTTCCCATTACCCAGTTTTGCTTCCGGGAATTTTAGAACTATCACAAGTTGTGGCCGATAAGTTTTTAGGAAATCTAACTGATGTTCTTAGATTTGCAGTACCTCCTAGGCAAGCAAAGATTGAAAAAGCACACAGCAAACCATCCTGCATTCAAACAATTGATGCAACAAAGATAATTCCTAAGTTTTCATCCTTAACGGTTCCTCCGTGCATTGAATATCGAGATCAGATTCTTGTTTGCATAAAAGACAAGATCGCACGGAAGAAACAGAGTTTGATAATTTTTCCAAACATCAATCTTGTTGAGGATTTTCATAATTATCTTAAATCACGTGCGCCAGATTTGCGTGTCCAAATTCTCAGCGCGGAACAAGAACCTGGCATACGTTACAAATCGTTTCTTGAAATATTGAGTGGGGAAGTCGACATTGTGATCGGTACGAGAAATGCCGTATTTGCACCCTTAAGAAATCTTGGCTTAATTGCTATTTGGGATGATGCTGACGAGAACTATTTCTCGCAGCAATCTCCTTACTGGAACGCTCGAGATGTTGCGCTAATAAGAAGTCAGATTGATTCAAGTGATTTTGTCGCTATTGGACACAGTGAAAGTGTCGCAATTAATCAATTAGTTAAAGATGGTTCAATTACCCGAACTGTTTTTGAAAATTATCAGTCTTCAGATTTCTGGCCAAGAATATTCACTTTAGACAACACATCATCAGATCCACTTGAAAGATCAAAGCGAATACCAAATAGAGCTTGGGAAATTATTAAGCAAGGTTTACAAAATGGGAACGTTTTGATTCAAGTTCCACGCCTGGGCTATTCAAGTAATATTCAATGTTTGAGTTGTAGAGAAAGTGCACGTTGTACAAATTGTGCTGGCCCACTATTGACTAAGCAGAAAAGTAGCGCTCCAGAGTGCAAGTGGTGTGGCAAAATTGCTAGCAGCTGGAGATGCAGATTTTGTAACGCTAGAGAGTTTCGCACTTCTGTGGTTGGCCAAACGAAAACTGTTGAAGAATTGGGTAAATCTTTTCCAGGAGTAGAGATTGTTACTTCTGGTGGAAAGTCGATACTTCGAGAAATAGATCAACAAAATGCGATCGTTGTCGCAACACCAGGCGCAGAGCCAAAGACAAAGAGTGGCTACAGCGCTGCAATTCTTCTTGATGCATATTTATTACTGGGAGTGCCATCTCTTGCTGCCGCAGAAGAAGCTTTAAGAAAATGGTTAAAGGTATTGAGTCTTGTCAGATCAGAGAGTAATAGGGGACAGATTTTCATAACAAGTGAATCAAATAATCGAGTCGTGCAAGCCTTAATTAAACACGACCCTAATTGGTTGATCGAAAATGAAAGAAAGCTGCGTGAGGAAACAAAACTTCATCCATATTTGACAACAATATCCTTGAAAGGAGATTTAACTGAAATTAATCAACTCTTGGAAAAATTTAAAAACGATGCCTCTCTTTCTGTTATTGGACCTCGACTATTTGAGAAAGAAGAATTGGCCCAGATCGTGATTGGTAGTAGACAGCCAGAAAATGTGTTGCGAGACATACGGGCTGAGATCTTAAAATTTAGTGCCGCCAGGACCAAGCCTGTGCGTGCTCACATTAATGCTTATGACATCGAATAGAATTAACTATTGGCTTAGAGAAAGTATTTAAATGACTATCAAGGACATTCGACTTTTCGGTGATCCTGTGTTGACAAAAAAAGCTGATGAAGTTACAACTTTTGATAAAGAAATCGAATTACTTGTCAAAGATTTAACAGAAACAATGCTTGAAGCACCTGGAGTCGGTCTAGCAGCACCTCAACTTGGTGTTTCATTAAGAGTATTTACTTATTGCGTTGAACTTGATAAACCGGGGCATTTAATTAATCCTGTACTTGAATTATCCGAAAATCGACAAGATGGAGAAGAAGGCTGTTTATCTATTCCGGGAATGTCCTTTAATACTGATCGTTCATACGGGGTAATTGCACGTGGCAAAAATATGTATGGAGAAGACGTAGTAATCGAAGGATCTGAGCTTTTAGCCAGATGTATTCAACATGAAACAGACCACTTAGACGGAGTTCTCTTTGTGGATCGACTTGATGTTGAAACAAGAAAAATAGCAATGAAATCAATTCGAGAAGCTGAATGGTTTGGTCTAGATAAACCCATCGTCAAGATTAGTCCGCACGAGACATTTGGTTTGTCGATTTAACCAACATGAAATTACTATTTTTAGGAACACCCAAGACTGCAGTGCCAATTCTTCAAGCAATCATTGGATCAAAGCACCAAGTTGTAGGAGTCATAAGTCAGCCTGCCAGAAAAAAAGGCAGAGGTTTAATTGAGGAAGATTCTGCAGTTACAAAATTTGCTAAAGAAAACAACATTCCAGTTTTTACTCCAGAGAAATTTGATAAGGACTTTTTTGATGAAAAGATAAGTGGTCTTGGCGCTCAAGCCGGGATAGTGGTTGCTTTTGGACAAATTATTGCAAAAGACCTACTTGATGTACTAACACATGGATTCATAAATATTCATTATTCAAAATTGCCTAAGTTTCGAGGTGCTGCTCCCGTTCAGAGATCAATAATGAACGGGGAAACATCTAGTGCCATAACGTTTTTTCGAATTGATGAAGGACTAGACACTGGTCAGATTCTTAAGAGAATAAGTTATGAGATTGATGAAAATATCTCTTCGGACGAGATGTTAGATGAGATGAATGAATTAGCTTCATCAGAAGTATCTAACTTGATTGAAGACTTAGCAGAGGGAAGTATTAAATTTTTAGATCAAGTTGGAGAATCATCTGTTGCAAATAAATTGAATGAAGATGATATGAAAATAGATTGGTCGAAGAGCGCGAAAACCATTAAGGATCTGATTAGATCTGGTACCGGAAACCTTAATGCGTGGACAACATTTAATGGGAAAAAAATAAAGATTAAATCTTGCACTTCCCCAGAATTAGGTGTGAATATCTCTTCGGGAAATATCGCGGTTGAAAACAAAGAAGTATACGTAGGTTGCGCTGATGGTTGCTTAGTTTTGGATCAGATAATCCCTGAGGGCAAAAACCTCATGACAGCTTTTTCGTGGACAAATGGTCTGCAGGACAAAAACAACATAAAATTTTCATAAATTTCGAGAATACCTGGACTTTGAAAGCAAGAGATAGGAAGACAAAGAGTATTCTTTCAGTATGAGCGTAAAAATCGCGGCAAGTATTCTCAACGCAGATGCTAATCAACTTGAAGAAGAAATAAAATCTGTCAGCGAATCAGCAGATTGGATTCATGTTGACATCATGGATAACCACTTTGTCCCAAACTTAAGTTTTGGGGTAAGTGTTTTAGAAAGCCTTGCTTCGAAAAAGGTTAAACCTTTAGACGCTCATCTTATGATCGAGAATCCAGATTTATGGGCACCAAAATTTGTTGAAGCAGGTGCTGACTCTGTAACATTTCATTTCGAGGCAGCTAAGGATCCATCAAAACTTATTAAAGAAATTCATGCAATGAATGCACGAGTAGGAATAGCAATAAAACCAAATACAAAATTAGATCAAGTTAAAGAATTTCTTGCCGACATAGATGTTCTCCTGGTTATGACGGTGGAGCCAGGTTTTGGTGGACAATCATTTATGTTTGACATGCTAGACAAAGTTAAAGAAGCCAGATCAATAGTTACAAAAAATCAACTTGAGATGTGGATTCAAGTTGATGGCGGAGTTGGTTATAAATCAATTGAGCAGGCATCTCATGCTGGTGCCGATTTTCTAGTAGTGGGATCAGCTGCTTTTGCTGCCGAGGATCCGGGAAAAGCCATGCGGGAATTAAAAGATTTAGCAATTAAGGGATCAAAGAATTAAAAGATGTCTCATCAATCAGACGTTTATTGGTTAAGTGTTGCATTTGAACAGTCCTTAATTCCATACTCGGTCAAAAGAAACCCCAGAGTTGGAGCAGTAATTGTTGATAAATCTGGACTTGTTGTTGCTAAAGGTTTCCATGACGGATACGGCTCAGCTCATGCAGAACAAGTTGCATTAGATGTTGCTAAATCTAAAGCAAAAGGTGCAACCCTATATGTGAGTTTGGCTCCATGTAATCACGTTGGTAAAACTCCATCTTGTTGCGTAGAGATTATTAACAAAGGGATAAAGCGAGTGGTCTACTCTCAAAATGATCCCAACCCAATAAGTGTTGGAAATATTGAATTTCTCAAAGCTAATGGAATTGAAGTTAGCAACATAAAGACACCTAAGCAGTTTGAAAATGTGAACAATCGATGGTTTAAGTCATTTGAGTACGTCAGACCTTTTGTAACAGTAAAAATAGCGATGACTATTGATGGAAAAATTGGCGCAACGAAAGATCGCACGATGAAGTTGTCTGGGAAAGAGAGCCAACTGGAGGTTCATCAGATAAGAAATGGCTGCGACGCAATTGTTACCGGAACAGGAACAGTTTTAGTAGATAACCCAAAGTTGAATGTTAGATATCCATCCAAAGTTAAAGCGACTCGTCAACCTTTGCGATGCGTGGTCGGAGATAGACAGATCAAAGCTGAGGCATTAATTAATGATAATTCCGCTCAGACAATATTTCTACGAAGAATGAATCCAAGACTGGTATTAGAACAGCTTACAAACCTTGAGGTTAGAACCGTTTTGGTCGAGGCTGGTCCAAGTTTGGTCACCCAATTTTTGAAACAAGATCTAGTTGATGAGTTGATTATCTACATGGCTCCAACAGCAATTGGGCAGGGTCAAGCAATTATTGAAGAAGCATTACATCCAATTTCAGTTCGCGAGATCAAGATAAGTAGTGTTGGAT